>WNFQ01000918.1_pt2 | contig 33446 bp, 40 predicted proteins | sample 5400171 | NCBI WGS metagenome assembly WNFQ01 (sample SAMN13153356, study PRJNA577476) | soil metagenome | isolation source: 20 cm soil under Madrone tree | place: USA:California | collected 2016-06-14
CGTGGCGGCGCCGCCATACTCGCCTCCCAGCGCCAACCCCTGTACCAGACGCAGCAGCACAAGCAGAATGGGCGCGCCCCAGCCGATGGCGCTGTATGTCGGCAACAGCCCAACGGCGAAGGTCGAGGCGCCCATGAAGACGATTGTCACCAGAAAGGTGTATTTCCGGCCGACAATGTCACCAACACGCCCGAACACCAGTGCGCCGAACGGTCGCACGAGGAAGCCCGCGGCGTACGTCACGAACGCGGACAACAGCGCCGCCGTGGCGTTGCCGCTGGGAAAGAACAACGCCGCAAAAAATGGCGCCAGAGTGGCATACAGATAGAAGTCGTACCACTCGAAAACCGTACCGAGCGAAGAAGCGAAGATGACTCGCGTCTCGTCCCGCGCGAAACGAGGACCGGTTGCCGCATAAGTGCCGCTGGTCATCGGTCTCCTCCCTGTTTGTAGCGGTGAAGTGTCTCGAGCCCTCGCCAAAAGACGCGCCTCGCTCGGACCACTGTGAATCGCGCGGGCGTCAACTCGCCCCTCGCTAGTCCTCGTGATGATACAGGGATTTTGCCGTTGCGGAATACCGGCCCTGAAAACGCGAGGCGCCCCGACATACTCCATCGGGGCGCCTCGTCCTTTCCCGAACCCGCTTCAGGCCTTCTTCGCGATCATCCCGGCACCCATCTCCGAGACGTAGCCCAGCACCGCCCCCGCGACGAGGGCGACCGCCATCATGAGGTAGCCTTTCGGGTCCGCCGGGGCCGCCCACGCGGTGACCGCTGCACCACAGAACGCCCCTGGGATAAAGGATAGGGCCGGCAGCTTCGACTGGATCACCAGGATGAAAGCGACCACGCCGATGATCACCCAGGCGTAGGCACCCATGTTCATCATCCCGATCAGGGTCATCGCGAGCCACACCCACACGACACCAGACAAGGTGGACGCTATCGTCTTCTGCAATCCTTGTATCTTGCCGCCTGCGGCGAAAAACAGGGCCCACGCGACGATGCCTGCCGGAACCGCGAGGCTCGCCATCGCGCCGACCTTGACCCACAGGGCAATCAGCACACCGATGCTAACCGCCAGCGCCATCAGCATGTCCATACGATCCAGCCTCCTCTTATTGAGGACGAAAGCGAAAACGGCTCCCGCGCCCCCTCGATGAGGGCGGCGTGAGAGCCGTTCCACCTCACTGCGCGGACCAGCACGTGTGGCATCCAGCCTCTTCCCGGCGACTACACGGGTCAAACGAGAAGATTCCGGTGCGCCTGAAGCCGCCCCACGGTAGGGATGCCCGCCGGAACTGTCAAGTCCCGGCGGCGGCTAGCGGCCGTGTGCGTACTTGAGCGCCGCCTCGGTGCGGTTCTTCACGCCGAGTTTTGAGAAGAGATGCTGCACGTGGAACTTCACCGTGTTGTCGGACAGGCCGAGCCGCTCGGCGATTTGCGGGTTGGTGAGCCCGCCGGCGACCAGCGCCCAGACCTCCCGCTCGCGCGGCGTGAGGTCGCCCGGCGCGCCCCCCCCCGCGCGGCCCTCGATCCAGCGGCGCGCGGCCTGGGGAAACACGAGCTGGCCCGCGTGTACCTGCCGGATCGCCGTGAGCGTCTGCTGGGGCGACTCGGTCTTGAGCGCGAGGCCTTCGGCACCCGCGTCGAGCGCCGAGCGGAGCGACTCGCCGTCGTTGTAGGCGGTGAGCACGAGGACTTTCGGGGGTGTGGTCCGATCGCGCAACGCGGCGATGACCTCCGTCCCCTTGATGCTCGTGAGCTCGAGGTCCAGCACGACGACGTCGGGCTTGTGCTGCTCGACGAGCTTGACGACTTCCGTGCCGTCGGTGGTCCAGGCCGCGACCTTGATGTCGGGTTCGCCGTCGAGCAGCGCCCGCAGGCCCTCGATCACGATGGCGTGGTCGTCGGCGAGCAGCACGCGGATCATGGTCCGCGCCTCATTCCGCCGGCAACGCGACGGTCAGCGACGTCCCGCGGCCGGGCGCGCTCTCGAGCGTGAACGTGCCGCCCAGCATCTCCACGCGATCCTGAATGCCGCGCAGCCCGAAGTGTCCCCCCTCCACGCCCACGTCCTCCTCGCGCGCCAGCACCCGCTGCGGCTCGAAGCCGCGGCCGTCGTCCGAGACGGTCAAGGCGATCGACAGGCCCCGCCGCTCGACGCTCACGCGCTGCCGCGGGGCGCCCGAGTGCCGGTGGCCGTTCGCGAGCGCCTCCTGCAGGATCCGGTAGATCGCGATCTTCGTGGGCAGGGCGCAGTCGCCCAGCTCCCCGGGCAGCTCGAGCTCCACTGCCTGCTCCGTCAGCGTCTCGTGCTGGACGGCGAGGCCCTCGATGATCTGGCCCAGCTCGCGCCGCTCGAACCCGGGGGGGCGGAAGGCGCCGATGAAGTTGCGGATCTCGCCGAGCGCGCGCTCGAGCAGCAGTACCGCCTGACGGGCACGCTGCGCGGCGGTCGGGTCCCCTGCGAGCGCACGCTCGAGCACCTGTAGCTGGGACAGGGCGGCGAAAATGTCCTGCACCGGCCCGTCGTGCATGTCGAGCACGATGCGTTGCAGCTCGCGCTCGCTGGTCGCGAGCAGGCGTCGCGACGCGGCGCGAGCCTCGGCGTCTCGCACCTCGGTCACATTCTGCCTGCAATGCGGTAGGCTTCCATCGCGAAATACTCGGGTAGCCCCAGCCGGTCCGCTCGCGCCGCGGTTTCCAGGTTCCGCGCCTCGACGCGCTGCCAGAACTCGCGCTCGTCGTGCCCGCCGGGAAAGGGCGCCGTGTCCTTCTGGGACTGATGCTTGAAGATGGCGAGGATCTTGGCCCGCAGCTCGTCCTGGGACAGCGGCACCAGCACGTCGGCTTCGGTGAGCGACCACTCCTGCCACGCGCCGCGGTACAGCCAGACCTCGGGCGGCGCCGCATCGTACTGCTCGAGGGCGGCCATGACCGCCGCCCGGCACATCCGATGGGTGCCGTGCGGGTCGGACATATCGCCCGCGACGAATACCAGATCGGGGCGTGCCTCGACCAGCAGGGCCCGCACGATCGCCACGTCCTCCGGGCCGATCGGATCCTTGCGGACCTGGCCGGTGCGGTAGAAGGGCAAGTTCAGAAACCGGGCGGCGGTGGGTGGCAAACCAACCGATTCGAGCGCCGCGACGGCTTCCGACTCGCGAATCACCCGCTTCAGCTCTTGCACCGCCGGCAGGTCGATGTCGCCGGGCGCTTTCTGCTCGAAGCTCGCTTCCACTTCTCCGCGCACGCGCTGGGCCGCCGCGCGCTCGAGGCCGAGCGTGGTCGCCGCGCGCTCGACGAAGTCGAGGTGCCGCCGCACGTCGTGGTCGAACACCGCGATGTTGCCGCTGGTCATGTAGGCCACGACGGTCGCGTTGTCGTTTGCCCACAACTTCCGCAGCAGCCCCCCCATCGAGATCACGTCGTCGTCGGGGTGCGGGGAGAAGACGACCACCGACTTGCGCGTGGGAAGTTTGCGGCGCCCCTGGATCTTGTCCCGCAGGCGGTTGAAGGTCTCTCCGTTAATCGGTCCGGCCGCGCCGTGCTTGGCGAGCAGCGGGCTCAGGTGATGCTCGGTGTAGTCGCGCGCCGTCAGCTTGAGGATCGCTTTCCCGGTCCGCTCGGCGAGCCAGACGACGGCCCGCTCGGTGAGCTCCGGCGTCCACTCCACCGGGCCGAGTACCCATGGCGTCTTGATGCGTGTCAGCTCGGCGGCCGCGGCGAGATCGAGGTAGGCGGTGGCGTTCGCATGGCGCTGCAGGAACGTGGCGGCCACGTCCTGGGATACCTCGCCCTCGACGGCGCGCGCGACGATGTCGGCCTTGTGCTCGCCGGTGGCGATCAACGCGATCTCCCGCGCCTCGAGGATGGTGGCGACTCCCATCGTGATCGCTTCCCGCGGCACGTTGTCCTCGCCGAAGAAGTCCGCGGACGCATCCTTCCGGGTCACGGTGTCGAGCGTCACTAGGCGGGTGCGCTCATCGGGCGACGAGCCCGGCTCGTTGAAGCCGATATGTCCGCTCTTCCCGATTCCCAGCATCTGGAAGTCGATCCCGCCGGCCTCGACGATGGCGCGCTCGTAGGCGGCGCAGTGCTCGGCGAGGGTCTCGCGCGGCACGCCGCCGTCGGGGATGTGCACCTGCTCGGGCCGGATGTTGATGTGCGCGAACAGGTTCTCCCACATGTAGCGCCGGTAGCTGTGGGGGCTGTCTGGCGGCATCGGGTAGTACTCGTCGAGATTGAAGGTCACCACCCGCGAGAAATCCACCTCGCCCGACTGGTGGCGGCGGATCAACTCCCGATAGATGCCGAGTGGTGTGCTCCCCGTCGCGAGGCCGAGCACGCAACGCCCCTTGGCGGCCGTTTCCCGCGTGATGACCTCCACGATACGGTCGGCGAGGCGCACCGCGAGATCATCGTGATCCGGCACGACGATGGTGCGGATGTGCTCGCGATCACGCCGGCCCTCGATGGGGCCCCGCGGGGCGCGCCCGACGCGTGGTGTGGGGGAGGCTTTCGGGGGCGTCACGTGGCGTTCCTTTCGTCGGGGATCAACGTCCATTCCCGGAACAATAAGCCCGGCCGCCGCGCGGGGCAAAACCGCGCCCTTCCTCAGCTTGACGGTTTATGCGGTTTGTCGCATATGTAGTGCGCGCCCCATTGTGCCAACGGATGCCCATCGTGATCGGCGGCTCGTCCGGCCGCCCGGTCGGGTCGGGGTGCGCGTGGGAGCAGCGGTGACGCAACCGGAGACATTCGTCGAAGGCAGACGCGAAATCCTCCGCCAGGCGAGCGTTGCCCTCGGCGGCCGTCCGGTTACGGCTTGGGAGGTGTCCGGGCGCGCCGAGCTCGAGCCCCAGGCCTCGAGCGAGCCCGCTCCCACCCATCACGCGACCAACCTGGACGTCGATGCCACGCTGCGGCGGTGGAACATCGCCATCGTGCAGGGCAGCCGCTGGGTGGGGTGCCGAAGTGGGTCCGACGGCTTTTGGGTGGTCGCCCCGGTGCGCACGCGGCCGCCCGCGCCCCCCCCCGACGGCCGGGAGCGCCGCAGCCGGGAACGGCTCACTCTCGAGCTCGCCGGGCTGTGTCTCGGGTTGCTGGACCGGCGCGAGCCGATGCCCGGCCACTCCCCGGCTGCACGCGCCGACCCGCTGAACGACATTACCACCCTCCCGGGCATCATCGCCCACGAGTTGTCGAATCCTCTGACAGCCGCGCGCGCCGGCCTGCACCTCGCCATGGAGTCGCTCGGGCGCTGGACGGAGGTGGCCGCCGGCCGCCGGCTCGAGCTGCTCGACGAGCTCGGCCAGGTGGTGGAGGATATCGACCGCTCGGCGACCTTCCTGCGGGCCGTCAAGGACCGCGCGCGTGGCGCGCTGGCGCGGTCCGAGCGGTTCGACGCCGTGCGCGTGGTCCGCTCCTGCTGCACGCTCGAGAGCCGCGTCCTCAAGGAGAAGAAGATTCCCCTCGAGTTCGACTCCACCCTCGAGGTCGTGTACTTGAAAGGCGACCCCAACGCACTCTACGATCTGCTGGTCAACCTGATCCGCAACGCCGCCGACGCGAGCGCCGGCCGGCCGGCACCGATCCGCGTCGGCCTGACGCAGGTGGGGAACGCCGTCAGGCTGAGCGTGCGGGATGAGGGGGCGGGCATTCGTCCCCAGGACCTGGAGCGGATCTTCGAGCCCGGCTTCACCACAAAGGCGTTCGGTGAAGGGAGCGGCATGGGGCTGGTCGTGGTGCAGAGCGTCGTGCGCAACATGTTCGCCGGCAGCGTCGCGGTCGAGTCGACCCTGGGCACCGGCACCACCGTGACCGTCACGCTCCCCATTCCTGCGCAGCGCGCCGTCGATTCACGGTCCGCGGCCCCGGCGTCCTAACGGAGGATCCATGGTGCGTCTTCATGTTCTCGCGGCGACCGCTGTGTTCGCCGTGTGTTCTGTGCGTCCCGGGTTCGGGCAGGATCTCGTCGTCGACACGACGGGAGCCGGCGTCCTGATCGACGAGGCGCTCAACCGTTCCGAAGTGATGCAGAATCTCCGGTACCTGAGCGACGTCATCGGCCCGCGGCTCACGGGATCGTCCGCCGCGCGCCGGGCGAACGACTGGACGCTCGAGCGATTCATGGCCTATGGCTTGGAGGCGCACCTCGAGCCCTGGAAGTTCGGCGGCACGTGGACGCGGGGACCGATGCGGGCGCGCATGACCGCGCCGCGCGCGCACGAGGTGACTGCGGCGAGCTGGGCCTGGGCGCCGGGCACTGGCGGCGCCACCATCACGGGACCAGTGGTGCGGATCGACGCCACGACGCCCGACAGCTTCGTCCTGTATCGCGGTCGAGTGAAGCAGGCCTGGGTGATGACCCGGCCGCCATCGCTCGTGTGGAACACCGACGGGCCGTCGATGACCGCGGCCGACTCGCAGCGGCAGCGCGACTTCTTCCGTACCATCTTCACGCCCTTCCGCGACCTCGATTCGACCACTCGAGCACGTATGCAGCAGTTCGCCAACGATCTGCCCTACCTGCTGCGCCGCGCCGGCGCGCTCGGCATCCTCCAGGACGCGAGCAAAGAACATGCGCTCCTCAACATGAGCGGCTCCCCCAACCGCATCCTGCCGCTTCCCCAGATCGCCGTCGCACATGAGGACTATGCCCTGTTCGATCGCCTGCTCCAGGCGGGCACGAGATCCGCGGCAGCGAGCATCCGGGTCAGGTGGTCATCGTCGGCGCGCACCTCGACTCCTGGGACCTCGGGACCGGTACCACGGACAACGGCACCGGCGCCATGTGCACCCTCGAGGCGGCCCGCATCATCACCCGTTCGGGCTTGCAGCCGAAGCGCACCATCCGGTTCGTGCTCTTCACGGGGGAAGAGCAGGGCTTGATCGGGTCGCGCAAATACGCGGAGGCCCACGCCGCGGAAGCCGACTCGATCCAGGCAGTCATCGTGCTCGACAACGGCACCGGAGCGATCACAGGGCAAGCGCTGCAGGGGCGGACGGACCTGGAAGGTCTGTGGCGCGCCGTGCTCGCGCCGGTGGCGCGCCTCGGCGTCGATTCGGTAGTCGACCGGAGCAAGACGGGGACCGACCACATCTCGTTCCTCCCGTATGGCGTGCCCGGGTTCAACTTCAACCAGCTCGAGCGGGGCTATGGCCACACGCACCACTCTCAGTCCGACACCTACGACATGGCCGTCGCGGCGGACCTGATGCAGGCGTCCGCCGTTATGGCGGTGTCGGCCTATGAGCTCGCGAACCTCTCGGGGATGATTCCGCGGGGCAACCAGACGGCACCGACGCCGGTGCAGGCCGTGAGGGTCAGCGACAGTTTGATCGTGAAAGGCAAAGGATCGAACTAGCGCTGCGTCAATCTGTTTCGGTCAGCAGTTTCTCGAGGTCCAGCGCTTGGGTCCGCATGGCGATGCTCCCGTCAGGCCCCCGCGGCCAGTCGCGCTCCGGCCGGTCGCGGTACAGCTCGACGCCGTTGCCGTCGGGGTCCCGTAGGTAAATCGCTTCGCTCACGCCGTGGTCGGCCGCTCCTTCGAGCGGGACGCCCGCATCGAGCACGCGCCGTACGGCCTCAGCGAGCGTCTTGCGGTCCGGGTAGAGGATCGCAAAGTGGTACAAGCCCGTGGTGCCCTGGGCGGGCGACGGCGCCCCACGGCCCGCCCACGTGTTCAGCCCGATGTGGTGATGATAGCCGCCCGCCGAGAGAAACACGGCGTCCCGCCCGTAACGACTCGTCACCTCGAACCCGAGCACGTCACGGTAGAACGTGAGGGCGCGGTCGAGGTCCGACACTGTCAAGTGGACGTGGCCAATGCGGGTCCGCGGGTCGATTGTGCTCATCGGCGGGTCGATTGTGCTCATCGCTTGGCATAACGCGCTGCGGTTCCCACGCATCATGCTTCATGATGCGGGCCGTACCGGCCTCGACGTGGATCCCCATTAGATTCCTCTTCATGAACGTCATCCCCAAGATCCCCACACCCGTCAACGAGCCGGTGTTGAGCTATGCCCCGGGGGCCCCGGAGCGGGTGGAGCTCAAGCGGACCCTGAAAGAGCTCTCCGGCCGCCAGCTCGAGATTCCCCTCGTCATCGGCGGCAAGGACGTCCACACCGGCAGGACGGTGGACGTCGTCATGCCCCATTGCCACCGGCACGTGCTCGCCAAGGCGGATCAGGCGGGGCCCGCGGAGGTGCAGGCGGCGATCGCCGCTGCGGGGGAGGCGTGGCGCGAGTGGTCGGCGTGGGGGTTCGAGCGCCGGGCCGCTGTGTTTCTGAAGGCCGCGGATCTCCTGGCGACGCGGTATCGGCCGATCGTCAACGGCGCGACGATGCTCGGCCAGTCGAAGACCGCGCATCAGGCGGAGATCGACGCGGCGTGCGAGCTGATCGATTTCTTCCGCTTCAATGTGCACTTTGCAGAGCGCGTCTACGCCGAGCAGCCGTTGTCCGTCTCGGGCGTGTGGAACTCCCTCGATTATCGGCCGCTGGAGGGCTTCGTCTACGCCATCACGCCCTTCAACTTCACCTCGATCGGGGGCAACCTGCCCACCGCCCCGGCCATCATGGGCAACACCGTGGTGTGGAAGCCTGCGGCGACGGCGGTGCTCTCGAACTACTTCATCATGCGCCTGCTCGCGGAGGCCGGGTTGCCGCCGGGCGTGATCAACTTCATCCCCGGCCCGTCGGTCCAGGTGTCGGAGCGGCTGCTTGCCGATCGCGCGTTCGCGGGGATCCATTTCACCGGCTCGACGGAGGTGTTCCAGGCGCTGTGGAAGCAGTCGGCGGCGAACCTGACGTCTTACGCGGCCTACCCGCGGCTGGTGGGAGAGACGGGTGGTAAGGACTTCATCCTCGCCCACCCGAGCGCGGACCCGGACGTGCTCGCGGCCGGCATGGTGCGCGGCGCCTTCGAGTACCAGGGGCAGAAGTGCAGCGCCGCGTCGCGCGCCTACGTCCCAGATGCCCTCTGGCCCGCCGTGCGGGAACGCCTGCTCGCGATGCTCGCCGAGGTGAAGCTGGGGGACCCCGCGGACTTTCGGAACTTCATGGGAGCGGTCATCGACCGGAAGGCGTTCGACAAGATCAAAGGCTACATCGACGCGGCGAAGCGCGCCCCGGGTGTGAAGGTGCTGTTCGGCGGCGGCGCCGACGACACGGACGGCTACTTCATCGAGCCCACGGTCGTCGAAGCCCAGGACCCGGCGTATCGTACGATGTGCGAGGAGATCTTCGGGCCGGTCCTGTCGGTCCACGTCTACCCCGCGTCCCGCTGGGCCGAGACGCTGCGCCTCGTGGACCAAACGTCGCCCTATGCGCTCACCGGCGCGATTTTCGCGCAGGACCGCCGGGCGGTCGAGGAGGCGAAAGATGCTCTGCGGTACGCCGCCGGAAACTTCTACGTCAATGACAAGCCGACCGGCGCCGTGGTGGGACAGCAGCCGTTCGGCGGGGCGCGCGCCAGCGGCACCAACGACAAGGCGGGGAGCCTGCTCAATCTGATCCGCTGGGTGAGCCCGCGCGCCGTGAAGGAGAACTTCGTCCCGCCGCGGAGCTTCAGCTACCCCTTCATGGCCGAGGCGTGAGCGCCGGCGGCGCCCGGCCGCCCATCCTGGTGCTGGTAATGGGCGGCGCGTTCGCGCTGCTCATCGCCTCGCTGGTGATCGGGTCGCTCACTACACCGGAGTTCCCCCCCTACACGCCCACCGTGCGACACCCTGCCGCCGTGGGCGACTCCCTCGTCGGGCCGGCGACCTACACCCTGGACGCCTCGAGCACCGACCAGTGGCGCCGCTTCGACTTTCGGCGCAACGCCGTGGTGGATTCGGGGGAGTGGGACATCGCCTTCCGGCGCTTCCACCTGATTACCGCTCCTGGCGGGGGCATCGTCGATCTGGGCTCCGTACCGTTCGACTCGGTCCAGGAGCTGCCCGCCGGCGGCTACCTCCCGAACACCGATGCGTCGGACACCACCAACCCCGGTGTAGGGAAATGGTACGGCTACAGTATGCTCAGCCACCTGCTCACATCGAAGCACCACATCTATGGGCTGCGCACGGCGGGTGAGACGTATGCGAAGCTCGAGCTGCTGGCCTACTACTGCAAGGAGGTGGGTACGGCGTGCCTGACCTTCCGGTATGCCTACCAGGGGGATGGCACCCGGCGGGTCGCGCCTGCCGACCGGTAGCGAAGAGCCCCCGGCCTGGCTCGACCGGGGGCTCGTGTTGTCGTTTGGTTGCCGGCCTACTTCGGCGGCAGAATCTTGAACATCCCCGTGCCGCACACCGGGCACACGCCCTTCAGGGCGGGCCGGCCGTTCGCCATTTTCACCTGGTTGGGATTCGAAATCTTGCGCTTGGCCTTGCACTTCACGCAGTAGCCTTCATCTGGTGCCATCGGGGCTTTTCCAGCCTTCGCCATTGCGCTCCTCCTTCGGGGGCACGGCAGGGGGGCGGGGTGCAGCGGGTGTCGTCAGGGGCGGCTCCCCCGGTACACCCCCTCCCGGGACGGAGACAACATAATACCCCGTGCTCAAATCGTGGGAGCGAGGCCTTCTGGCGGGGCGTCCGAGAACCCGTTGCGCTTGTGACTTCCGTCACAAAACGGTTTGGTGGCAGACCCTCCACAACGGCACAGGACAACGACTTCCGCCGGTCGGCCGTCCTTCCGGGGGGGTACCGCCAGCTCCCGGCCGTCCGGGGTGACGATCCTGACCGGGCCCTCGACGATCAGGGGGCCATTGGGTTTGGGGGTGATCCGGGTGGCGTCCATAGTCGAACGATAACCGCGCGGTCGTCGTGAGGTCCAGCGCGTGACTGCGCAAACTGCACGCGGCGCCTGTTCCCGCCACCACCACACCGGGGCCCTCGTGGGAACGGCGGCGCGACGGACAGGGTATCTTCCACCGCGCCTATGAGACCTCCGGCACCTTTCCTCCTCCCGTTGTCGGTGCTGGCGTTGGCTGGCTGCGTCTCGGAGCACGGGCCCCTCACGAACCGCATGGCGCAGTCGACAACGCCCTATCTGGCCCGGGCGGCCCGCCAGCCGGTGAGCTGGCAGCCGTGGGGGCGCGATGCCTTTGCCCTCGCGGCGCGCCTCGACCGGCCCATCCTTCTCTATGTGGGAGCGGACGACTGTCGCTGGTGCGGGGTGATGGACCGCGAGGTGTACGGCGACCCGGGCCTCGGCGCCATGATCGACTCGCTGTTCGTGCCCGTCCGCGTCGATCGTGACGAGCGTCCCGACGTCGCCCAGCGCTATGCGACCGCCGTGCAGCTCCTCGCGGGCCTGCGCGGCTATCCCATCACCGTGTTCCTCACGCCCGACGGGTCGGCGTTCTTCGGTGGGACCTACTTTCCGCTCGACGATCCGATCACCGGCCGGGGCCTGAAGCAGGTGCTCCCCGACGTGGCCAAGAGCTACCGAGAGCAGCGCGCCTCCATCCTGCGGCGTGCCGCGCTGGTGCGCGAGCGTGCCCTCGGGCGTCGTGGTGGCGTCCGGGGCGGGCTCAAACCCGGCGCGGTCCAGCGCGAGACCGAGGCGGTGCGCGGCCTGACGGCCGCGGCGGCCCGGACGCATACGGATGTCGCGGGCTTCCGGTTCACGCAGGCCGTCGACCTGCTCCTCACTGTCTATACTCGCACTGGTGACTCCACGTACCTCGTGCCCGCGCGCGCCGTGCTGGACTACCTGGTCGATTCCGGCGATGCTGGCGTCGCCGCCAGCGCGCGGGACGATCCACCGGAGCTGGTGCGCGCCGGGCTGCTGCGCGATCTCGTGTCTGCGTGGTCGGTCACGGGGGAGTCGCGCTATCGCGACCGGGCGCGGGACGTGGCCCGACGCCTCAGCGGCGATGTCGGCCGCACGGCCGACCGGACCGTGTTCGCCGACCGCGACGCGTATGTGATCGGGTCGATCCTGGACGCCGCGGTGGCGGTGAGCGCCTCGGGAGTCGTGGTGCGTGCGCGCGCGGCGCTCGACACGCTGCTGCGGCGCGTGTACGCACGGGGGCGCGCCGTGCGCCACGTGGCGGGGTCGGGCTCGCCGGTGCGCGCGCTGCTCGAGGATCAGGTGCAAGTCGCCTGGGCGTGTCTCGCCGCCCGAGAGGCCACGGGCGAGGCGCGCTACCTGGAGATCGCGGAAGATCTCATGCGGCTGTTGGAGCGCGATTTCGCCGACTCCGGATCGGCGGGCTATTTCGACGCCGCGGCCACCGACCCAACGGCGCCGGCGCTCGCCGAGCGGACGAAACCCGTGCTCGACGACCTACTCCCCGGCGGCAATGGTTGGGCGGGGCGTGTGCTGCTGCGGCTCGCTCGAGCCACGGGCGACGTGCGCTATCGGCGGCGTGCCGAGGCCACGCTCGAGGCTTTTGCGGGCGCCGTCGGCGGCGAGGGGCTGCGGGCCTCGAGCTACCTCGGCGCCGTGCAAGAGCTCCTGCGGGATCGCTAACCCGGTTCCGGTTCGCAACATCCAGCCCTTTGACCCGCCTGTAGCGTGACGCCCTAATCTCCATGCAGGTCTCATGGATGTGAGGGGGGCACCCCCTGACGCGGAGGTGGTAGCCCTCGTGCTCGCCGGCGACACCGAGGCCTTCGGCATGGTGATCCGTCGCTACGAGGCAGGCCTGCTACGGTTTGCCACGCGGATGCTCGGGAGCCGGGACGCCGCCGCGGACGCGGTGGCTGAAAGCTTCGTCCGCGCCTACCGTCACCTCGCGAGCTGCCGGGAGCCGGCGCGGCTCCGCACGTGGCTGTATCGCATCGTGACGAACCGGTGCAAGAGTCATCTGGTGCGCCGGTCCGTCGCGGACGTGCCACTCGATGACGCGCCACCCGTGGCGGACCCAGCCGACACCGAGGCGGATCTGGAGCGGGCGGACCAGCTCCTCCTCGTGGAGCGGGCGCTTGCGGGCCTGTCGCCCGACAAGCGCGAGGCGTTCGTGCTGAAGCACGTGGAGGGGCTGAGCTACGAGGAGATGGCTGCAGTCACTGGTGAGCGCATTCCGACGCTCAAGATGCGGGTGCATCGCGCCCGGGAGGCGCTGCTGAAGGTGCTGGAGGACCACGCATGAATGTGATCGACCCGAGAATTCATCAGGCGCTCGATGGCGAGCTCGCGTCGGAGGCCGTGCCGGCCGAGCTGCGCCGCACCGTGGCGCAGCTCGCGGCCGCCGCGGATCTTCTTGCGGCGCTTCCCCCCGGTCCGGCGGCGAGCCTCGAGTCGCGCGTGATGGCGGCGATCCGCCGCCCGGCGCCGTCCCCCGCGCGGCGCGTGATCCGCTGGCTCGTGACCCCACGCGCGATCGTGCTCCGAGTCCGCCCGGCCTGGAGCGTGGCGTTCGCTGCGGTCGTCGCCGCGCTCACGCTGTTCACGGCGGGCGACGAGGGCCCGGAGCTGGCGGAGCACGAGGGGATCGCGCAGTTCGTGGGCCGGTTCCCCGAGGCGCAATCCGTGCACGCGGTCGGGACGTTCAACGACTGGCGTCCCGGCTCCATCGCGTTGAAAGACCAGGACCACGATGGCGTGTGGCGTGCCACGGTGGTGCTCCCGGCCGGCACCTACGAGTACATGTTCGTGGTGGACGGCGAGCGTTGGGTCCCCGACCACCTCGCGGAGCGCCTGGTGGCCGACGACTTCGGCCGCGAGAACTCAATCGTCATCGTCCGGCCGGCCCGTCGATGACGCGCTGGGTCGTCCTCGCCTGGGCGGCCTTCCTGGCCGTCCCGCTCGCCGCCCAGTCGGTGCGCGGGCGGCTGGAAGGCCGCATCCCGAGCGCGGCGATTCCGGCAGTCGACTCACTCGTCCAGTTTGCGTCGCAGGAGGGGCTTCCCACCGAGCCGCTGATCCAAAAGGCGTTGGAAGGGGGAGCGAAGCACGCTACCGGGCCGCGCATCGTCGCTGCCGTGCAGGTGAGTCTGGGGCAGCTGCGCGACGCGCGCGACGTGCTCGTTCGCGCGGGCGACCAGCCGCCGGTGCTCCCCGCCGAGATGACTACGGTAGCCTGGGCGCTGCGCCGGGGGTTGCCCGCACCGGTGGTCGAGCGCGTCGTGGCCGCGTTGGCGCGACCGCCGCGGGCGGCCGCCATGCATGCCGTCGCCGATCTCGTGGCCCATCGCTTCGATCCAGATTCGGCGGCGGGGCTGATCATCGAGGCCGTCCGTGACGGCGTGCCCCGGGAGCGTCTCCTGGACGTGTCCGCGGCCGTGCTGCAGCAGGTGCAGCGGGGGCACACGCGCGCCGAGGCGCTCGCCAGCGTGCGGCGAGAGCTGCCCAATCTGCCCGCACCCTCGAAGCCGACGCGCGGCAACGTCGCCGGTGCGCGGCGCCCGGCGTCGCCAGCGCCGCCGTAAGAGGTGGTGTTCCAGCGTGGAACAGTGCCGCCGTGACGTCGCGGGGCCGGCGCGGGTCTCAACGGTGAAGCGGGCCAGGGTGGCCCGCGTTATCCCTCCCGGAGGTATCGAGACATGATTCGTCGCACGCTCCTCGCGCTGGCCCTCCTCGCCGCTCCCGCGGTCGTGATGGCGCAGCAGCCGTCACCGATGCAGGGTCAGGCGCCGGCGGCCGACACCGCGAAGGCGCAGGCCGGCAAGAAGTCCATGAAGAAGCACGGGAAGAAGCACGCCGCGAAGCCTGGGGCGAAGCCCGAAGCCAAGGACAGCGGCAAGGCCAAGCCGTAGGCGACCGGCCTACGACGTGTAGTCCGCGTTAATCCGGACGTAATCCGGCGTCAGATCGCAGGTCCATACCACCGCCTCCGCGCGCCCCAGCCCCAGGTCGACGCGGAGGCGGATTGCTTTCTGCTGGAAGATGGCACGCGCGGCGCGTGAATCCGCGTGGGCCGTCGCGCCCCCGGTGGCGAGCGTCAACCACTCGCCGGCGGCGGCCGCTTGCAGCGACAGGCGGTCCACGGCGAGCGGGACGCCGGCGGCGCCGGCGGCGGCGAGGATGCGCCCCCAGTTCGGGTCGGCGCCGTAGATCGCGGTCTTTACGAGGGCCGAGCGGGCGATCGCGCGACCCACTTCCCGAGCGGCCGCTTCGCTCACCCCCCCTACCACGTGGATCTCGACGAGCTTCGAGGCACCCTCGCCATCCGAGACGATGGCGAGCGCGAGGGTGCGGGCCACGTGCAGCACGGCGTCCTCGAACGTCTTCCAGAGCGCGCCGTCGCGCGACGGATCGACGCCGGACGCGCCCCCGGCGAGCAGTAAAACGGTGTCGTTCGTGCTCGTGTCCCCGTCCACCGAGATGGCGTTGAAGCTGCGGTCGGCCACGCGGCGCAGCAGCGGCTGCAGCCCGGCCGGCTCGCCGACGGCATCGGTCGTGAGCACCGCGAGCAGCGTCGCCATGTCCGGGTGGATCATCCCCGCGCCCTTGGCGATGCCGCCGACCGTGACGATTCCGGCGGGGGTCTCGAACCGCACGGCGCAGTGTTTGGGTCGGGTGTCGGTGGTCATGATGGCGCGGGCGGCCTCGGGCCCGCCGTCGGGCGTGAGACGCTCCGCCGCCGCGCGCAAGCCTTCCGCGACCTGCTCGACGGGGAGCGGTACGCCGATCACGCCGGTCGACAGCACCAGCGCGGTGCGGGGCGGAAGGCCGGCCGCCTGCTCGGCGGCCTGCGCCATCGCCCGGGCCGCGGCGAGCCCCGGCGCGCCGGTGCACGCGTTGGCGACGCGCGCGTTCATCGCCACGGCGCGCATCCGTCCCGGCCGCTCGGCCAGCAGGTCTGCGTCGTAGACCACGGGAGCGGCGCGGAGCGCATTCTTCGTAAACACACCCGCCGTGGCACAGCTCGTCGCGCCGACGAGGAGCGCGACGTCCAGTGCGCCGTCGGCCTTGAGGCCGGCGTGCGCGGCCGCGGCGGTGAAGCCGCGCGCCGAGGTGACGGAGCCGTTCGGGATGTCCGCGAGGGCGGAGGCCATCGGCGGGGAAGATAGCCGGCGTCCGTCGCTTGTGTAACCGCTCGGGGCGTCGTATCATAGCACAACCTTCCCGGGAGGCCCGTTCGATGTCGGAACCGTTCTTGAGCTCCGACGACTACGACGAACGCGCGCATCAGCTCTACAACGAAGCCCAATACGACGAAGCGATCGAAGCCCTGCGAGAAGGCCTGGGGCTCTACCCCCACGCCGTCGAGTTGCATGTGGGCATGGGATACGCCCGGCTCGCGCGGGAGGAGTATCTGTGGGCGCGCCGCGGGTTCGAGGAAGCAGTGGGCCTCGACCCCGAGCACGAAGATGCGCTCGCGGGGCTCGGCGAGGTGCTGCTCAAGTTCGGCGATCGCGCCGGGGCCGTCGCGTGTTTCGACCGCATTCTCGCGCTCGGGTTTCGCGACGACCACGACCTCATGCTCCAAGTCGGCCGTGCCCTGTTTCGCGAGGGCGTGCTGGACCAGGCCCGGAGCTTCTTCGAAGTAGCGATCACCGGGCATCCGGAATCGGCGGAGGCGGCCGCGTGCGTGGGCTACGCCTCCCATCGCCTCGCCGACGAGGGCGGCGCGCTGTATTGGCTCCGCCGGGCCCTCGAGCTCGACCTCGAGCACGCCGAGGCGCGGGTCTATCTCGCCAACCTGCTGTACGATCGGGGCGAGTACGAAGCCGCCTTGTTCCACCTCGAGCGCACCGCGCCGGCCGACCACTTCGACGGCCTCGCGATCTGGCGCCTCATCGAGCTCAAGAAGAGCGTCTACCGGCTACCGGACGACGACCCTGAGCTCGTACCGTGGCATCACCGCCTGGACGAGCTGGCCGCGGACGCCGGTCCGGAGGACCTGCTCCTCGCGGAGATCGAGGCCATGGGGCCGGACGGCCAGATGCGGGACCCGCGGCAGCTCGAGCTGTTCGGCACGCTGCTCACGGAGCTGCAGGGCATGAAAGCGCGCTCGGGATCCGGAGGGGAGGTGCACCGGGTCAGCATGTTGAACGGCGCGACGTACGTGGGTACCTGGGAGGAGATTGTCCGGCAGATGAAGGACGACGCGGCGGAGTGGGCCCGCGGCTCGCTCGACCAGTACATGGCCGCGGTGGCACACCGGGGACGGAAGGAGACCGGCGTTGCGATCCCGGCGACCGACCCGGAAAGCTTCATCCGGGGCAGCGCGGACGCGGGGTTGCTGAGAATCCTGCACTAAGACGCGCAAGACCAGGGTCTCCCTTCGCGACAAAAATACGCAGTCGCTGCGGGAGACCCCGGTCTTGTGCGCGTCAGGTGCTGCTGTGCTTCAACTTCACCGCGATCGAGAGCGGCCCGTCCCCCAGCGCCACGAGCGTGATGGCCCCCGCGAACAGCAGGCCTTCGAGCTCAATGTTGCCGCCATGCGGCAGCTTCACAGCGAGAATCGCGATGATCATCTCCAGGGCCATGCACAGCGCCCAGAACCGCGTGAAGATCCCCAACACGACGCAGGCGGCACCGATCGTCTCCACGGCGATCAGGATGACCGCGAAGACGATGGCGAACGGGAAGCCGACGTCGTGCAGAAACGCGGCGGTGGCAGGGATGCCGTGCTGAAACTTGCTCACACCGTGCAGTAGGAACACGCCGCCCACCGCGAGGCGCATGAAAAAGGCCGCGTAGGGGGTGAGTGCGTTCATGAACCCTCCGGGTGGATGGCTTGCGTAACGGGTCCGCGCCGGCGCGCGTCCGTGCGCACTTCGCGCGCGCCGAGTCGCTTGATGATCACATCGAGCCCGCGCTGCGGCAACGCCCCGCTCACGCCCCCCACGTCGGCGAAACAGAGCCCCGCCTCCGGCAGGCCGTGCATGGCGACGTGGCCGCCATGGCACACCAAGGCCGCCGACACACCTCGCGGCCCGACCGTCACCACCGGAGGGTTCGCCGGATTCAACCCCGCGGCGTTGGCGGCGGCGAGCAGCAGGCCGGCGAGCCCCTGGGGGTCCGTGAGCCGGTTCGCCGGGATCCCGCCGAGATCGGCGAAGACGTGCTCGAAGGTCACCCCTGACAGGTCGTGTGCCGCTCGCGCAGCGGCGCCACGAACGTGCCCCGGATCGTCTCAGAGCCGAGCGGGTCGCCGTACAGGTCGAAGCGCTGCGCCGTGAAGAGGTAACGGCCGCTGATGATCGCTCCGCCGCCCACCGCCGGCGCGTACTGCGTGATGCTCAGACTCCCCGCCACGGAGTCGGTCGGCGTCCTCCCGTGCGAGTAGGCGGCGATCACACGGACATTGGGATCGGACGGGGTGCTGGTCCATAACGCCCACCGTCGCCTCGGATTGCAGAAGGGGTCGATCGCGCCGATCCGCGTCGTTGCTTCCTGGGGACTGATGGAGTCGATCTCGAAGGTGCCGGCCGCGAGCACCGAGTCTGGCAGCGTGATGACGACCCGTTCGTCCAACGCCGTCGTGGTGAGCGAGTCGATGAGTCGGAACGCGAGCTTGCCGTTCAGCCTCGCGTAATTCAGCGCCAGCGCCGCCCCGCTCTGATGACGGATGGCCGTGCCGAACGCGGTCATGAAGTAGCGACCGTTCTCGGTTGTATCCGTGAGGCTCGTGACGACCACCGCTCCCGTATCGGCCACGCTGTTCGTCCCGTCCCTCAGGCGAGCGACGTAGCGGACCACGCCATCGCCGTGCGCGGTCACGAGGCCACTCACGCTGTCGATAGTGTAGATGCTCGGCGTGGCCGACGTGTCGAATCGCAACGTGGTTGCGGCTGGGGTCTTCTGGACGATCGCGAGCGGCACCGTGATCGTGTCGCCCGGCATCACGTAGATCGTGTCCATGAGCACGGTCATCTCGAGCGGTCGCGACACGATCACCAGCGCCCCGCTCTTGATGCTGTCGGGCCTCGCCGCGACCACCAGGGCCGAGCCTTTGGCGACCCCGACGACCCTTCCGCTCGCGTCGATCGTCGCAACCGACGTCGGGGAAATGCGCCAGACGAAGGGGCCAGGGTCGGTGTGGTGACCCGCGCCGTCATCGAGGTAGACGCTCCGCGCCGGGAGTGTGTCGCCCACGAAGACGGAATCGAGGATCGGCGCCACGACGAACAAGAACGATGGGTTGTTGTCCGAGAGGTTGACGCACCCGAGCGCTGTCGCGGCGGCGAGGGACATCGCGAACACGTATCGTTTCATCGCGCCTAAGTGTAAGGGGAGTCGGTTGCGAGGGACCAGGCCCGTCGGGGCCTTTTTTCGGGACCACTATGGAACACCGACGGCGGGAGATTGCTCCCCGACCCTAGAACATCGACATCGCGAGGAACGACCGGAGGTTGTCGTTGGTCACACGCAGCCGGGCGGACAAGAGTCGCACCACCGACCACAACACCTTGTAAGCGATGTCCCGGTTGAAGTCGAGCAGCAGCTCGAAGTCGGAGCGGGCGATCGTGATCAACGTGCAGGACGTGTTGGCGATCGCGTCGGTGGAGCGCTCGGAGCGATCGAAGATCGCCATCTCGCCGAAGCAGGCGCCCGGCTTGAGGACCGCCAAGGCTTCCTCCCCGGACCCGGGGATGGTGCGGGAGATCCGCACCTCGCCCTCGGAAATAATGAATAGCCGGTTGCCCGGCTCCCCTTCCTTGAAGACCGGCTGGCCGACGGCGAACTTCTGCTCCCGGCAGACCTCGGACACACGGGCCAGCTCGCCGTCGTCGAGCTCTTGGAAGATCGCCGCCTGTTTCAGCAAATTGAGGTTCACGCGGACGAAGGTATGACGCACCGGGGGGAGGGGCAAGTGAAACCGTGGGTGACGCGGGCGGATCTCCTGACGGCGCTTCGGCTTCCTCTGGCCGCCGCATTTCCGTTCGTGCACCAGCCGGTGTGGCAGCTCGCGCTCGTGGGAGCGGCCGCCGCGTCGGACTTCTTCGACGGGATGCTGGCGCGCCGGTTCGGCGGGTCGCGCGCCGGCGCCGTCCTCGACCCGACCGCCGACAAGGTCTTCATGGCGGCGGCGTTCCTCACCGTCGCGCGCACCGGCCTGCTGCATCCGCTGGAGATCGTGGGCGTGGTGGCCCGGGACATCGTGGCGGCGCTGGGGTACGTGGGAGCGTGGCTGTGGCGGCGGCCCACCGCGCTGCCGGCCCGCGCCGGTGGGAAGGCGGTCACCGTGCTGCAGCTGCTCACATTGGTGGCGTTCATCGCCCGCTCTCCGCTGGTGCGGCCGCTCGCCTGGGCCACCGCGGCGGTAGGGCTGTACGCCATCTGGGACTACGGCCGGGCGGCCGCCCGGGCGCGCGCAACGCAGCCGCGGGGGAAGGGGACCTGATGCGTCGAGTGTGGCTGGCCATGCTACTCGCGGCGGGCGGAGTCACGAGGCTCACCGCCCAGGAGTTCCATCCGCCGCAGGTACGACCGGCGGCGGGTGGCGGCACCCACCTCGGACTGTTCGGGTTCGGCGTGCGCGGCGGCATCGATTTGGCCGGCAGCACGCAGATGGTGTTCGGTGTCACGCTCGACGCCGGCAATCTCGTCTCCCTCCGTTTCCGGATCCGTCCCTCCGGCGAGATCGGCTTCTTCAATGGGCGCAACAGCTACGTCGGCAGTCTCGAGGCGCTGTATCGCTTCACCGGGGAGGAGCAGATGGCGACGCCGTACGCGGGGGCGGGATTCAGCCTGGTGGGTCACCAGTCCTGCGGTGCGGACCCCGACTGTCCCGACGTGTGGGCCAACCTGGTGGTCGGCTTCGAGCTGCACTACCGGTCCACGTTCAACTGGCTGCTCGAGTACCATGGCATGGGCGGCTTCCGCCACAATCGATTGTACGTGGGACTGACGACGCGGCGAGGGAATTGACGTGGCGGCTAACAGTCGCGAGGTCACCACGCGATGGCGCGAGCGGCTGCTGTTCGAGGCCGGCGCGCCCGGCCGGCCTCCTGTCCTGGTGGATGGCGACGGCGTGGTCGCCACGACTCCGGTCGAGATGTTGCTGGTCGCCGCAGCCACGTGCTCCGCGTCGGACGTCGTGCTGATCCTCGAGAAGCAGCGCGTGGCCTTGCGGGCCCTCGAGGTCGCGCTGCGAGGGACGCGTCGCGAGGAGGAGCCGCGGCGCTACACCGCTCTTCACTTCGTGTTCACGATCTCGGGCGATGGAGTGGACGAGGCCAAGGCCCGCCGCGCGATCGATCTCTCGCTCGAGAAGTATTGCTCGGTCGTCGCGTCCCTCGCCCCCGACATCCACATCACCTACGACGTCGCGCTTCGCTAGGACCGTGGTCGCCGCGACCGGGCTCGTCGCGGGCGTGGCGATGCCGGTGCGCGCCCAAGCCGTACGGGCCACGGAGATCGGCGCCGGGGCGACGGTGATCCTGGCGCACCACGGCTTCTGGGGCCCGGAGTTGGGAGTGGCGCGGCGCTCCGGAGGCCAGGGACGGTTCGCCTTCGCGGCCGCGTGCGGCGATTACGAGCGCGCGCTGGGCGTCCGCCTCGAGGCGACCGCGCAATTCCTGCTCCGCCCGGGCGAGCGTACCGGTGTCGGGCCGTACGGGGGGCTGGGGTTGGCGTTCGTCGGCTCGGAGGGGGCGCGGGGCGCGAGCTACCTCACGGCGCTGCTGGGCGTCGACCAGGGACCGGGCGCCCGGGCGGGGTGGTACGCGGAGCTCGGACTGGGCGGTGGGGTGCGACTCGCCCTGGGGCGGCGCTTCCGCCGCCTCCCCTCCCTGTGGCCGCACTAAAAAGGGCGCCCACGAGTGGGGGCGCCCGGAGATGTGTCCCGGTCGGCGACGCTCAGACGCTCGCGCCCACGGGCGCGCTCCGCGCTACCACGGGCCGGCAGTAGCGCTCGCCCAGCACGCGCAACTCCGCCAACTGCGGCTCGTCCAGCGCATCGTAGCGCTCGGTGAGGTACAGCATCGTGTCGTCGAACCATTCCTTCTGGTGCTCGGGGGTGGCTTCCAGCACGCCGCAGCGCAGAATGTGCGAGAACAGCTCGTCGCGAGCCTGTTCGAAGGGGGTGGGGGTGGACATCTTGCGGGGTTCCGAACGCTTCTTGGTCATGCGTGGGGTGCTCCTCTCTGGTCTGAACCGGGAACGCGGGGACTGGGAGACGGCTCGGGTCGCGCAGGCCGCCGATCAATCGGCGCCGCAATGTAATAGGGCGCTTTGCGTCACGCAAAGGCCGACCCCGGGCGCCGGGGGTGGTATTATCATGGACGGGGCGGTGGGCGGGCGGTGGGTCACATCAGGGAAGGCGGGCACATGAGCGATCACTCGGAAGAAGTGTACGGACCGGACCGCGCCGAGCGCTTGCTCGCCATGCTGCGCGCGCTGGCTGAGCGCATTCAGGCGCTGGACCGGACGGGCCGGCTGCTCGAGGGAGCGCCGGAGCTCCAAAAACTCCTGGGGAACGCGCGGAGCGAGCTGTTTCACTATGAGGTGCGAGTGACGTACGATACGCCGGAGGTCGCGGAGGGTCGGCGCATCGTGGACGAGGCGGAGCGGCGGGAGCGCGACGCCGCCGCCGGATTCGACGACGACGAGGACGACGAACCGTGGCGGAGGGAACGGGACGAATGAAACGGTTTTACGTGTTGCTCGTGGCCGTGGCTGTGATCGGCGGCGGGGCGCTGTGGTACGGGTCGCAGCAGAGCGCGCCCCCCGCGCCCCCCGCGCCCGCCGCGCCGAGTGCGCCGCTCCCGGTCACGGCGGCGGGCGCGTTCCGCGGCTATACGCTGGGGTCGGACTCCGCGCCGGTCGAGGTCACGGAGTATTCGGACTTCGAGTGTCCGTTCTGCGCGTCGTTTGCGACGGTGCAGATGCCGGTGATCCGCGAGCAGCTGATTTCCACGGGGAAGCTGCGGTGGCGCTTTCGCGACTTTCCCTTGCCCTCGCACAAGTACTCCCGGTATGCGGCGATGGCCGCCCAGTGCGCCGGCGAGCAGGGCAAGTTCTGGGAGATGCACGACCAGTTGTTCAACAACCACCAGTGGGCCCAGACGGGGAAGAACCCGCGCGGGCTGTTCCGCGACTTCGCGCGGGCCAGCGGGCTCGACCTCGACAAGTACGACGCTTGTATGGACGGCCAGCGCTACGCCGCGCGGCTCGAGGCGAGCGTGCAGGAGGGTGAGGCGCTCGGGGTGCGGGGCACGCCGAGCTTCTTCGTGAGCGGGCGTCCGTACACGGGTCGCGGCACCTCGGACGATTTCAAGGCCCTCGTCGACAGCCTGACCAAGAAGCACAAGTGATCCGGCGGCAGGCGATCGTGCTCCTCGCGCTCGTGGGGCTGCTCGTCGCGACCTATCTCTGGCTCTACAAGATCGGCGTGCTCGGCGAGCTGCAGTGCGGCACTGGGAGCTGCGAGGCCGTGCAGGCGAGCCGCTACGCCGAGCTGTTCGGCATTCCCGTCGCCTTCTACGGGGTGGCCGGATACGCGGCGGTGATGGCGCTCGGTCTCGCGGGCCTGCAGCCCAGGTTTGCAGCCGACCGGCGCGCGGGCGTACTGTTGGCGACGCTCGCCACCGTGGGGTTCGCGTTCTCGCTGTACCTCACCGTGATCGAGCTGTTCGTGCTGCATGAGACCTGCCGGTGGTGCGTCGTTTCCGCCGTGATCATGACGGCGATCTGGGTGCTGTCCATCATGGGTCTCCGCAGCCGGCCCGCGACGACGCCATGACGGCGCACGCGGACACTCGGGCCGGCAGGCGCGGCGGCTATCTCGTCACGCTCGCGCTCGCGGCGCTGGGCGTGGTGTATGGCGACATCGGCACGAGCCCGCTGTACGCGATTCGCTATTCGTTCTCCGGGACCCACGGCATACCCGTCACACCGGGCAACGTGCTCGGCATACTCTCGCTCGTGTTCTGGTCCCTGGTGATCGTGGTGACGATCAAGTACCACATCGTGATCATCCGGGCGGACAATAAGGGCGAAGGGGGCGTGCTCGCCCTCATGGCGCTCGTCAACGGCAGCCGCCTGGCCCGGGGGCTTTCACCCCGCCGCGTCATGATCATCCTGGGGATCTTCGGGTCGGCGCTCCTGTACGCGGACGGCGGCCTGACACCGGCGATCTCGGTGCTCAGCGCCGTGGAGGGGCTCGAGATCGCCACGCCGGCGCTGGCCTCGTGGGTGATCCCCGTGACGCTCGTGATCCTGATCGGTTTGTTCCTGGTGCAGAGTCGCGGGACCGCCCGCATCGCGGCCATGTTCGGCCCGGTGATGCTCGTCTGGTTCGCGACCATCGGCGCGCTCGGGCTGAGCGAGATCCTCCAGCAGCCCGGCGTGTTGGCCGCGATCTCGCCGTATCACGCCGTGCGCTTCTTCGCGGAGGATGTGCACCGCAGCTTCGTGGTGTTGGGCGCCGTCTTCCTCGTGGTTACCGGGGGTGAGGCGCTGTACGCGGACCTCGGTCACTTCGGCCATCGCGCCATTCAGATGGCGTGGTTCGGCGTCGCGCTCCCCTGCCTGCTCCTGAACTACTTCGGACAGGGGGCGCTGCTGCTGCGGGACCCGGCGGCCGCGGTGAACCCGTTTTACCACCTCGCGCCGAGCTGGGCCTTGTACCCGTTGATCGCGCTCGCGACGGCGGCCACGATCATCGCGTCGCAGGCGGTCATCTCGGGCGCGTTCTCGCTGACGCGGCAGGCGGTGCAGCTCGGCTACAGCCCGCGGTTGCGCATCGAGCACACGTCCTCGCGCGAGATCGGCCAGATCTACGTTCCGGCGGTCAACTGGGCCCTCATGATTCTCACCTGCGTGCTGGTCCTCGGGTTCCGGACCTCGAGCAACATCGCGGGTGCGTACGGCGTGGCGCTGTCGACGTTGATGCTCATCACGACGCTGATGTTTTACGTGATGAGCCGCGAGGTGTGGGGCTGGAGCTTCGCGCGCGCGGCCATCGTGGCCGGCCTGTTCCTATGGGTGGATGTTCTCTTCTTCAGCGCGAACATGCTGAAGATCCGGAACGGTGGCTGGGTCCCCCTGGGAATCGCGGCGGCCATCTACCTGCTGATGACAACCTGGAAGCGCGGCCGGGAGATCCTCGCCAAGCGCATGCTGGAGAAAACGGTGCCGCTCAAGATGCTGCTCGCCGATCTAGCGGCGGAGCCGCCGATCCGCGTGCCAGGGACGGCGGTCTTCATGTACGGCACCGCCGATCACACGCCCCCGGCGCTCGTCCACAACCTGGCCCACAACAAAGTGCTGCACGAGAAGGTCGTGTTCCTCACCGTGGTCACCGAGGACGTTCCCCATGTGGAGACGAGCGAGCGCCTGACGATCAAGCGCATGGGGAAGGGATTCCACGCAGTCATCGCTCGCTACGGCTTCATGGACGATCCGGATATCGAGGACGTGCTGGGATGCTGCCGAGGGGAGTCTCTCGACATCCGGACGGAGGGAACGACGTTCTTTCTGGGGCGCGAGACGCTCGTCGCCTCCGACCGGCCCGGCATGCCCCAGTGGCGGGAGCAGCTGTTCGCGTTCATGTCGCGCAACGCCCTGCGGGCGACCGCGTTCTTCAAGATCCCGGCGAACCAGGTGTTCGAGGTCGGAGCGCAGGTGGAGCTCTAGCAGTCGAACGGCACAGGCCCCACGCTGCGACAAAAATACGCAGTCGCTTCATGGGGCCTGTGCCGTTCGACTCGCCCTATTCAACCTGGCCGAATTTCGCGATGTCCTCCGGCAATGCGTCCTGCGTCGTCTGTGTGTCCTTGCCCTGAACCATGATGCGGATCTGCTCGACCACATCGGGGTTCGCCAGGGTCGTCACGTCGCCGACATCTCGGCGATTCGAGATGGCCGCGAGCACGCGCCGCATGATCTTCCCCGAGCGCGTCTTGGGCATATCCGGCACGATGTAGACGTGCTTGGGCCGCGCGATCTTGCCGATCACTTCTTCGTTCGCCTTGATCACCCGGTCGATCACGGCCTGACTCGGCGCCACGCCCGGCTTGAGCGCGACGTACACTTCGGGCACGCGTCCCTTCACCTCGTCTTGAACGGGGACCACGGCGGCCTCGGCGACTTCCGGCACGGTGAGACAGGCGGACTCGATCTCCTTGGTGCCGAGCCGGTGGCCGGCAACATTGATGACGTCGTCAATGCGGCCCAGGATGCGGTAGTAGCCGTCTGCCGCTTGCAGGGCGCCATCGCCGCACAGGAAGGGCCAGTCGCGCCAGTCCTTGCTCCGCGGATTCTGGTTGTATTTGGAAAAGTAGGTCTTGACATAGCGATCGCGATCGCCCCAGATCGTCTGCATGATGCCCGGCCACGGATTGCGGATGCAGATGTTGCCCGCCTTGCCGGAACCCTTGGGAACTTCGGCGCCGGTCTCGTCGTAAATGACCGGATGAATCCCCGGTGCGGCGGGACCACAGCTGCCCGGCTTCATCGCGTGAATCGCCGGCACGGTCGTGGCGAGGAAGCCGCCGGTCTCCGTCATCCACCACGTATCGGTGATCACGGCTTCCCGCTTGCCGACCTCGTCGTAATACCAGCGCCACGCCTCCGGCTCGATCGGCTCGCCCACCGTCGTCATCGACTTGAAATGGTATTTGTATTTGCGGGGTTCCTGAGGGCCGAGTTTCCGCAGCATCCGAATTGCCGTGGGCGCGGTGTGGAAGATGTTCACCCCCAAACGCTCGGCAATGCGCCAGGGCCGTCCGGCGTCGGGAAACGTCGGCACGCCTTCGTACAGCACGCTCGTTGCCGCGTTCGCCAGGGGACCGTAGACGATGTACGAATGCCCCGTGATCCAGCCGATGTCCGCCATGCACCAATAGGTATCCTCCGGATGAATATCGAGAATCCACTTGGACGTCGCGGTCACGTAGGCCAAATAACCCCCGATGCCGTGCTGCGCGCCCTTGGGCTTGCCCGTCGTGCCGCTGGAATACATCAAGAACAGTGGCGCCTCCGACGGCAGGGCGACCGGCTCGAGCTGCTTGCCTTTGTGCTCCTTGAGCAGGTCGTTCACGAAGAAATCGCGACCCGAAACCATGGGCGTTTTGGCGGAATACTTTCCGGCGTAACGCTGCCACACCAGGACCTTGTCGACGTCCTGCCCTAACTCGTTCGCCGCGCGCACCGCGGCCTGGCCGCTGAACCCGCCAAAGACTTGCGAGTGGATGACTCCCAGTCGCGCACACGCCAGCATCGTGACCGGCAGCTCCGGGACCATCGGCATGTGAAAGGTGACGCGGTCTCCGGCCTTCAGTCCCAGGCCGCGAAGCATGGCCGCCAGTTCATTGACGCGGTCATATAGCTCCTGATACGTGATGACCATGTCCCGCTCCGCCTCAGGCTCCGGCACGAAAATGAAGGCTGCTTTGTTTCCGTACTTGGCCAGATGGCGGTCCACGCAGTTGTGCGACGCGTTGATCTTGCCGCCGGCGAACCATTTCCAGAACGGCGCGTCGCTGGTATCGAGGACGGTGTGATATGGCTCGAACCACGTGAGCATATCCGCGTATTCGCGGAAACAATCGGGGAACTTGTCCAGCCCGAACCGGTCAAAGATGCGCGGGTCTTGCAGGTTCGCTTGTGCCTTGAATTGCTCGGAAGGCTGATAGTACGCCTCTTCCTTCCAATGCACGGCGATCTGCGCTTCGCTGACCTCGGTTTGCTCCGTCGTCTTCATCGGCTTCGCCATCTGGCTTTGCCTCCTGGCCGGTACCTACCCCTTGTGCGCACAGCTTGCCCGGATGTCGTGTGTTCGGGGGGATAGGCTAAGGTATGTCGCCGGGATGGACGGCGGTCAAGGCGGCCCTTGCAAACTGCGCCGCAAGCGTTCGGTCTGCGGCAGCGCAGCGGGTGAGACGCCTCACCCTGCTTTGACAAGCGGTTGACCGCCCGCAGGTTAGCTGTATGGCATCGGAGTCGCATAAGCCCCAGCCGGTGAACTACTGGAGCCGACTGTGGAGGAGCTGGTGACAATGTCCACGCGTCCGAGCGAGAAGGTCTTGGCCGCTCCCGAGGAGCTGGGGCTCGATTCACGTACGGCGTTCCGCCGTGCGGCCACCGAGCTGCTGGAACAGCTGGGGGAGGGTGCCGGGCGTCTGGTTATCGACCTCGCGGGCACCCGTCAGATCGACAGCGCTGGTCTCGGCGCCCTGATGTTGATTCAGCGCAAGGCCGCGGAGCGCCGGCTGACTGTATGCCTGCGCGGGGCCAACGAGGAGCTGCGATTCCTGCTGGTGCTGACCAAGCTGGACGATCTGTTTGAGCTGGAGAGCAGCCCGAGCTGAGCCGCCCGTAGACGGCGGGGGGGACCTGCATATATTGGCCCACCATGGGGTCCCCCGCCCTCGGCCCGCGGCGCAAAGTGCTGTTCGTCGAGGACGAGCCGACGCTGCGGCGGACCTACAAGCGATTCTTTGCCGAACGCTACCGGCTGGCCTTCGCCGCGAGCGGGACCGAGGCTCGCCGCCAGATGGACGAGTTCCACCCCGAAGTGCTGGTGCTCGATCTGCGACTGCCCGACACCGACGGCATTACCCTGCTGCAGGAGATCCGGCAGTCGCAGCCTGCGCTCCCCGTGATCGTCACAACCTCGTACGTGAGCATGGAGCCGCTCATCAACGTGCTCGACCTCGGCCACTCGGGGTACCTCGTCAAGCCGTTCGACCTGGAAGATCTCGCAGCCCGCATCGATGCTCTCGGCTGAGGGCCTGCGGCACGCCTTCGGCGAAGGGGGAGGGCAGGTGGTGGCGCTGGACGGCGTGTCCTTCAACCTCACGTCGGGCCAGACCCTGGCGGTCTTCGGGCCGAACGGCGCCGGCAAGACCACACTCCTCAAGGTGCTCGCCGGCTTGATCCGCCCGCAGGAGGGGTCGGTGCGGGTGACCGGGGGGCGGCGCGCGATCGGCTGGATCGGTCACCAATCCCACCTCTACGAACACCTCACGGTACGCGAGAACCTGCTCTTCTGGGCATCCCTCTACGGGGTGCCCGCCGCGCGCCGCGGTCCCCGCGCCACCGAGGTCCTCTCACGTCTCGGCATGGGCGATCGGGCGGATCAGCCCGTGTGGTCGCTCTCCCGCGGTCTGGCGCAGCGCGCGGCGATCGCCAAGGCCCTGATCCACGATCCGTCCGTCCTCTTGCTCGACGAGCCGTTCACGGGGCTCGATCTCGCCGCGGCCGCCGAGTTCCGGGCGCTGCTCGGTGAGCTGCGCGGTGGAGGCGCCGGAGGTCGCGTGGTCGTGCTGGCGACACACAACGTGGACGAAGGGGTCGAGCTCGCGACTGACATAGCGTTCCAGCGGCGCGGCCGGTTCGTCCACTTCGCGCCGCGTGGAGGGCGAGGCTCCTCCGAGATCGCGGAGGCGTATCGGCGGGCGGTTGGGGGGAAGGAGGCGGATGGGTGAGCTGATGGCGCAGGCGTGGACGGTGGCACGTAAGGACCTGGTGCTCGAGTTCCGCACGCGCACGGCCCTCGTCTCGGCCGTCGTGTTCACCGCGCTCGTCCTTACGGTGTTCAACTTCGGACGCGACCCCACGGCCGTTCCCACCATCGATCTCGCCCCGACCATTCTATGGGTGACGTTCACGTTCGCCGCGATGCTCACCCTGAATCGTGCTTTCCAGCTCGAGCTCGAAAACCAGGCGCTCGAGGGCCTGCTGGTGTCACCCCTCAACCGCACCAGCCTCTACTGGGGCAAGCTGATCGCGAATCTCGTGTTCGTCGCGGTGGTGGAAGGCGTCGGGCTGCCGCTGTTCGTCCTGTTCTTCGACGTGCCCGTGGGTCACGTGCTGGTCCCGCTCATCGTGGTCATCGCGCTCGCGACGCTCGGGTTCGTCGCGGTCGGCACGCTGTTCAGCGCCCTCGTGATGCGAACCCGGTTCGCCGAGCTGCTCCTCGTAGTGATTCTCCTGCCGTTCCTTGTCCCGCCACTCATCGGCGCCGTGCAGGTTACGGCGCGACTCCTCGGTGGGCGTCCCTTGAGCGAGTCGGTGGGATACCTTAAGTTGCTCGCCGCTTACGACATCGTCTTCGTGTCGCTCGCGAGCCTCCTGTTTCGCTTTACGGTGGACGAATGACCCTGGCTCAAAAAGGTCGCTGGATCACGCTGGTGGCGCTGGTGTGCCTCGCCGCCGTGTACGTTCGGGCGCTGGCGTTCACGCCGGTCGAGCGGTTACAGGGGCCCGCGCAGAAGATCTATTATCTGCACGTGCCCGCCGCGATCTGGACCGAGACGGCGATGATCCTCGTGGGTCTGGCGAGCATCTTCTACTTGTTCCTAAAGGATGCGCGACTGGACCGGTTTGCCGGGGCCTCCGCCGAAGTGGGCACGGTGTTCGCCGCCATCGTGCTGACGACCGGCCCCATCTGGGGGAAGCCGATCTGGGGGACCTGGTGGACCTGGGATGCCCGGCTCACGTCCACCCTGCTCCTCTTCTTCCTCTACGTGGGATACCTGCTCGTGCGCGGGGCCGTGCGGGATCCCGGGCTCCGCGCCCGCTACGCCGCCGTGCTCGGCATCTGCGGGATGTGCCTGGTGCCCTTCATCCACATGAGCGTCTATCTGTTTCGCACGCTGCATCCGCAGCCCATCATCCTGAAGCCGAGCGCGCCGTCGCTGCCGAGCAGCATGCTGGCGACGTGGCTGTTTTCCCTGGCGACGTTCACCCTGTTGTACGTGGGATTCGTGACCCAGCGGTACGCCTTATCGCTGGCGCGCGACGCGCGCGGTGGGGGGAGCCCCGGCCATGTCTGACGTGCCCCAGAATGCCGGTTACATGGTAGCGGCATACGTTGTCACGGCGGTGATTCTGGTCGCCTACGCCGTTTCCCTCTACCGTCGCTCCAACAAGTCTTAGCCCCCCGGCTTCTCCGGGAACAATTCGGCCCGTGCCTCGGATAGGCGCGCCAGCCCATCAGGCACCTGCGTGGCCCAGAGGTGCAGCGCTTCGTCGGCGGCCCGCAAGTCACCCGCCTGGAACAGCGCTTGCGCATTGAGCCACAGCGCCTCGGCACCGCCGCCGGCCGCGTACGCGCGGGCGAACCGCGCCGCCGCTTCGGCGTGGCGACCGGCGCGGCGATACAGATCGCCCGCTGCAAGGGCGGCATCGGGCCGCTCCTCGATCGTGAGCACCTGCTCATACGCCACGAGCGCATCCTGCTGGCGGAACACCATCTGCCAGGCCTCCCCCAGCAGCATCCAGGCGTCGGGGTTCGCGGGGAAGCGCTGCGCCGCTACCTGCGCCGCGGCCACCGCGCCCCAGCGGTCTTCGATGGCGCGCCGCAACCGCACCAGCGCTGGATGGGATTCCGCGAAGGTCGGCGCGACCGCGCAGCCGATCTGCAGCCACAGGTCGGCGCGCTTGGGCGATTCGCGTTGACAGGCCGCCGCCCGCCGCACGGTGAACCGAGCGAGCGCGGAGCGCAGGGAGCGGAGCATGGTAGATTGCACCAATCTATGTCACACGCGTCGCGTCCGCCGGGTCCCGCACGCGCCCACCCGCTCGCGGGCCGGCGCATCGCGGTCACCCGCGCGCGCGAGCAGGCGGGCGACCTCGCGCGGGAGCTGGAGGCGCTCGGTGCCGAAATCGTCGCCGCCCCGACGATCCGCATCGCGCGACTCGCCGATCTCGCGGCGCTCCGCGCCGCGCTCACCCGCGACCCGCCCTATGATTGGATCGTGTTCACCAGCCAGAACGCCGTGCAGGTGGTGTGCGACCGGCTGCCGGAGTGGGAGCTCGCGCCGCGCGATGTGGCGCGCGCGGCGGTCGCGGCGATCGGGCCCGCCACCGCGGAGGCACTCGTGCGCCGCGGGGTGATCCCCGATGTCGTGCCCGACCGGTTCGTCGCCGAGGCGGTGGTCACGGCGCTCGCGGCGCAGGGCGATGTACGCGGGAAGACGGTGCTGCTCCCGCGGGCGCGGGAGGCCCGCGACGCCTTGCCCGACGGGCTCCGCGCGCGGGGCGCGGTGGTCGACGCAATCCCGGTTTACGAGACCATCCGGGAGACGGGAGACGGGAGCGGCCTAGCGGCGGAGATCCTCGCCGGGGCGATCGACGCCGTCACGTTCACCTCCGCCTCGACCGTTCGGGGCTTCGTGGAGCTGGTGGGCAGGCCGGCTGCGGCGTCCGGCCGGTTCGCCGCGGCGGTGATCGGCCCCGTCACGGCGGGGACGGCCCGGGAGCTCGGCATCACGGTCGCGATAGAGGCCCGGGACTATACCGTCCCCGGGCTCGTGGATGCGATCGTGCGGCATTTCGAGCGGGATGCCGAAAGCCCTAAGGGACTCCCTGACGGTCGCGGGAAGCGCGATACGTGACGGACCGGCTCAAGCTCGGGACGCGCGGGAGCAAGCTCGCCTTGTGGCAAGCCGAATGGGTGCAGGCGGCCCTCGCCCGCCACGGCGTGGAGGGCGAGCTCATCGTCATCAAGACGCGCGGCGATGCGGAGGTCGATCGGCCGCTGCACGAGCTCGAGGGGAAGGGCTTTTTTACGAAAGAAATCGAGGAGGCACTACGCGACGGTCGTATCGACGTCGCGGTGCATTCGCTCAAAGATCTCCCGACCAGTCTGCCTGCGGGCTTGGTACTGGCAGCGGTGCCCAAGCGGGCGGATCCCGCCGAGGCGTTGGTCGCGCGCGAGGCGAGCGTCACGTCGATCGCCGACTTGGCCGCGGGCGCCAAGCTCGGCACGTCCAGCTTGCGGCGTGTGGCCCAGGTCCGTTACCTCCGCGCCGACTTGGACGTCGTGCCGCTGCGCGGCAACGTGCCCACGCGGGTGCAAAAGGTGAAGGAGGGGCGCGACGGTCTCGACGCGGCACTGCTGGCGGGGGCGGGGCTCGAGCGGCTGGCGCTCGCGGGGCAGATCGCCGCGCGGCTCGATCCGTTGGACGTCATGCCGGCGCCGGGTCAGGGCGCGCTCGGACTCGAGGTGCGCGCGGACGACCGCAAGGCCCGGGCCGCTCTGGCGCCGCTCGAGGATCCGGCGAGCGCGTGCCAGGTGGCTGCCGAGCGGGGCCTCCTCGCCTCGCTCGAGGGTGGCTGCCAGGCGCCCGTAGCCGCCTACTGCGGGAGCGGGGAGCAGGGCGCAGGGAGCAGGCTGTATGGGCGAGTAACCGCGCAGGATGGCTCCGTACAGATCACCGCCTCGGCCGAGATCGACGAACGGGAGCCCGCGGCCGCGGGGGCGCGCGTGGCGGACTTGCTCCGCGCCCAGGGCGCGTCGAAATTGCTCGGCCGATGAGCCAATTCCCGATCCGCCGCATGCGCCGGCTGCGCCGCACTCCGGCGTTACGCCGCCTGGTGCAGGAGACGCACCTCGTCCCCTCGCAGCTCGTGTGGCCCCTGTTCGCGTGCCACGGGGAGGGCATCCGGCGGGAAGTCGCCGCCTTGCCCGGTGTCTATCAGACGTCGGTGGACGAGCTCGTGAAGGATGCCGAGCGGGCGCGACGCCTCGGGCTCGGCGGCATCATTCTCTTTGGCCTTCCCGCGGCCAAGGACGCGACCGGCTCGGAGGCGTACGACGAGCAGGGGATCGTGCAGCAGGCCGCGCGGGCGGTGAAACGGGCTGCGCCGGACCTC
>WNFQ01000438.1_pt1 | contig 33421 bp, 23 predicted proteins | sample 5400171 | NCBI WGS metagenome assembly WNFQ01 (sample SAMN13153356, study PRJNA577476) | soil metagenome | isolation source: 20 cm soil under Madrone tree | place: USA:California | collected 2016-06-14
CGGCTCCCTTTCGCGCAGTGGCAGGAGCCGCTGCAACAGCGCTGAGCGGCAAGAGTCATCGGCATACCGCATTCAGCCTATTACAATTGTCTAGCTCGAAGGAGATGACACTATGAACAAGCATTTGCTTAACCGACGTCAATTTAGTGCGCGTTGTGCGGCCTTCGGCTTATCGTTTCCCGCCTTAAGTGCAATGATTGCGGCGCGAGCAACTGCACAGGTTCTTGGTACTGGCGCGGCGTCCAAGCCTGCTGCGCGCACCGTAAAGCTTCCAGACGGCACTACCGTCCCGCCGCTCGGTCAAGGCTGCTGGCACCTCGGTCAGGGAAGGCATCCGCTAGCTGTCGAGGAAGAGGCGCTGCGCACAGGCATTTCGCTCGGCATGACGTTGATCGATACGTCGGGAAACTACGGCAACGGCCGCTCCGAGGAATTCATTAGTCATGTGATTGCCGGTCAGCGCGACCGCATATTCCTGGTCTCCAAGGTGGAGCCCAACCAGGTGTCTGGAGATGGCATCGCACGTGCTTGCGAGGCGAGCCTGGCTCGTCTCGGAACCGACCATCTCGATCTCTATTTGCTGCATTCGCCAGTCCCCAGCACGCACTTCTCCGGCGTTGTAGCGGGATTCGAACAACTACGCGCGGCGGGAAAGATTCGCGCTTGGGGTGTATCCAACTTCAACAGCGGCCAGATGGAAGATTTGTTCCGTGTTCCAGACGGCCATCGCTGCGCAACCAATCAGGTCCCTTACAGTCTCAACTACCGTCACATTGAGCCTGCGGTTCTGTCGTGGTGCAAGCAGCACAATATGCCGGTGATGGCGTATTCTCCGCTCGGCGGCGACCATAACCTCGTGGTAGGCGACCGCGCGCTGGCGCAGATCGCCGCTATGCATGATTGCTCGGCCGCCGCGGTTGCGTTGGCCTGGGTCATTCGCAGCGGGAGCGTTATCGCGATTCCAGAGTCCGGCTCTCCAGCACACGTCAAGGAAAACGCTGGGGCGCTTTCGATGGCCCTCACGCCGCCAGACCTTCAAACTTTGGATGCAGCGTTTCCCGGACCATTCGGCGCAACCTAGCGAGGAGCGTATAACTTACGCCAATCATCCAGGGACTGGGGCACCCTTGCGCCTGCCAATTTCTGCTAGCGGCAGTTCGCTGCAAATCCCCCCAGGGCGTACATTGGTGTCGCGTCAAGAACCGCGGAGAGCAAATCCTATGCCAAGAAATATTCTGATACTTGCTTCGCTAGCAGTCATGACGGTGGGCTGTGCTTCAACAGTTCAGAAATCAGCCCAAAGCGCGCCTATACCCGGCGGCGCAGAGGCAGGAAAATCCACCGTTCTCAACATGACCGGCAGCACTGTTGCGGAACCCGGCGTCGTCGCGGCGGTTCTTGCATGAAATTCGACTCCCGCCGGCGCCCGAGCGCGCTGGCTGCTACGATGCTCGTTCTCGCCGCGCTGCTGAGCTTCAGCCCCGCGAACGACTGCCGCGCTGCGGATGCGATCGCGCGACGTAAGGTCATCATCGATCAGGACGCGTTCGGTCCGGCGGGCTCGAATCTGCAGGCGATCCTGATGCTGCTGCAGGCGAAGGACGTCGAAGTGCTTGGGATCACGATCCCGAGCGGCGATGGCTGGCGCGACGAGGAAGTGAGTCACACGCTGCGGCTGCTGGAAATTGCGCATCGCACCGAGGTTCCCGTCTGCCCCGGCGCAGTGTTTCCGCTCGTCAACACGCAGAACCGGACCAAGCGCTGGGAGGATCTCTACGGCAAGCTGTTCTACAAAGGCGCCTGGACGGAGGTGTGGCCCAAGGAGGGCGCGGTGCGCCGTACCCCCTATCACGCCGACCCGTACCTGGTGCCGCCCTCCGCGGCCGGTCAGCCGACGATCAAACCCGCGCACGAAAGCGCCGCGAGCTTTTTGTCACGCAAGGTGCACGAGTTTCCCGGCCAGGTAACCATCGTGGCCGCGGGGCCTCTCACCAACCTGGCAATCGCCGCGCGGATGGATCCGCAGTTTTCCTCCCTGGCCAAGGAGCTCCTCTTCATGGGAGGCAGTTTCCAGCCCACTGCCGCCGACAACGCCTTCGCCGCAGAGTACGTGAACGCACCGCGGCGCGAGTTCAACATGCGTTTTGATCCCGAGGCCGCCTCGATCGTACTGCACGAACCGTGGAAGAAGATCACCGAGGTTCCGATCGACCCCACGACCAGGACCTTCTTCAAGCCAGAGTTTATTCGGGAGGTCGCCAAAGGTCAGGCGCCGTTCGATGCCTATCTCGGCCAGTTCGGCCAGTCGTATCCGATGTGGGACGAACTCGCGGTCGCAGTGTGGCTCGACCCCTCGATCGTCACCCGCGCCACGATTCTTCGCGTGGATGTCGATACCAGCTTCACCGCAGGTTACGGCAGTACGCTCAGCTGGGCTGTCGGCGAAGGTCCGGGACTGGGCGAACGACCGGTGACGGTGGTTTTCGACGTCGACGTTCCGAGGTTCGAGCGCCTGGCCATCGGTCTGCTGAAGGCGCCCACGCCGGCACACTGAAGCTGAGCGCTCACTCGCCGTACGGCACCCAGATATTCTTGACCTGACAGGCGTGGTCCAGGTACCAGCGGCCTGCGCCGTAACGCTCGTGGAAAAAGTCGATCCGGCGCCCCTCGTTGGTCCACACCTGCTTCAGGTTGCCAGCCGACAAGCGCTTGGCCGCCGCGCACAGCTCCTCGTCGCCATAGCACCAGAGCGTGTCCACGTCATCGTGATCAGCCAGGACCTTCATCAGTTCGGCGGGCCGCCCGGTCACCATGTTGATGACGCCGCCAGGGACGTCGCTGGTCTCGAACACCTGGTATAGGTCACCCGCGATGAGCGGATAGGCGGCTGAAGGCACGGCTATCACGCAGTTTCCCGCCACCACCAGTGGCAGCACCATCGACAGAAATCCCAACAGCGGCGCCTCCTCCGGGCAGATCACTCCCGCAGTCCCAAGAGCCTCGTTCATGGCCACGGCTATGTTCCTGAACGGGGGCGAGTGGACCACGCCTTCGTACTTGTCGGCCCACCCAGCATAGGTGAACAGTCGCTCCACGCTGAGGCGCAGCTCCTCCGACGCTTGCCTCTTGCCAACCACAGCCGCCAAGCGAGCGACGACCTCCTTGCCGCGCTGCGACAGGTTCTCGGCGAGGTAGTAGAGAACCTGCGCGCGGCTGTGGGCGCCGGCGCTGCTCCATTGCTCCGCGCGCCGCGCGGCCTCGACGGCGTTACGGATGTCCTTGCGGTTGCCGAGCGGCACCTCACCGAGCAGCACGCCTTTCCTGCTGCGGCATTCGATGCTGTAGCCTGAATCCGGCCGCACCTGCTTCCCGCCGATATAGAGCTTGACCGTCCGGTCGATCGCCGGCGCCGAGACCCGCGTCGGGTCCCGGCCCTGCGCGGCGCCCCGGCGCAGCAGCGGTGCTTTCCGGAACCAGGTTGGCTGCAGATACTCCCGCATCCCTTCGCGGCCGCCCTCCCTTCCAAAACCGCTCTCCCGGTACCCACCGAAGCCGCATGCGGCATCGAACATGTTGGTGCTGTTCACCCACACCACGCCCGCCTTGATCCGCGCGCTAACCTGAAGCGCTACGTTCACGCTCTCACTCCACACGCTGGCGGCCAGTCCATACGCGGTGTTGTTGGCGAGCTCCACCGCCTCCGCCGGGGTCCTGAAGGTCATGGCCGCCAGCACCGGACCGAAGATTTCCTGTTGCGCCACGACCGAGGTCGGGTGGACGTTGGTGAACAGCGTCGGCCGGTAGTACAGGCCGCGCGATGGAATCGGCACGTCCGGTTGCCAGCACGAGGCCCCGTCCGCGACCCCCTGCGCGACCAGAGCTTCGATGCGTTCCAGCTGCACGCGTGCGACGATCGCACCGATGTCAGTCGTCTTATCGAGGGGGGAGCCGACCCGCAGCGCCGCCATGCGCGCCTGCAGCTTCTTTGTGATCGGGACCGCGATGCTCTCCTGCATGAGCAGCCGCGAACCGGCGCAGCAAACCTGACCCTGGTTCAGCCAGATACCGTCGACGAGACCTTCGACGGCACTGTCGAGATCAGCGTCCTCGAACACGACGAAGGGTGACTTGCCTCCCAGCTCCAGCGACAGCTTCTTGTGCGAATCCGCAGTCGCCCGGCGGATCGCCCGACCGACTTCCGTCGAACCCGTGAAGGCGATCTTGTCCACGTCCGGGTGCACGACCAATGCCTCGCCGGTCGAGCCATCTCCGGTGACGATGTTCACCACGCCCGGGGGCAGTCCGACCTCGTTGCAGAGCTCCGCGAACGCCAGGGCCGTCAGCGGCGTAAATTCCGCCGGTTTCAACACCACCGTGTTTGCGGCCGCGAGCGCGGGCGCGATCTTCCACGCGAGCATCAGCAGCGGAAAGTTCCACGGAATGATCTGGCCGACGACGCCGCACGCCTGGTAGCCGGGGAATTCCTGCTCCAGCAACTGCGGCCAGCCGGCGTGGTAATAGAAATGCCGCGCCACCAGCGGTATGTCGATATCGCGGCTCTCGCGAATCGGCTTGCCGTTGTCGATCGTCTCCAGCACCGACAGCCGCCGCGAGTGCTTCTGTACCTGGCGCGCGAGCGCATACAGGAAACGGGCCCGCGCGTGCGGTGTCAGCGACTGCCAACGCGGCAGCGCGGCGCGCGCCGCCTTGACGGCTGCGTCCACATCGGAGCCGCTCCCCTGGGCGATAGCGGCGATCTTTTCTCCGGTCGACGGGTCGCAGGTTTCGAAGTACCGGCCTTCCGCGGGCGCGGTCCAGGCGCCGCCGATGAAGTGCCCGAAGCGGCCTTTGAACTGATCCAGCCACGCGAGTGCCTGGGCCGGGTCTTCGGGGGCCGCACCGTAGTCCATGGTGCGAAACTTTTCAGCCAGGGTGGTGTGCGGCATAGATTGCTCGTCAGACCAGCGGGTGATGGTAGGAGGCGGAATAGCGTCCGCTGCCGTGGAACGCCAATTGTCGCTCGATATCTCCCAGCATGCTGCTCGCGCCGAGCCTGAAGAGCTGCGGTTCCAGCCAACTCGGGCCCAACTCCTCTTTCATGAGTGCCAGCCACTCGAGAGACTGCCTTGCGGTGCGGATCCCTCCGGCCGGCTTGAACCCAACGGCCATCCCGGTGCGCTCGGAATACTCGCGAATCGCGCGTGTCATCACCAGCCCGACCGGCAGCGTGGCATTGACGCTTTCCTTGCCGGTGGAGGTCTTGATGAAATCGGCGCCCGCCATCATGGCCACCAGGCTCGCTCGCGCCACGTTGCGCAACGTTGCCAGGTCTCCGGTACCGAGAATCACCTTGCAGTGGGCGTCGCCGCACGCCTCCTTGAATGCCGCGATTTCGTCGTACAGGCGTTGCCACTGCGCCGCGAACACATGGGCGCGCGTGATCACCACGTCGATCTCGTCCGCACCCGCCTCGACCGAGCTGCGGATTTCCGCTAGCCGTTCCGCAAGCGCAGTCATACCCGCCGGAAAGCCGGTCGACACGGCCGCGACGCGGATGTTGGTCCCGTCCAGGGCACGCCGGGCGGTCTGCACGAACAGGTGATAGACGCACACCGCGGCCACCTGCAGCGGCAGGTCCTGGATACCAAGAGCTCCTTTCACACTGTCAGAAACCGGATGCATCGCCTTGGCGCACAGCCGCCGCACCCGCTCCTCGGTGTCATCGCCGGAGAGGGTCGTCAGGTCCATGCAGGTAATCGCCCGCAGCAGCCAGGCGATCTGCCAGTCCTTCTTGACTGTTCGCCGGGCAACGAGCGTCGTCGCGCGGCGCTCCACCGCGCTCGTGTTCACACGGACGCTGTCCACCCAATCCAGGCTGAGCGGCACTCCGACGTTCGCCACCAGCGACCCTCCCTGCGAACGGCGAGCGACCACGCGCCGCCCGACGTCGGCCACCGCCGGCAACTCTCGCGTGCGGTCGGTGACATCGAGGCGCTGGTGCGTACCGCTCATCATCCGGTCTTGTCTGCTAAAGCGTGCGCGCGAGCACAATGAGCGCCAACCCGCTCAGGAAGGAGGCGAACATCGCCGCAAGGAGCCTGGAAGTACCCGCTGGCGCATTGCGGAACTCCTTCCAGATGAACACCCCCCAGAACGCCGCAACCATGGTTGCACCCTGGCCCAGGCCATACGAAATCGCGAACCCGGCCCGGCCCGATGCAATAAGGTTGAACGACATGCCGACTCCCCAGATCACCCCGCCCAGGATGCCGGTCAGATGGGTGTTGAAACTGCCCTGAAAGTAGTCGGCAAAGCCCACGGGGGTGCCGACCAAGGGCTTCCTCATGGCCAGCGTATTCCATATGAAGCTGCTCAGGAACACGCCGACCGCAAAGACAAAGACCGCTGCATAGCAGCCCATCTTGCCGGCATCGGCGTGAGCAGGGTCCGCGTACATCGCGGCCGCGACGAACCGGTAGAACATACCCATGAACACCCCGCAGGCAACCGACAGGAGCAGCCCCTTGGTGCTGACCCCGGCCGCCCCTCCGGATAACCGCCGGTAGGCGAGCGCATCAAGGACGATCGCCAGGGTAACGAGGACCACACCCATCGCGAGCAGCGCGCCGTTGCCCACCGGGGCTGCAACGTAGTTCACGATCACCCCGATAACGAGCGCAAGTCCGATGCCGACAGGGAAAGCCACCGCCATGCCGGCGACCTCGATCGCCGCGACCAGGAGGATATTGGCGAGATTGAAAATCGCACCCCCCAGCAACGCGGATCCGATGCTGCCGCCGGAGGCTTGTGACAGGTCGGTGACGAAGGAACGTCCTTCGGTACCGGTGCTGCCCAGAGTAAGCCCCAGGACCAGCGTCAACAGCAGCACGCCAAGCGTGTAATCCCAGTAGAAAAGTTCGAACCGCCAGTCCTTGCTGGCGAGCTTGCGGCTGTTGGCCCACGAACCCCAGCAAAGCATGGTGAGTACACAAAATACGACCGCGAGTGGATAGCTATGCACAACAAACATTGGATAAATCCTGGTGATGTTGCTGCGAAATGGGAATTCATTACTCGCGCGAGTTTCTTCTACCTGGCCTGCTGGGCGCGCCGGGTCCATTCTGCTTCGAAATCGGCTCGCTTCGGAAACGACTTCTGGGTTCCGACGCGGGTCGTGGACAGGGCCGCGTAGAGATTCGCGCGCGCCACGGCGTCCTTCTCCAGCGCGCCTTCGGCGAGAAACACGGCCAGACTGCCGATAAAGGCGTCGCCGGCGCCGGTAGTATCCACGGTGGCGACCGCGAACGGCGGCACATGGACGCTGCCGGCCGCGTCGGCGACCAGCGAGCCACGCGCGCCGAGCGTGAGCACCACGCGGCGGAAACCCTTCTGCAGCAGTGCCGCGGCACATGCCCCTGCCTCCTCGACCGTGTGCACCGGGTGGCCGGTTATGAGCTCGGCTTCCGTCTCGTTCGGTATGAAGTAGTCCGCACCGGTCAGCTCGGCGAGATTCGCCGGCAGGGCCGGCGCCGGGTTGACGATGCAGCGGATCCCGTGAGCGCGGGCGAAGCGCACGGCGTGGTAGATCGTAGCGAGCGGAATCTCGAACTGCAGGATGATGGTATCCACCCCGCGCAGCAGCGCGGCGGCCGCGTCGACGTCCGCCGGCAGCAGGCGGTCATTGGCGCCCTTGACGACGATGATGCGGTTCTGCCCATTGGGCTCGACAAAGATCGGTGCGACGCCGGTAGACGCGCCCTGCACAACCTGCACGTGTGTCGTATCAATTCCAAACGACGCAAAGTTCTTAATCGTCGCCTCACCGAACAGATCGCTGCCGACCTTGGCGACCATCACGACTTCCGCGCCGCACAGCCGCGCGGCGATCGCCTGGTTGGCGCCCTTGCCGCCGAAGCCGAGATCGAAGCTCTTGCCGAACAGGGTCTCACCGGCCCGCGGGAACGCGTCGCTGAATGTGATGAGATCGGTGTTGGCGCTGCCGACGACGGCTATCCGCGGTGTGCTCGCCATGCTGATTTCTCCAGTCATCATCGGTGGCCAAGATGCTTCACGGAGTCGCGCTCGACGAGCGCGACATCGAAGATCGTGCGCCGGGTGGCGATCTTCGCACCTGACATTCGTTCCTGCATCAATTCAACCGCCTTGGCGCCAATGGCGCCGACCGGCTGGGCGATCGTCGTGAGACGCGGCCTGACCACATCCGCCCAGCTGATGTTGTCGAAGCCCGTGATGGATACCTCATCGGGCACGCTTACGCCCTGTTCCGCCAGGAAACGGATGGCGCTGATGGCGATCAGGTCGTTTCCCGCGACAATCAGCGTGGCGTTGCGGCGCCGTATGAGCGCCTCGCGGGCATCCAGCGTCAACAGACCATCGAATCCGACGTTCACTTCCCACGCGATCCCACCGGGCGGAAAGGCATTGACGAAACCGTCGCGCCGCTGGCGAGCACTTTCGAGGTTCTGCGGGCCGGACAGCAGGCCGACCCGCGTGTGGCCCATCCGCAAGGCATACTTCGCCAGCAGCCCCCCGCCCATTACATAGTTCGAATGCACGACCGCGAATCCCGGCCGCGGGCGGTCGATCAACACGACCGGGCGAGCGAGGGTCTTGAGGTGGGCCGGCAGGCGCGGTCCCACCGGGCACCAGATGATTCCGTCGACGGCATGCTGCATCAGCAGCGCGAACCCGTCCGCCTCACCGTCGACTCTGCCTTGGCTGTCGATGAGGCACACCAGCAAGCCGAGACTGCGCGCCGTGTTCTCCACCGCCTGGGCGAGCTCGGGGAAAAAAGGGTTGGTGAGATCCGGCAGAACGAGACCGATCGCGCGCGTGCGTCCGGTGCGCATGGCCTGGGCCGCCCGGTTTGGGCGGTATCCCAACTGCCTGGCGACCCGCAGCACCCTCTGCCGGTTGACGCGGCCGACGTTGGGTCTGCCGTTGAGGACGTTGGAGACCGTGGCAACCGACACGCCAACGGTTGCGGCAATGTCCTTTACCGTCGCCATGTACCGCGCCTGCTCCGGAGGTTCAGAATGCGCGCGACTGCCTGCGCCGCTGATTAAGGTGCCGCGCGGTGCGCTTGCGCAGGACCTTGGCAGCACGCCGATCCCTTTACAGCGACGGCGTGCGTGGTGTAACGTTTCACCAAACATAGTGTAACGTTTTACTAACGAGAAACAACGGTTCGACGCGGATCCGTATCACAACAGCCAGCGTGCGTGCGCGGGGCTGTTTCGCGCAAAGCAACGGATGGGGAGGTCGCGATGGAAGTCACCAAGTCGTGGTCATCGGCAATGCTGCGTTGCGCTACCACTCATCTGCTGCGTCACCGGCGCACGGCGCTTCTGGCCGCCGCCGCGACCGGCTGCGCGACCGCGCTGCTGATGCTTCCGGGCGTCACGCGGGCCGCCGACCAGGCGAGCGCGGGAGCGAGCAACTCCGAGACCATACAAGAGGTGATCGTCACCGCCACGCGGCGCGAGGAGCGACTCCTCGATGTGCCCGTGTCCGCGTCCGCCCTGAGCGGCGCAGCGCTGGAGGTGCTCGGTAGCGCCGGCCAGGACATCCGTCAGCTCGCCTTCGCGGTGCCGAGCCTCAATATCGAATCCTCCAACGGCCGCACCTTCCCGCGCTTCTATATCCGCGGTTACGGCAACGGCGATTTCCACAACTTCGCTTCACAGCCCGTGGGTCTTTACTACGATGACATCGTCCAGGAGCTTGCGGCCCTCAAAGGCTTCCCGATCTTCGACCAGGCGGACGTCGAAGTCCTGCGCGGGCCGCAGGGGACCCTCTTCGGGCGCAATGCGCCCGCCGGCGTGGTCAAGTTCGAATCCGCGAAACCCGTGATCGGTCAGTTCTCGGGCTATACCAGCCTGTCCGACGGTACCTACAACACCGCCAACTTCGAGGGCGTGGTCAATCTTCCCATCAACGATCAGATGGCGTTTCGCGCCTCCACACAGTTTCAGCACCGCGACAACTGGGTGAATGCGCCGTTGAATCCGGTCGGCGATCGGCATCTGGAAGGCTACGACGACTGGGCCGCAAGGCTGCAGCTGCTCTACAAGCCCAGCGATTCCTTCAACGCCCTCTTCAACGTGCACGGCCGCACCTTGGACGGCTCGGCCCGCCTGTTCCGCGCCAACGTAATCACGCTCGGCACCAACAGCCTCGTGCCCGGGTTCGATCCGGCGACGATCTTCACCGACGGCTACAACGGCCAGTCCTACAGCAGCCTCGGCGCCAACGTCCACCTGAACTGGAACACGCCGGCCTTCACCTACCAGTCGATCACGGGCTACGAATCGGTGCGGCACTACAGCACAATCGGTGACATCGACGGCGGCCATGGCTTCGGGCCAAGCATCATCACCGGCGGTTTCGGCGTAACACCGTCAGGTCCCGGCTTCATCCCGTTCCCTGTCGAGACCGGCGGCGGCATCAAGAGCCATTACCAGCTGACCCAGGAGTTCCGGGTGGTCTCGCACCAGAGCGGTCCGCTGCAGGGCCAGGCGGGCATCTTCCTGTTCGACGAGAGAACGGAGGGGGTCGGCCAGGACTACGTATTCGACAACCTGACCCTGGTGGATACGACGATTTCGCGACAGAAGAACGACGCCCAGGCGATCTTCGGCTCACTCGAATATGCGTTCACTTCCGCGTTCAAGTTGCGTGGCGGACTGCGCTATACGCGCGATCACAAGACCTTCGAGGTGCCGTTCACGAACGTCGTCAATCCGCCGCCGTTTACGAACGCGTCCGCCAGCGCCACCAAGCTGAGCTGGGACCTCAGCCCGCAATTCCAGCTCGCTCCCGACGTGAATCTCTACGCGCGCATCGCCACGGGCTTCCGCGCCCCGAGCTTCGCCGACCCTTCGGCACCCGCAAACGGCAACCCCGGACTGCCGCCGCAGACTGCCCGCTCCGAGGACAACATCTCCTATGAAGTGGGCATCAAGGCCGATGTGTTCGAGCATCGCGCACGCGTGGCCTTCGACGTCTACTACTTCGACGTCAGCCATCAGCAGCTCACCGCCGTCGGCGGCCAGTCGAACGTCGTGACTCTGATCAACGCCAAAGACACGATCGGCAGAGGCGCAGAGCTCGACTTCGAGGCGCACCTGCTGCCCAACCTGCTCCTGAACGTGAGCGGCAGCTACAACTATACCGAGATCCGGGATCCGACCCTCGCGGTGCCCCGGTGCTTCGACTGGAGCTTCATCCCCGGCGGCCCCGCCTGCACCGAGCTCAACCCGCTCAACGCCAACGGCTTCGCGCTGATTAACGGCAATCCACTGTCGGAGGCGCCGAAGTGGGTGGGCGATCTGTCGCTGCGCTACGGCGTGCCGATGAGCGCGGGGAGCGAGCTGTACTTCTTCACCGACATGTCCTTCCGCACCGAGATGAACTTCTTCCTCGATAAGGAGACGGAATTCGTCGGCCCGTCGCTGTTCCAGCTGGGCGCGCGCATCGGCTACACCTGGGCCGACAAGAAGTACGAGATCGCGGCGTTCTGCCGCAACTGCACCGACCAGATCCGCAACATCGGCGGCATCAACTTCGAGAACGCCACCGGATTCATCAACGACCCGCGCATCATCGGCGGGCAGCTGAGCATGAAGTTCTGAAGGCGGCATGCTCGAACGCCTCTTCGACCTCAGAGGCCACGGAACCTCGCTGCGCACCGAGGTCATTGCCGGGCTGACCACGTTCCTGACGATGGCGTACATCGTCGTGGTCAACCCGGTGATTCTCGGGGCCGCGGGCATGCCGGTCGCGGCGGTGGCGGTTGCGACCTGCCTCGCGTCGGGCTTCGGCAGCATCCTCATGGGCCTGCTGTCGAACTATCCGCTGGCGCTCGCGCCGGGCATGGGCCTCAACGCCTACTTCACCTACACGGTCGTCAAAGGCATGGGCCTGCCCTGGCAGACCGCCCTGGGGTGCGTGTTCCTCTCCGGCGTCGCCTTTCTCATTCTGACCGTGGCGGGCGTGCGGCAGCTGATCGTCAGCGCCGTACCGCGCTCGCTGTTTGCCGCGGTGGCGGGTGGCGTCGGGCTCTTCATTGCTTTCATCGGCCTGGCGGACGCCGGAATCATCATCGCCAGGAGCGGCACGATGGTGGGCCTGGGCAGCCTGACCGCCCCGACGTCGGCGCTGGCGATGCTCGGGCTGCTGGTGATCGCCGCGCTGCAGGCGCGCGGCTTCAAGGGCGCGATGCTGCTCGGCATCCTGGTGACGGCGGCGATCGGCTGGGTGTTCGGTCTGTCGCACTTCTCACCCGGGGCCTACAGTCTTGCCGACCTGTCGGCGGCGGCATTCAAGCTCGACGTTCGGCAAGCGCTGAACCTGAAGGGCGGCCTCGGCCTGTCGCTGCTCGAGATCGTGTTTGTGTTCCTGTTCGTCGACATGTTCGACAACATCGGTACGCTGGTGGCGGTCACCAAGAAAGCGGGCCTGATCGCGCCCGACGGCTCGATCCCGAGGTTGAACCGGATCCTGCTGTCGGACTCCGTGGCGATGCTGGTGGGCGCCGTGGCGGGCACCAGCCCGGTGACGAGTTATATCGAGAGCGCTGCGGGTGTCGCCGTGGGCGGGCGAACCGGCCTGACGGCCGTCGTGGTCGGGATTCTGTTCCTGTGCACGTTGTTCTTCGCGCCGCTGGTGCAGGCCATCCCCACCGCTGCCACGGCGCCGGCGCTGGTCCTGGTCGGGGCGCTGATGATGGGTGCGCTCGCGGAAGTCGACTGGGCGGACCCGGCCGTCGCTATACCGGCCTTCCTGACAGTCATCATGATTCCACTCACTTATTCGATCGCCAACGGCCTGGCATTCGGCATCACGAGCCATGCGATCCTCAAGCTGGTGCGCGGTCAGGCGCGCCGCGGCGATTGGCTGGTGTATATCCTGGCCGCGCTGTGCATCGCGCGCTTCATCTACCTGGCATAAGGTCACACTCTGGCGGTGAGATAATGGAACGTGCCCCGGCGAAGGCGGCGTGCCTGCTGTGCGCGGCGGCACTCATGCCGGCGCGTGTCGCGCTCGCGGATGCGGCCGCGCCCGACACTGCGCGCGCGCTGCCCGTCATCATCGACACCGACGTCGGCGATGACATCGATGACGCGTTCGCGCTGACGGTTGCGCTTAAGGATTCCCGTCTCGAGGTGCTGGGTGTCACCACCGCGTGGGGAGACACGCGCACCCGGACGTTGTTGGTTCGTCGGCTGCTCGCGACCCTCGGCCGCCGGGATGTGGTGGTCGCCCAGGGACCGGCGACCGCCAACGCGGTGCCGTTTACCCAAAGCAAATGGGCCCTCGGCGCCACCGACACCTCGCCTGCTCCCGATGCGATCGAGTTCATCCGCGAGCAGGCGCGCAAGCGCCCCGGAGAAATCACGCTCCTGGCGCTGGCGCCGCTCAGCAACATCGAAGCCCTGCAGCGGCGTGATCCCGATGCCCTGCACCAGCTCAGGCAGGTGGTGATGATGGGGGGCTCGATCCATGTCGGCTACAACCAGGGCGGAGCGATACCGGTCGCCGAGCCGAGCGCCGAATACAACGTCGCCTCGGCTCCGCAGGGACTGGTCGCGCTGCTGCAAGCACAGGTGCCGGTGCGGATGTTTCCGCTCGACTCAACGCAGATCAAGTTCGATGAAGTCCGGCGCGAACGGCTGTTCGCCTACGGATCACCGGCCTCGGATGCCCTGGCGCTCCTGTATCACCAGTGGCGCCTGCTCAACAGTTGGGGCCAGATCACGCCCACCCTCTTCGACGTCGTGCCGCTGGCGTGGCTGCTGCAGCCATCGACCTGCCCGGTGGCTGCGCTGCGGATCGCGGTAGACGCTCGGGGTTACACACGGCCCGTGAGCGGTGCTGCGAACGTCGAGGTGTGCCTGTCGGTCGATGAAAACGCCGCGCAGCGGCTCATCATGGATGCCCTAGCGCCGCAGCCTCGCCGGCCGGATCGGGTTATCGCGACGAGCTCTGGCGCGGTTGCCGCCGCGGACGGCGAGATCCTGGCTTTCAAGGGTATCCCCTACGCCGCACCGCCCATCGGCCCGTTGCGCTGGCGGCCGCCGCAGCCGCCGCTGCCCTGGGAAGGCGTACGCGACGCGACCCGCTTCCGCGACGACTGCGTGCAGGCGCCTTACGTGATCCCCACCGGACAGGAGGCGAGTGAGGACTGCCTGACCATCAACGTGTGGAGCGCGACCCGCGGCCTGCACAGTCATCAGCCGGTGATGGTGTTCATCTACGGCGGAGCCTTTATCGGCGGTTCCGCGGCCTATCCACTTTATGACGGGGCCAGGCTGGCCGCTCGCGGCGTCGTGGTCGTCAGCTTCAACTACCGCGTCGGGGTCTTTGGCTTGCTCGCGCACCCGATGTTGTCGGCGGAGTCACCGCAACACACTTCCGGCAACTATGGACTCCTCGACCAGATCGCGGCGCTCAAGTGGGTGCAGACCAACATCGCGGCGTTTGGCGGGGATCCGACGCGCGTGACGGTGTTCGGGGAGTCGGCCGGCGCCGTCTCTGTCGCGGTCCTCATGACGTCGCCCCTGACGCAAGGCCTGTTCAGTCAGGCGATACTTCAGAGCCCGACATTGCCTCCCCTGGCAAGTCTTGCCGCGGCGGAGCGCAGCGGTGTAGCACTCGATCCCGACATCGCCGTGCTGCGCCGGCTTCCCGCCGCGGCGCTGCTGGTACACAACGGCGACTTCTTCCCGCGCTCCGCTCACGATGTCATGGCGGTCGCGTTTCCCGCGCCCATTGTCGATGGCTATGTCGTGCCGGTGCAGCCGCGCAGCGTCTTCCGCACCGGCGCCGCGCATGCAGTTGCGACGATCGTCGGGATCAACGCGGACGAGGGCCGGATGTTCGCCGGCAACGAGAGCGTCACCAGCTATCACGCGTGGGTGCGGGAGAAGTTCGGATCCCGGGCGGATGAGATTCTGCGCCTCAATCCCGCAGCCAGTGACGCCGCTGCCACCGCGGCCGCCGCGGCGACTCTCGGCGATGTCATCTTCGGCGAAAGCGCCCGGCTGATTGCACGCGGGGTCTCGCAGCGTCAGCCGAAGACCTTCGCCTATGTGTTCTCGCGTGGCATCGCGGACCAGCCGCAGCCTGCGACCCATTCCGAGGATCTGCCCTTTGTGTTCGGTACACTCACGGAGCCGAGTTTCATCAGCCATCCCCCGCCCGTCGGGGCGGACCAGCAGCTGTCCGCCACCCTGCAGCAAATCTGGGCACGATTCGCCGCGAGTGGCGATCCGAACGGGCAGGGACTTCCGCGCTGGCCCGCCTATGACCGCAGGACCGATCCCTATCTCGAGTTCGGGACCCTGATCGGTCCCGGCCAGTCGTACCGCAGGGCGCAGATCGATGCGCTCGAGCCCTTCTACTCGGGCGATCAGCCGTAGGCACTCAGCTCGGCGCAGCTCGCGTAGTCGCCGCCCGCCTTGCCCACGACACGGATGCCATACACCTCGAGCGGCTGCGGCAGCCGCAATTCGAACGACTGTCCATCGGTGAGCGCCGGGGGCGCGACGGCATTGCTGCGGGGATATTGGTCGAGCAGCCCCGCCACTTCCCATCGGACCTTGCTGTCATCGGGCACTGCGCCGTTGGCCGAGGTGGGGATGGCCGTGCGCGCCACTTCGATGCGCGGCAGCGAATCCGTGGTATCGAACCAGCCGCCGGCGGCGCTGACTGCGCCATGCCGGAACACGATGCGCGCAATGCTCGCCGGGCGCGTCAGCATGACCGCGAACCACACCGGATCGCCGCGCTTGCCCGGCGGTGCGCCCAGGTAGGTGGCGAGCCCCGGATCCTGCGGATTGATCGTGCAAAAGCTATGCGGATCCTCATCGGTCACGAACTCCGCAATGTCCGTGGCACTGCGCCGCTCGGCGGCGGGCTCCAGGCCCAGGGACACGACCGACAGACTCGCCCGCGCGAACGCGCTGACCGCGGGCGGGTCACGAGACGCGCGATCCGCGCGTGTGATCCACACGCGGCCGTTGTTGAGGTCCGCGAACGGCACCAGGTGCAGCGCACGGGGTTCGAGACGCAGTGGTTCGCCCTCGCCAGGCAGCCCGACCAGGCCGTCGAATTCATACACCTGTCGCCCCGCCCATCCCGCCGGCACGGCTGCCGGCCGCATCGCCAACGGCTCGCCGGCCTCGAGGGCTACGCGGTGCAGGTAAGGTACGGCTGGATTGAGGGCCTGCTCGAGTGCCAGCACCTGCGGTCCGCGCTGCACCAGGGCGTAATCAGGATAGGTCGGCGCTCCCGACACCACCTGCGTGCGCATATCCATGCGGATATCCAGCGTGGTGGATCGCGGCCAGGTCTGCGAAACATCAAGCATCTGCCCGCGTGTTCCCGCGAGCGTCCCGGAGCCGAGCTTCACCTGGAAATCACTCGCCCACTCCGGGACCCGCAGCCGCACGGCGAAGCGCGTCGCGCGCTCTGCGTTCACCGTGAGCGTGACCCGGCCATCCGCCGGAAAGGCCGTCTCGCAGATCACCTCGACCGGTACTCCGTTGATCCCGAAGCGGGCGCGGCCCGGGGCGTACAGATTCACGAGCAGCGCATTCCTCTGCAGACCCCACGCCAATTGAGGAATCAGCGAGATTCCACGCGGGCCGCTCGACACGCAGCACAGCAGCGCGTCGGTAAATTCCTTACGTCCCACCCACGATGTGTAGTAGGAGATGTTCCCGTTGCGCCCGTCCTGCGCGGCCAGCAGGTGGTTATAGACCGTGCGCTCGATCTCCTGACCGAAGCGCGCCTCACCCGTCAGGCGCAACAGGCGCCAGTTGAGCTGCAGCCAGGTGACGGTCACGCACATCTCGCCGACGTTGGAAGACTGCAGCGACAGTAATCGCCCGTTGGGCTGGAAGTGCTCCGCCGCACTCAGCGTCCCGCTGCGATACAGCTGCTGGCTGACGATGTCATCCCACGCGCGTAGCACCGCATCCAGCAGTAGCCTGTCTGCCGTAAGGCGATAGAGATCAACGAGACCGTTGAAGTTGGAGAGCATCTCATACGCCTTGCCGTTGGCGACGCGGTCAACGCTGACGCTCTGCAGAAGCGTCGAAACGATGCGAGGCCCGTGGGGGTGATCGTAGGCGCGGACCACGTACTGGCAGAACTCGAGATGCCGCACCTCCCCGGTGAATCGGTAGAGTCTGCACATCGGCTCGAGCACGCTGGTCGCCGCCATGCCCATGTGCTCGCCGGCAGTGATGATGTCGCGTTGCCCGGGCGCGTCGCCGAAGGTGCGCGCGAGCAGATCTCCCATCCGGCGACAAGCTCGCAGTACGGCCGGATCTGCCGTCAGTTCGTAGTAACTGAGCAGGCCGATGAGGTTGTACTTGTGCACCCAGACATCCCAGCCCGTCCAGCGGCGCGCCGCGGGATAGGTGCCCAGGTACCCATCCGGCTCCTGGCTGGCGATCAACGCCTTCACCATACGCTCCATGATGTGCCGCAGCCCGGCATGCTCGCGGTACCGCACGGCGTTGCAGGCCGCGTCGAGGAACTTCCCGGCGTGCTCCCCCACCCATGCCCCGTCAAAGTTGCCGGCGCTGTCCCGGTGCACAAAGCCCGACAGGCAGGCACGCTCGTCAATATGGAGCAGCCTCCTTTCCACATTGATCTGCATCCGATCGGCGAACAGCCCGCGCAACTCCTGCGACTCGAATGGGAGCGACGTGAAGAGTTCCCGCACCCGCTCCGCAACCACGGGCTCGGGCCGTCGCGGCCGGTGCACGGTCGCAGCGCGCGCCGCCGGCGCACCGACACCCGGGACCGCCGCGGCCGCCGCCATGATCTGCAGCAGCTCTCGGCGCGAGATTGCCTTGATCTCGATGTTTCTGGGCATGCGGGTTTGACTCTCGGTAAGCGCTCCATTTCGGGAGGCCGTTTTTATTCTGCACCAGGCCGTAGAGGCTTGCGCTGGCCTTCGCGCACCTGAGCGTCGCGGCAAACAGCCACCTGCGCGGATCGAGCGCAGCTCCGGATCGCACCTTCGGCCAGACCCTGTCGACCCCAGGCGTCTGCGGGGCGGCGTGATTCCCTCGAAGGCGTCGTGCTATCAAGGAGTTACACCGAGCCCAAGCCCTCGCGGAAAACGGCAACTTCAAATGTTCGCCGATCGAGCGGAATCCGTTCGCGAGCGCTGGATGTGTCAGAATGCCGGGGTCGTCTGCGCAAGAAGACATTCGTGACGTCGCCGAGCGCCTCACCAGCTGTCGAAAAGGTCTTCATCTCCGCCCAATCGCTGCTGCGCGATTCGATCGAGCTGGCCATGCGAATCGTCCGCAGCGGGTTCAAGCCCACGTTTCTGGTCGCCATCTGGCGAGGCGGCGCGCCGATCGGCATCGCGGTCCAGGAAGCACTCGAGTATCACGGCATTCATGTTGATCACATCGCGATCCGGACCTCGTCCTACACCGGCATCGATCAGCAATCCAAGGTCGTGCGGGTCCATGCGCTGAATTACCTGATCTCGCGCTTGTCGTTTGAGGATGAGCTGCTGATCATCGACGATGTGTTCGATTCCGGGCGCAGCCTCGAGGCCGTCGTCGCCGAGCTCCGGCGCCGCTGCCGGCGCAATCTGGCGGACAAGATCCGGATAGCGACGGTCTACTACAAACCCGAGCGCAATCGCAGCTCGCTCAAGCCGGACTATTACGTTCGGTCGACCAACAGCTGGCTGGTGTTCCCGCATGAACTGCAGGGGTTGACGCGCCAGGAGATCCTGGAGCACAAACCGGTCGGCGAGAGCTTCTTCGAGAATTAGCTACCAGTTCGCGACGAACTCGCGGATTTTCCGCAGCCAGGCATCCTTGTCGGCCGCCGGCAGAAAGGAAGCCTCGATGGAATTGCTTGCGAGTTGCGCGATGTCGGCCCTGGACAGGCCGAGGGCGTGGTGCACGGCAAGGTAGTTCGCTGCGACATAACCGCCGAAGTACGCAGGATCGTCAGAATTCACGGTCACGCAGAGGCCGCGGTCCAGCAAGCGCTTGAGATTGTGATTCTCGATGCGATCGAAGACCCGAAGCATCACGTTGGACAGTGGGCACATCGTCAGCGGCACGCGCTCCCGCACGAGGCGCGCGATGAGGGCAGAATCCTCTTCGCAGCGTACGCCGTGATCGATGCGTCTCACCTGCAGAAGGTCCAGGGCCTCGGAAATGTAGTGGGGCGGCCCCTCCTCTCCCGCGTGCGCAACCGTCAGAAAGCCTTCGCTGCGTGCCCGCGCGAATACCGAGGCGAATTTGGCGGGCGGGTGACCGACTTCAGACGAGTCCAGGCCGAAAGCCGTAATCGCATCTGCATGAGGCAGAGCCTGTTCGAGCGTCTGCATGGCATCTTCAGCGCTCAGATGCCGCAGAAAACACAGGATGAGACGGTGTGTTATGCCAAGTGTCTGCTCCCCCTCGGCCAGGGCGCTCGCGATACCACCGATGAGGGCATCAAAAGGCACACCGCGGGCAGTGTGGGTCTGCGGATCGAAAAATATCTCCACGTGCACGACGCCGTCCGCATGTGCCCTGCGCAGATAGGCCGAGGTGAGCGCGTGGAAGTCGCTCTCATCGCGCAGCACTTCGGCGCCGGCATAGTAGACATCCAGGAACGACTGCAAGTCGGCGAAGCGGTACGCCTCGCGCAACACCTCGACCGACCGGTAGCGCAGCGACAGCCGATGCTTGCGCGCCAGCTCGAACACCATTTCCGGCTCGAGCGTGCCCTCGATATGCAGGTGCAACTCAGCTTTGGGAATTGCGCGGATGAATGACTCGATCGAGCTCATGGGGGCGCAACGTATCATGATTCCGTTCGCGACTGGGCGCGATGCTCAGCGTGCACAATCCATGTCACGATTGTAGACAATCGCCTGGACGCGTATGCTGCAGACCTCAGGTCTCAGGGCAGTCGCGGTCTCGTACGGACCACAATGGGCAAGCTCACGACTCATGTGCTGGACCTCGCGGCGGGTACCCCCGCGGCGGGCATGCGTATCGAGCTTCACGACCTGGGAGCAAGTCCGCCCGGTCTGTTGGCGGAGCGGCGCACGAACGAACACGGTCGCTGTCCGCAACCCCTGCTGGAAGGAGACTCGCTGCACGGCGGCCGCTACCGGCTGACCTTCCACGTTGCCGAGTATTTTCGCTCGCTGGGAGCCAAATTGCCCGAGCCGCCCTTCATCGATGAGGTGGTGATTGCATTCGGAGTCGCAGACCCCGGGCAGGACTACCACGTCCCGCTGTTGGTATCGCCGTGGAGCTACTCCACTTACCGCGGCAGCTGATGGCGCCCAGGCCCGCGACCCGATTTCATGAGCACCGCCGCCTCCGCAACCGACCTGCAGCCGGTGCGGTTCATTCTCGACGGCGAGCTCGTCAGCGTGGCGGGTCTACCGCCCTCCACGACCGTGCTCGAATACCTGCGCGATCACGCGGGCCGCACGGGCACAAAAGAGGGCTGTGCCGAAGGGGACTGCGGGGCGTGTACCGTCGTACTGGGCGAACTGTCCGCTGACGACCGGAGCGTCGACTACCGCGCAGTCAATTCCTGCATCCGCTTCCTGGCGACCATTGACGGCACGGAACTGGTCACCGTGGAAAGCCTTGAGGCTGCCGACGGCGGGCTGCACCCGGTGCAGCGCGCGCTGGTCGATTGTCACGGTTCGCAATGCGGCTTTTGCACCCCGGGCTTCGTGATGTCGCTGTTTGCGCTGTACCTGCAGCGGGCATCACCCGCGCGCGACGAAGTGATCGCAGCGCTTTCAGGCAATCTCTGCCGCTGCACCGGGTATCGCCCGATAATCGACGCCGGCTGTCGCATGTCGGACTATCCCGAGCCGCTGCACTGGAGCCGCAATGACGCGCGGTCCGCCAGCCGCGCAGACGAACTGCGCGCCCTGCGGCGCACGGCGCCCGATTCGGCTCTGCGTTTTCCCGGGTTCCATGCGCCGCGCGACCTCGATGAGTTGGCCCGCGCGCTGGAGGCGGCGCCGGATTCACTTCTGCTGGCCGGCGGGACCGACGTCGGCGTGTGGGCAACGAAGCAGCTGCGTGACTTGCCGCCGATCATCTACCTCGGCGCCGTCAGGGAGCTGCTGCAGATCCGAAACAGCGATGCCGGCCTGCGGAGCGGGGCGGGCGTGCCGCTGAGTGTCGCCTGGCCTGCGCTGCTGGAGCACTATCCGGCGCTCGCCGAGCAGGCCCAGCGATTTGCGTCTCCGCCGGTATGCAATTCCGGCACGCTGTGCGGAAATATCGCCAACGGCTCACCCATCGGCGATTCAATGCCGGCCCTCATTGCATTGGGCGCCGAGCTCGAGCTGCGCCACGGCGCGCGCCAGCGCCGCATCCCGCTCGAGCGTCTGTATCTGGGCTACCAGCACAAGGACCTCGCGCCGGGCGAATTCATCGTCAGCGTTCTCGTCCCGCCACCGAAGGCTGCACGGCTGTTCGCCAGCTATAAGCTCGCGAAGCGCATCGATCAGGACATCTCGGCGGTCTGCGGCGCATTTGCGCTAGAAGTATCCGGCGGACGGATCACGAGCGCGCGGCTCGCATACGGCGGCATGGCCGAGATTCCCGCGCGGGCACCGCATGCCGAGCGGGCGCTGGTCGGACAGCCATGGTCAGAGGTCACGATCGATTCGGCGACCGCCGCGCTCGCCGCGGACTTCACTCCGCTGACCGACTCGCGCGCCAGCCGGGCCTATCGCCTCAGGGCCGCAGGCAGCATGTTGCGACGCTTTTATCTGCAACATAGCCCCACCGCGCTCCGACTGCGGGTGACAGACCCGTCAGCAGACATGGAATTCACGTATGGGCGCTGAGCATGTGGATGCGCCAGTGCCAACCCGCCGCGTCGTCGGCGAGGCTTACCCGCACGACAGCGCGCATCTGCACGTCACCGGCAAGGCACTCTACTGCGACGACATCCCGTTGCCGGCGACCGCCTTGCACGCCGCCTTTGGCATCAGCCGCATCGCTCATGGCCGGATCCGGGAGCTGGACCTGGCAGCGGTGATCACGACTCCCGGAGTCGTCGCCGTGGCGCTTCCTGCGGATATCCCGGGTGAGAACAACTACGGCGGCGTCGTACATGATGACCCGATCTTTGCCGATGGGCTCGTGCAGTACGCCGGTCAACCCATATTCGCCGTCGCCGCGACCTCCTATGCAATGGCACGCAAGGCCGCACTTCGGGCGCGCATCAGGTACGACGAGCTTCCCGCGATCCTCGACATTCGCTCGGCACTGGCCGCGCAGAGTTATGTTGTTCCGAGTCGCCGGCTCGTGCGCGGCACACCCGGGACGGTGCTGGCCGGCTCTCCGCACCGTCTGCAGGGAACCGTCGTCATCGGCGGCCAGGATCACTTCTACCTTGAAGGCCAGATCGCCATAGCGATTCCGCAGGAAGATGGGGCGATGCTGATCCACAGCTCGACCCAACACCCGACGGAAGTACAACACATCGTTGCGCATGCCCTGGACGTGCGCGCGCACAGCGTCACCGTTCAGTGTCGTCGCATGGGCGGCGGATTCGGCGGCAAGGAGAGCCAGCCGGGCCTGATCGCCGCCGCCGCGGCGCTTCTGGCACTGAAGACCGGCCGCCCGGTGAAGCTGCGCCTCGATCGCGACATCGACATGATCATGACGGGCAAGCGTCACGATTTCCTGGCCGACTACGACGTCGGCTTCGACGCGCAAGGGCATATTCTGGCGCTGACGATCATGCTCGCCTCGCGCTGCGGCTATTCGGCCGATCTGTCCGGTCCGGTGAACGATCGCGCGGTCTATCATCTCGACAACGCCTACTTTCTGCAGCATGTCGAGATCACCTCGCATCGCTGTAAGACGCACACCGTGTCCAACACCGCCTTTCGCGGTTTCGGGGGCCCTCAGGGGATGATGGTCATCGAGCGGGTCCTCGATGACATCGCGCGCACGCTGGGTCTCGATCCGCTCGATGTGCGTCGCGCGAACTTCTATGGCGTCACGCAGCGAAACGTGACGCACTACGGCCAGACCATCGAGGACAATCTCATCCACGACATTGTGGCCCGGATGGAGCGAGAGAGCGGCTATCGCGACCGCCGCACAATCATCGCGGAGTGGAATCGCCGGAATCCGGTTGTCAAGCGCGGCCTGGCACTGACTCCCGTGAAGTTCGGCATCTCTTTCACTGCGACCCACTACAACCAGGCCGGCGCGTTGCTGCAGGTGTACACCGACGGGACCGTGCTGCTGAACCACGGTGGCACTGAGATGGGACAGGGGCTGCACATCAAGGTGGCCCAGGTCGTCGCCGCCGAGCTCGGCGTGCCGCTATCGGCTATCCGCGTCACCACGACGGATACCAGTAAGGTGCCCAATACTTCGGCTACGGCCGCATCCTCGAGCTCCGATCTGAACGGGATGGCGGCGCGGGCAGCCGCCCGCTCGATCCGGCAACGGCTGCTCGAGCACGCCTGCGAAACGCACGGCGTCAGTGCCGACCAGGTGCGCTTCGCGGACGGACAGGTCGATATCGGGGCACGGAGCATGACTTTTGGTCATTTCGTCCGCGATGCCCATGCGGCACGCATCTCGCTCTCCGCCACGGGGTACTACCGGACTCCGAAGATTCACTGCGACCGTGCCACCCTGATCGGCCGGCCGTTCTTCTACTTCGCATACGGGGCGGCCGTTGCGGAAGTCGCGCTGGACACGCTGAGCGGTGAGACACGTCTGCTGCGAGTCGACATCCTGCACGATGTCGGCGCGTCGCTGAACCCGGCGATCGATCGCGGGCAGATCGAGGGTGCCTTCATCCAGGGCGTCGGCTGGCTCACCTGCGAGGAGTTATGGTGGGACGCCAAGGGAGAGCTGCAGACCCACGCGCCCTCGACTTACAAAATCCCCACCGCGCGCGACTGGCCTGCACATTCCACGGTCACCCTGCTCGAGCGCTCGCCGAACCGGGAGGACACGATTCATCGGTCCAAGGCGGTGGGCGAGCCGCCGTTGATGCTGGCGATCTCGGTGTTTCATGCCATTCGCGACGCCTGCGCTGCCTGCGGACCCGTCGGGGCGCTGCCGCACCTCACCGCTCCGGCTACGCCGGAAGCGGTGCTGCGTGCCATCGACAGTGTAAGGAGCCACGCATGAGCACGCGGGTCGCAAGTGACGACGCGGGCCGGGAACCCAAGGGTCGCTGGCTTCGGGCGCTGCGCGACAACTGGCCTCTCGCGGTCTGCCGGTTGCTCGAGGGTCGCGAGCCGGCGGTGGTTCGCGTGCTCATCGCGCAAGTGCGGGGTTCCGCCCCGCGCGAGCCCGGCGCCTGCATGCTGGTTTCGCACCGCGGGGTCGACGGCACGATCGGCGGTGGCAACCTGGAATGGCAAGCGCTACGGGCCGCTCAGTCGCTGCTCGTGGCCGGGACGGCGCCTTCGGTCAGCCTTCGCCGGCTCGTGTTGGGTCGGGAGTTGGGACAGTGCTGTGGTGGTGTGGTGCAGTTGTGGCTGGAACGCTTCACGCCCGCCGATCTGCCGCGGCTGCGGCGGGTCGTACGCGCGGGGTGCGACCGCACATCCGCGGCACTGGTGACCGAGCTCTCCGCGCAAGGCGTCGTTCGCAGACTGCTGCAGCACGGATCAGATGAGTGGCGCAGTGCGCATTTGCAGTTGCGCGGCCCGACGCTGCAGGCGCTCGAGCCGGGCGCTCAACGTCGCTTGCAATTCTCCGCGAGCAGTGAGGAGAACGCGATCCTGTTGGAGCCCCTCGCGAGCGACGCTGCGGCGTTGTGGCTGTTCGGTGCCGGCCACGTCGGACAGGCGTTGATCCGCATCCTGGCCGAGTTGCCGTTCGAAGTCACCTGGATCGATCCGCGAGCGGAGCTCCTGCCGGAGCCATTGCCGGACAACGTCCATCCGCTGTGCTCACAGGCGCCAACCAACACCGTGCACCTGGCACCGGCTGGCGCGCGCTTCCTCGTGATGACCCATGACCATGCTCTGGACTACGCGCTGTGCCGCAGGATCCTGGGGCGCAGCGACTTCGCCTGGCTGGGGCTGATCGGCTCGAAAAGCAAGGGCGCGCGGTTCCGCTCGCGGTTGGCACGGGATGGCGCCGCAGCGGAGGCGATTGCCCGACTGGTCTGTCCCATCGGGGTGGGGGGAGTCGCGAGCAAGTGGCCCGCCTCAATCGCCGTGGGCGTGGCCGCGCAACTGCTGCAGGGTCTCGAGGCCTCGGTCGACGTACGCCCCCTGAATCTCGCGTCTTCCTCCGCGACCGCGGCCTGTGCGGGTGGCTGTCCGTCACCCGACTGTGCCGGCTGCTCGTCCCCCCTCCCATGACGGCTTACTTCCTGGACTGGCTGAGCCTGCTCGGCCGATGGCTGCACTTGGTGGCGGGCATCGCCTGGATCGGCTCGTCCTTCTATTTCATCTGGCTCGACGATCACCTCGTTCCACCGGTCGATCCGGCGCTCGCCAACCGGGGCGTGGCCGGGGAGTTGTGGGCGGTGCATGGCGGCGGTTTCTACCATGCGCACAAGTACCGCCTGGCGCCCGCGTCCCTGCCGTCCTCGCTTCACTGGTTCTACTGGGAGGCCTACACCACCTTCCTGTCCGGCGTCTTTCTGTTGTGTCTTCTTTATTACGGCCAGGCCGAGGTGTACCTGATCGACCGGTCGGTGGCAGCTCTGTCGAAACCCGCGGCCATCGCCATAAGCGTCGCCTTTCTCGCCGGCGGCTGGGTGGTCTATGACGGTCTGTGTCGATCGACGCTCGGTCGCGACGGTCGCACGCTCGGAGCGGTGCTCGCCGTACTGCTGTCCCTGGCGGCCTGGGGCTTGTGCCACCTGTTCAGCGGACGCGGCGCCTACATGGAATTCGGCGCGATGCTCGGCACGATCATGGCGGCAAATGTGTTTTTCGTCATCATTCCGGGTCAACGCGAACTCGTGCGCGCCAAGCAGGAGGATCGTGCACCCGATCCCACGCACGCGATCTCCGCCAAGCTGCGCTCCACGCACAACACCTACTTCACGCTGCCGGTGCTGTTCGTGATGATCAGCCCCCACTACGCCATGACCTACGGTGCACGCCAAAACTGGCTGGTGCTGGTCGCCGTCTGCGCTGCCGGGGTGTGCCTGCGCCTTTATTTCGTCGCGCGCCACAAGGCCCACGAGCGCAACGGCCGCACTTCGCCGCTGCCCGCCGCGCTGGGCGTGCTGACGCTGGCCGGCGTTGCGTTCGCATTGATGCCGCCACCGAAGGGAGGCGGCACCGAAGGCGCCGCCACCGGATCCGCGTCCGCTGGGGGCTTCATCCGCATCGAGGCGATCGTGGCTCGGCGGTGCGCCGGCTGTCACTCGGCCAAACCGACGCAATCGGGATTTACTGCAGCCCCCAACGGCGTGCTGCTTGACACACCCGAGCGCATCCTGGCGCGCACCGAGCCGATACGTCAGCAGATCGCCACACGTGCCATGCCGGCGGGAAACGTTACCGGCATCACCGAGGAGGAGCGAGCCGAAGTGCTCGCCTGGATCGAACGTGGCGCTCCGCACTGACATAGCCGTGAAGCCGTGCGCGCATCGGGGCGCAATCCTCCATTTCCGTTCCGATCCCGGCCCGCACGATGACCCCGGCAGCTTCGAGTTCTTCGAGGATGGTCTGCTGGTCACCGACGACGGGCGCGTCGCGGCGCTCGGGCCAGCGCGGGAGCTGCTGCGCACCCTGCCAACGGATGCACAGGTGATCGAACATGGCGACAACATCCTGATGCCCGGGTTCGTCGATGCACACATCCACTATCCGCAAACCGACATCATCGGCTCAGGCGGCCGGCAGCTGCTCGATTGGCTGGAGAACTACACGTTTCCGACCGAGGGCCGGTTCTCGGACCCGGCGCACGCACAGGAGGTTGCCGAGTTCTTCCTCGATGAGCTGGTACGCAACGGCACTACGACGGCGATGGTCTTCTGCAGCGTTCACCGCGCCTCCGTGCAAGCGTTCTTCCAGGCGGCCGCGGCACGCCGCATGCGCATGGTGGCAGGCAAGGTGCTGATGGACCGCAACTGCCCGGAGTATCTGCGCGACTCCCCCGCGGCCGGCGAGCGTGACTCGCGTGAGTTGCTGGAAGCGTGGCACCGTCGCGAGCGACTGCTGTACGCGATCAACCTCGACGTGTACGACCGATACGGATTGCTGCGCGATCGCGCGATCTACGCACACTGTATCCATTTCGATCAGACCGATCGCGCCCGGATGGCGCAATCCGGGGCGTCAGCCGCGTTCTGCCCCTCTTCCAACTTGCATCTCGGTAGCGGGCTCTTTGATATGGCTGCGGCCGATGCGGCCGGAATGCGGTTTTCGATTGCGACGGATGTAGCGGGCGGTAGCAGCTTCAGCATGCTGCAGACGCTCGCGGCTGCCTACAACGTCGCACAACTCTCGCATCAGCACCTCTCGCCCCTGCGCGCGTTCTATCTCGGCACTCTGGGAGGTGCCCGTGCTCTCGGCGTGGACGGCCAGGTCGGTCGCTTCACGGTAGGGGCGGAAGCCGATTTCATCGTTCTCGACCTGCGCGCCACAGCGCTGATCGCACGCCGCACTGCCCGCTCGCGTACCCTGACCGAGAAACTGTTGGTGCTGATGACGTTGGGTGATGATCGCGTCGTCTCGCGTACTTACGTCCTCGGCCGCGAGGCGCGCGCCGCCGCTTCCCGCCGGTTGCCGCCCGGCAGCGCCCCTTGACCATCGTGCGTCCGCTATCGGTACGACTTCGGACTTTACGCGTGGCTACAGCAACAGAAAAACGCGACAGCAGGGCCGCCAGGCCGGCAAAGAGCACGGCGCGGCACGGGAGCCCGGCGGCCCGGCGCTTGCGTCGCACGGCGGCGAACGGCGCCGATACGGCCGCGGTCTACGAGCAGATCTGGACAGCGATCACCGATCACAGCCTGCCGCCGGAAACACGCCTGGTCGAGGGGCGTCTGTGCGAGATCTTCGGCCTCGGCCGCGCGCGGCTGCGCCAGGTGCTGCAACGTCTGGCACACGAGCGGGTGGTGACGCTGATGCCCAATCGCGGGGCCACCGTGTCCAGACCTTCGGTTCGCGAAGCGCGCGAGGTATTCGCCGCTCGGCAAGTGCTGGAGGCGGGGACCGTCGCAGGGTTCATCGGGTCGGCCACCCGCGCAGACTGCAAACGGCTCCACGAACATGTTGCACGAGAGCAGGCTGCCTGGCGCCAGGGCGATCGCCGCGCCTCGCTCAAATCCTCCGGAGAGTTTCACCTGATCATTGCGGAGATCGCCGGCAACCAGATCCTGGTCGATATGCTCCGCGACCTGGTGTCACGCTCGTCACTGATCATAGCCGTCTATCAGGCGCCCGGCGCGCGCTGCTGTCCGCCGGACGAGCATCGGGAGCTCGCCTTGGCGCTCGAGCGCCGGGAGTCCCGTGCAGTCGGCCTCATGGTGCGCCATCTCGACCAGGTCCGCGCCGATCTGAGACTCGAGGAGGGGCTCGAGAAGAGCATCGACTTGCGTTCAGTGTTCTCCAACGGCCGGCGTGCGCTATGAAAGGGTCACAGGAAAAGTACCCCCGCGATCTTGTTGGTTACGGCCGCTGCCCGCCGCACGCACGCTGGCCGGGGAGAGCTCGCATCGCGGTGCAATTCGTTCTGAATCACGAAGAGGGCGCCGAGAATTGCGTGCTGGATGGGGATGCCGCCTCCGAGACCTTCCTGTCCGAGATCATCGGCGCGCCGGCCTTCCCGATGCGCCACATGAGCATGGAGTCGCTGTTCGAATACGGCTCACGAACCGGGTTGTGGCGCGTGTTGCGCGCGTTCGAGCGGCGCAACTTGCGGCTCACGGTCTTTGCCACCGCCGTGGCTCTCAGGCGTCATCCGCACGCCGTTGCCGCGTACCGCGAGCTCGGACACGAAATTGCCGGCCATGGCCTGCGCTGGATCAGCTACCAGCTCGTCGATGAAGCTACCGAACGCGCACATCTGGCGGAGGCAGTCGCGATACTGAGCGAACTGACGGGCACTGCGCCCCTGGGCTGGTACACCGGACGTGACAGTCCGAATACACGGCGACTGCTCATCGAACATGGCGGCTTTCTCTACGACGCCGACTCGTACGCCGACGACCTCCCCTACTGGACCACGGTCAGCATTGCCGCCGCCAGCGGCACGCGCAGCGTTCCGCACCTGGTCGTGCCCTACACCCTCGACTGTAATGACATGCGCTTCGCGACAGTGCAGGGATTCAACTCCGGTACCCAGTTCTTCGATTATCTCCGCGACGCGTTCGACACGCTGTATCGCGAAGGAGACCCCGCGGGACTCGATTCCCCCAAAATGCTGTCGATAGGATTGCATGCTCGCCTGATCGGCCGGCCGGGCCGTGCGGCCTGCCTGGAGCGCTTTCTCGACTACGTTCTCGAGCACGCGGGTGTGTGGGTTTGCCGGCGCATCGATGTCGCCCGGCACTGGATCGCCACGCACCCGCCAGCGTCCCTGACAGACGATCGGCACGCGTGATTTCACTGCAACAGCTCAACTCGCTTCCGCCGTCCCAGTTCGTTGCAGCGCTGGCGGGCGTATTTGAACGCACGCCCTGGGTAGCGGAGCGTGTCGCAGCGGCACGCCCGTTTCGCTCGCACCTGCACCTGCATCAGGCGATGTGTGCCGCAGTCGAGCAGGCGGGCATCGATGAGCAACTGGCGCTGATTCGGGCGCACCCCGAGCTCTCCGGCGGCACGCGCATGCGCGGCGAGCTGACGCCAGAGTCGGCGCGGGAACAGCAGGGCGCGGGTCTTGCAGCATGCACGCCCGAAGAGTTCACGCGACTGCAGCAACTCAATGCCGCCTATACGCAAAGGTTCGGCTTTCCGTTCGTGCTCGCCGTCAAAGGCCACAATCGCGCCTCGGTAATCGCGGCGCTCGAGCGGCGAGTCGAGAACACGGTCGAGCACGAACGCGCGCTAGCGTTGCGCGAGATCGGCCGAATCGCGGAATTCCGCCTGGCCGAGTTGGTGGATGAGCCGCTGGGGCCCCGGATCATCGCCATGGCGGAGGAGCTGGCGCGCCTCAGCGAACGAGCGGACGGTCTGACCTGCTCGTATCTGACCCCGGCGCACCGTGCGACGGCGGCACTGCTGCGCGAGTGGATGTTGGGTGCGGGACTCGAGGTTGAAGTCGATGCGGTCGGTAACGTCATCGGTCGCTGGCGTGACGCGGCCGCGAGCGCCCGCACTCTGGTGACGGGCTCTCATTACGACACCGTTATCGATGCCGGGAAGTTCGACGGACGTCTGGGGGTTCTGCTGCCGATAGCCGTGGTTGCGCGGCTGCGCGACGCAGGCGTGCGACTCCCGTACACGTTGACTATTGTTGCCTTTGCCGAAGAGGAAGGGGTCCGCTTCAAGTCGACATTTCTGGGAAGTCGCGCGCTAGCGGGCCGATTCGATCCGGCCGTGCTTGACAGCGTCGATGCGGACGGCATCACGATGCGGCAGGCTATGGTTGCGGCCGGATTGGATCCGGCCGCAATTCCCGAGGCGATTCTCGACCCGCGGACGCTGCTGGGTTTCGTAGAAGTGCACATCGAGCAGGGACCAGTGCTGCTCAACGAAGCGGTGCCGCTGGGCAGCGTGACGTCGATCGCCGGCAGCACACGCTGCTTGGTGTCGATTACGGGGTTGGCGGGGCACGCGGGAACCGTGCCGATGCATCTGCGCCACGACGCCGCCGCGGCAGCTGCCGAAGTCGTACTTGCCATCGAGAAGCGCTGCGGAGACACGCCCGGGCTGGTAGGCACGGTCGGACAGTTGCAGGTCCCGATGGGTGCGGTGAATGTGATTCCCGGCCGCTGCGAGCTGAGCGTCGATATCCGCGCCGATAACGATGCGGTGCGGGACGCGGCGTTCGCCAGCGTCGTGGCGGAATCCGCACGCATCGCCGCCCGCCGGCAAGTCGAGATTCAATGGCGCAAAGTGCTGGAGGTCGCTTGCGTACCCTGTGCACCCAAGATGCAACAGCTATGGGCCGACAGCATTGGGCGCACCACCGGCAACGCCGAGGTGCGGCGTCTCCCGAGCGGAGCCGGCCACGACGCGATGGTCATGGGGCAAATCACCGCGATGGGCATGCTGTTCGTGCGCTGCGGCAACGGCGGCATCAGCCACCATCCGTCCGAAACCCTTAGCGCGGAGGACGCCGATGTCGCGGCTCACGCCTTCCAGGACTTTCTGTTGAACTTCCCGCTACCACCTTGAGCGCATCGAAATGACTCACGACAGACTTCCGCCCGGAAGGTCGGCTCTCGAGACGGCGGTCGGCAAGATTGTCGACGACAGCTTCGCTGCCGAGTGCGACTTTCTGGCCGCGCTGGTCAAAATCCCGACGGACAATCCTCCCGGTGATTGTGCGGCGCATGCTGAGCGGGCCCGAGCCCTGCTGGAAGCGTTGGGATTCACAGTTGAAGCCCATCCGGTGCCGGTCGATTCCGTCCGGGCAGCCGGCATGATTTCGGCTACCAATCTCATCGTTCGGCAGCGCTTCGGCAAGGACGGGCCGTGCATCGCACTCAATGCGCACGGCGATGTGGTACCGCCCGGTCTGGGATGGACGCGGGATCCGTACGGCGCGGATGTAGTAGACGACCCGGCGCAGGGACCAACCATGTACGGCCGTGGAGTTGCCGTGAGCAAGTCCGACTTCGCGACCTACGCATACGCGCTGCGCACGTTGCAGGAGCTCGCCGGACGTGGGCGAGCGCTCAACGGCAGCGTCGAGCTGCATTTCACCTACGATGAAGAGGTCGGAGGGGAAATCGGGCCGCGCTGGCTACTCACCCAGGGCCTGAGTCGCCCCGACTATGCGATTTGCGCGGGATTTTCGTACGCGGTGACTACGGCGCACAACGGTTGTCTGCACCTGGAAGTCACGGTCCGCGGGCGCCAGGGCCATGCGGCAATGCCCGAGTCGGGGGTTGATGCGCTGGCAGCCGCAACCGGTATTCTGAAAAGCATCTACGACTCCCGCGAGGTCCTGAGGGAACGCCGCTCTAACGTTCCGGGCATTACGCATCCAACGGTCAACGTAGGGCTCATAGAGGGTGGTATCAATACCAACGTCGTGCCCGATCGCGTGAGCTTTCGCGTCGACCGGCGCATTATCCCGGAGGAGAGCCCGGAAGACGCCGAAGCAGAGCTGCGCAGGACCGTTGAGCGCGCGGCGGCCGCTTTCAGCGGCATTCGCGTGGAGATGCGGCGCATTCTTCTGGCACTCCCCCTGGTCCACGTACCCGGCGCCGAGCGGCTGACAAACGCACTGCGCCGCCATGGGGAGACGTTCTTCGGCGTACCCATTGCGGAGCACGGCGTGCCGCTTTATACCGATGCCCGCCACTATGCCGCTGCCGGAATCCCCACCGTGCTCTACGGCGCGGGACCGCGCACACTGGCCGAGGCACACGGTCACGCCGCGGATGAGTGCCTGCGTTTGAACGACCTGCGCCGGGCGACCGCAACGGTTGCGTGCGCACTCGCGGACACTTTCGCATGAAGTTGATCCGCTCGTGCACGCCACGCCGCAAGCATCGGTTCCTCGCCCGAGCATCGGAACAAAGAAGCACGATGATTCACAACTGCCAACTCGGATTGGTCCCCGAGAAAAAGATGGCTTTGCTCAGCGTCCACGTCTGGTATCCGTGGCAATCCAATTGGTTTCCCACGTCTGTGCGCCGTCGCTTGAAAACGCTTGCTCGAAGCGACAAGAATCGGCGCTGACGCACGAGATAGTAAAACGAACCAGGATTGAACGGCCGTTAAAAGAATCCTGGCCATAGAACTGCCCGCGACTATCACGGAACTCGCCGATCATCGGCGCGGTCAAGTGACCGTCGACGACATTCGCAAAATTGAGTGTCCATTGGTGCGACTGTGGTTCATAGAGTCGAAGGGACACCCCTTCAATGCGCCCGGCTGTGCCTTGCACGCTCAGCTCTACCACATTGACCCGTCCGTCCAGCAGGCTCCTCACGAGGCTGGTGCCCTCGTACTCGAGCCACTGCGTTGAACCAGACAACGGGTGTTGCAGCCGCTTCAAATGAGTTGTCCACTCGCCAATTTCAAAATCAAAGTCATGGCTCCCGTCACGCGCTGCCGGCACCACAACCGCCGGCGGCGGCTCGGCAGCTGCGAAGCCGCCACGCAACACGCAAGCCACAACCCCCATTAGCGCCGCCGCCACGAGCCGCTTTGGCTTCCGCGGCTCCGTGACTAAAGGAGTAGCACGTCGCATTCCCGACGACCACGGCATAGGCACTTCTGCGGCATCCGCTCCCATTGCCTGTTGCTGTTGCA
>WNFQ01000903.1_pt1 | contig 33415 bp, 32 predicted proteins | sample 5400171 | NCBI WGS metagenome assembly WNFQ01 (sample SAMN13153356, study PRJNA577476) | soil metagenome | isolation source: 20 cm soil under Madrone tree | place: USA:California | collected 2016-06-14
CTCCAGAACGATCTCCTGCCGCGTTCCGATGGCAATTTCCGCCTCGGCGCGGACAAGTTTCGAAAGAAGCTGCGCTTCGCGCTCGCCTCGGACTTGTCGATGGAAGAAATCATGAAGCGGGCTCGGACCGATTTGCAACAAACGCAGATCGCGATCTACGAAACCGCGCTGCCGCTTTACAAAAAATATTTTCCCAACACAGACGCGGCAACGATCGCGGATAAACATGAGGTCACAGCCGCAGTCCTCGACAAGCTTGCGGAGCAACATCCCGATGACGCCACCGTTGTCGGTTATGCTCAAAAAGTTCTGACGGAAGCCACCGGTTTCGTAAAACAGCACAATTTGGTCGCTGTCCCGACTGTTCCGCTCGACGTGATTGCCATGCCGGAATTCAAGCGCGGCGTCGCCATCGCGTATTGCGATTCGCCGGGCCCACTCGATAAAAACGGCAAAACATTTTTCGCCGTCGCGCCAACGCCGAAGGATTGGTCAAAAGAGCGAAAGGAATCGTTCTTTCGCGAATACAACAATTACATGATTCGCGATTTGACTGTGCATGAAGCGATGCCGGGCCATTACCTGCAGCTCGCGCACGCTAACGAATTCCACGCGCCGACGCTGGTCCGCGCGATCTTTCGAAGCGGCACATTCATCGAAGGTTGGGCGGTTTACTGCGAGCAAGTGATGGCCGAGCAGGGTTACGGCGGCCCCGATGTCAAGATGCAACAGTTGAAGATGCGGTTGCGCGCCATCGCCAATGCCATTCTCGATCAAAGCATTCATGCTGGAAACATGACCGAGCAGCAGGCGATGGATTTGATGACGAAAGAAGCTTTTCAACAGGAAGGCGAAGCGGTGGCCAAATGGAAACGCGCGCGACTCACGTCGGCGCAGCTTTCCACTTATTTCGTCGGTGCGACCGAGCATCTCGATCTTCGCGCAGCGGAACAGAAGAAGTTAGGCAAGGATTTCGATCTAAAGAAATACAACGACCAGGTGATTTCCTACGGCAGCCCACCAGTGAAATACGTCCGCGAACTGATGCTTCAAGGAACGACGGCTTCCCAGCCGTCCGGGTGATCGCATCGGAGCACAGGCATCTTGCCTGTGGGGCGACCGGGCGTCCCGCCTGGTGGATACATTTCCCCCGGCAGGCAAGATGCCTACCGGCCTCACAGCCAAGATGGCCGTGCTCCTTCAATCAGCCGCGACGCTTTCTGGTGCTCTTGCGCTTAGGTGAAGCGGCGGAAGCTGGCTTCTTCGCAGCCGACATCTGCACTAGTTCATCCAGATTAAACGTCCGGCGCCGTCTGGTTCCCACCTCTCGAAACTCGACTTGATACCAGCCGTTGACCCGGTCCACTCGATACCGTTTTTGTCCAATGCGCATTGGTTCGCGTGCGATCACCCTGTGGATGATTTTTTCGTACCTGGAGCGTGACCAACGTCGCATCCGGCGGCGGCCCCAATCGATTACACGCCCCACATCATCGTACGCTTGAGGGCGCTCGGCGAAATCGAGAAATGAGCGCGCATTTCCATCGAAAACTGCTGCGATGTGCTCCAGCGTGCCGGAATCGCTGATCCGCCGAATTTGTCGGCGAAATCGCGTCAAAATTTCTGCCGCGATTGCACGCAAGCTAAGTATTCGACCGTCGCGCAATTTCCAAAGCGCCGCATTGGAATCCGACGTGAAGGGATTTTGGCCTAACGAATCGGCCGTGACCCGCCACCCTCGACGCGAGGAATGTTTTCGCAGGCGAAACGGCGTGATGCGAGGAATTCCATGTCGGTTCAATTGCCTCAGGCCAAAATCTTCCCAGCGAAGGACCGTTTCTACGGCGCCCGCCACGAAAGCGCACGTTGCCAGCATCAAGGCAGGATCCGGGGTAAAATCAGCTGTCACCTCAATTCGAATCCTGCGGGGCCGAACGCCGACCGCGCTGCTCTGCCGGTTCGTTGCCAACAAAAACACGGGTGCGGGCAAAATATGCGCGAGCAAATACGCAAGCTTGGTCGCGTTGCGAAATTTTGATTTTCGCGCATTGGGAAATGAAAAATTGTAATGCGTGCTAAAACCCTGCAGGCGGCACTGGCAGCGGTTTCGCCTGGCCCAGTGATCCAGCTCGGCTCGTAAAAACCGGATTTGCTCCCACAGTGAGCGAGTAGCGCGATAACAACAGCCGGGCTCGAGTTCAACAATTGGTGTCGCAACCTCAATTACACCGGTGTCGAAATAAATCGCGCCGCCAGCTGGAGATTGAAACGATTTGCCCGTGCGCCGAATCATCCGCCGTCGCACAAGGCGGCTCGGATCGCCAAACACCTTCTCCGGCCGCCGTCGGCGCCCGTTAACGAAAAGATTAAACTCCGCTTCCAGGCCGATCACCGCACGCGGCGGTATCGCGACAAGCGTGCGTTCGCGAGAAAAGCGGGTGCCCTGTTCTGTTCCGAAATTCTTCATGTCCTTAACAACAGCTCAACTCGCGTCACTGCATTCGCGCGGACTCAAGCTCGCAAACCCTAAATCGATATGGAGATGGTCGTCGGTTTGCCCTCGTTCCGATCCGAACGGCCGAACAAACACAGCCGGACTGAGTGACGCAGCTGTTGCACCATATTTCCCAATTGACTTCACATCATTCAGAAACGTATCTCCAACGCGGTAAATGTTCGCAGCTGTGCCCCAGGCGTGAATGCTTCTCGCGCCGCCAATCTGATGCGCCGGCGACCGGTACCCGCCATTTGCGCTGATGAAAACCGGCGCATCAACTTCGCGCCGGAAGTCCTCCAAGAATCTGGCAAGCAAAAGGATTGCACACGGTACGTAATGAGGGAACTGATTTAGGAGTGGCCTCGCCTCGCGACAGTCGACGAGCATCAATTCCGCGAGCGTAAAGTGCGGCGCCAGGCGAACCTCGTGCGCTTCCTCCCAGCTGCCAATTTCATAGAAGAAACGCGGCAGACGATGAACGATGCCGGTAACACCAGCTTCGCTTTCGCCCGGTCGCAATAGCGCGCGGTACTCTTCAACCAGACGCAAACCGTCAATCGGCCGCAGAAACTCAGTCCTCATGTGATTTCGGCTCTGTTCGCGTTAGCGATCGATAAATGGCTTCGGAAATAGCTGCGACTGTTTCCCGCCGCCCCTCCCTTTCCGAATCGAATTCAGTTAAAATAGCGGCGATGTATGGCTCGCGTTCCGGCAAATAGACGATTCCAATGTCATGGCAGGCAGTCGAAATCTCACCGGTCTTGTGCGCGACTGTGGCGTGGGGCGGGAGCCCGGCGGGAATCATCGAATTGAATCGTTGCTCCAGCAGAATGCGGATCACCTCTCGTTTGCTTTCAGGCGTAAGAAAATCGCTGCGGATCGCTGACAACAAACTCAACAACCCGTCGGCGGTCGCTTCATTGTTTATCGCGCGCTCGTGCGCACCGTGGTCTTCCACGCCTCGCCGGAGCTCAACCCCGTCAACTTGCGCTTCCCGCAGAACCGTCCGCGCATATTCCACTCCCACAAAATCGAGCAGTAAATTAGCCGCGAGATTGCTGCTCCCACAGATCATTGCGTGCGCAAGCGCGGAGATCTTCGCTGTCCGTCCAATAGCCGCGTACAGCTCCGGCGTCGCGTCGCGATCTTGGCTGACGCGAAAGACCGATCCATCTGCTGCGCTGAGGAAACGGTTTCGCACGTGTAACGAGTCATCGAGCCGAAGGCGGCCTTCGTCTGCTGCTCGAAATACTGCAAGGAGCACTGCCACTTTGATCGTGCTTGCAGCATGAAACCATCGGTCGCCGCGCAACGAAAATCGGAATCCGGTCTCAAGATCGTGCAGTGCTACTCCGATGGCTCGAGCTTTGTTTTTGATCGCCAGGGCTTCTAGTTCCTCATGTAATCCGTTGGATACATCCGCGCTAAACATCGAAGTGCTCTTTACATGGCCATTGGCAAGTCGCAAATTCGCCCAATGCCAAATCTGGCTACCTGGATCCGACAAAAAGACGCCAAGTCCTTTCGCACAATTTTTGCGAAACACCCAGAAATCAAAGTTTGGAACGCGCGTACTCGAAATGTTCCGCTCGATGATATGGACGGCCTTTTACTCTCAGGCGGCTCCGATATTTCCCCGGAGTTCCTGCGGCAGGACGTTCCCGATCCTTCTGTGCTGGATAAACAGATCGACCCAGAGCGTGACCGCTGGGAGTTTCAGGCTGTCCAGAACGCGCTCTCGCGCGGGTTGCCGATTCTGGCAATTTGCAAAGGTCTTCAGGTCTTCAACGTCGCACTCGGCGGCACGCTCAAGCTCGACATCACAGGGCATAATCTGCCGGAGCAAAAGCAACGGGATGTTCAGCCGTTGCGCAGTGCGAGTGGGGCGTCGCATCGTTTTCCCAAAGTGAACAGCGCGCATCACCAGGCGATCGATCAATTGGGCGACGATTTGGAAGTGGAGGCGTGGGCCGCGCATGATGGCATCATCGAGCAGGTGCGGCTGCGCAAATACCCGTTCGCACTCGCTGTCCAATATCATCCCGAGCGCAGCCGAATTTACGATTCGCTGTTTGATGATTTCTTCGCGCGATTAGAATCGACAAAGCGGTAACGCTTCAACCGCTCAACTCTTCAACGAAGTTACTAGCCTGCGGGGCTGCGCAGGACCGCAACTCGCCGAAGGGCAATCGCGAGAAGAGCCGCGACGACTGCGCATCCACCCAGCAACATGAATGCAGGGCCGTGCGTTCCGAAGCGATCCTTCATTGCGCCGATGATCGTAGGACCAGCAAAGCCGCCCACGTTCGCGATCGTCACCACTAAGGCAATCCCTGCGGCTGCAGGTGCTCCGGTGAGGAACCGCGAGGGCATGGACCAAAATGGACCATAGGCCGCGCCGTGCCCGATCGGAACCAGCGCCAGAAAGAAGACCGCCAAAATCGGTTGCCGCAAAACAGCACAACCAAAAAATCCGGCGCCCGAGATCAGCAATGCAACAGCCACGTGCAGCGGCCGCTCGTCGCTGTGATCGGAGTGGGCACCGTTCAAGATCATGGAGATGATCGTGACCGCGCTAATTGCACCGAGGATGATGCCTACGTTCACGTCGCTGCTTCCAGTGAGCGACTTAACAACGAGCGGCGCCCAAAAGGAGTAACCGTAAAAACCAATCGCGGCGAAGAGAAAGATAATCCCAAGCTGCCAAATCGTCGGGTTGGTCAATGCTGCAAAGATGCCGATCGGAACTGCTCCGTTATAGCCAGTTCCCTCGGCTGCAAGTCTGTTCACCAACCAATCTTTTTCTGCCGAACTGAGCCAGTCCGCTGTCTCAGGCCGGTCGGGCAGATAAACGAGCACGATAACGCCGAGCAAAATCGCGGGAAGTGCTTCCACCAGAAAAAGCCACTGCCATCCAGCAAGCCCGAACAATCCATTCAGGCTTAAAAGCGCGCCGGACAGCGGCCCGCCAATAACGCCGCTCACCGGAACCGCTGTCATGAATGCTGCGATGGCGCGCGCGCGTTGTCCCTCCGGATACCAATGACTCAAGTAATAAACCACACCGGGAAAGAAACCCGCCTCCGCGGCGCCGAGCAGGAATCGCAGCACATAAAAAGTGGGCGTGGTCCGAACAAACATCATCGTCGCCGAGATGGCGCCCCAACTGATCATGATGCGCGAGATCCAACGCCGCGCACCGACGCGATGTAGAACGAGATTACTAGGGACTTCGAACAGGCAGTAGCCGAGGAAGAACACGCCGGAACCGAAACCAAACGCAGCCGAACTGAATCCGAGATCGGAATTCATCTGCAGCCCGGCGAACCCGACGTTCACCCGATCGAGCCATGCCACGATGTAGAGGACGAACAGGAACGGGATCAACCGCAGTGTGACTTTGCGCAGAGTTACCGACGCGAGATCCGGCAAATTCATGCCTGAGCTGTTAAAAGAGTACAAAGGTTACAACAGTTACAACGACGGCGTCTTCCGCTTGAACCGCTTGTAACTTTGCAACTCTTTTAACCCGCGGTGTCCTTCACGACCACTTCCATCTTAATTTCCTGGAACGCGAGCTGATCATGGATGAGAGCGAGCAATTCGAGCGCGCGAGCGTCGGGCATGTGGACGCAACGCACTTCAATCCGCGCCGGTTTGCCGGCCAGTTCTGGGTGCGACTCTGCCATTTCGCCGTCGAGCAAAAATGAAACGTAAGCGTTGAACCGCTCCTGTAACGCGAGCAATTGTTCATCAGAGCCGTTCCATTCGTCAGCCTCATTCATCACGAGAACGACTTCGCCCGTCTTCGTCTCATGCGCGATCACATCGATTACACCGACACTATCTTTGAGTTTTGAATCTTGCGGCTTCATGTCCATTCCGGTGATTCAACTTCGGCGTTGGACGTTCGATCTTGGATGTTCCACGTTCAACAAAAACCAATGAGTGATGATCTCACAGCCGATGAAATTCGCGCCTTGCTAAAACTGGAGCCGCACGCCACGTGTGGATTCGTGCGGGTGAGTTTCATCAGTAACAAGCAAATCGCGCCCGGTGGGCTCCCGGCACCGTTCGTTGATGGCCGGCCGGCGGGCTCCGCACTGTATTTCATGGTCACCCCAGATGCGCCGGTGCGCCTGCACCGCATCCGTAATGACCAGCTTTATCACCATTACCTGGGTGATCCGATCGAGGTTTTGATGCTTCACGAAAGCGGAGTAACCGAGCATGTTGTCGTCGGTCCGGACCTGCGCGGAAGACAATGCGTGCAGCTTTTGATTCCAGGAAACACGTTTCACACTGCGCGTGTCATCGGGCGCCGGCGTTGGTTTCTTGGCGCGAGCACAGAATGGCCCGGTGTAGAACAAGTCGACATCGAGATCGGCGACGTCGAAGCACTCGCAGCAAAATATCCAGACGCGGCCGCCGACCTGCGCGCGTTTCAGCAGAGGCGAGCGTGATTGGCATCTGCCTTTAGCGCCAAAGGCGCAGCATTCACGGTCAGCCCTGGGGCAGCGCCCCAGGATTCATGTACACCCAAGGCGCCAGCGCTGAAGGCGCGGTTCATTGCAATGCACAGCAAGATCCGCCGTATTGAAACGCGCTTTGAGCGCTTGTTTACGCGTCAATTTGAATTCCTGGGGCGACGCCCCAGGCTGGCATTAGGCAGCGCCTTTGGCGCTAAACGCGCGTGATTGACCACAATGACCCTTAGACGAACGTTCATATCGCCGTGGCAAAAGCGAAACGTGCAGATCGATTAACATTGCTGGGGCGCAGCGACGCGAAACTTCCGGCATCGCCAGCCGAAGCGCACCTGGAGACGTTTCCGAATCCTGCTCCTGAACGAAATTACCGGATTCATTTTGAGACAGACGATTTCACTTCCGTTTGTCCCGTTACTGGCCAGCCTGATTTTGCCAGAATTGACATTGATTACGTGCCGGATCGTCTGTGCGTCGAAAGTAAGTCGCTAAAATTCTATCTCGCCTCCTATCGTAACGAGCGCTCCTTCAACGAAGCGGTCACGAACCGCATTCTCGACGATTTCGTAAAAGCCTGTGCGCCGCGCGAAGTAATCGTGACTGCGCAATTCTCCGCACGCGGTGGAATCGCCCTTACAATCCGCGCCGAGTATCCGGACAAGCGCAAAACCGCTCGCGAATTGCAAAATTCGAAATGCTAATATCGAAATCCGAAACAAATCCGCATTAAGGCTCGAAATTTTCAAACTGCGGGCTGAAGCAATCGTTTTGAATATTCGGATTTTGAATTTTGTGTTTGTTTCGAGTTTCGGATTTCGAATTTCGAATTTGGTTTCTCTATGAAGCGAGCGGTCATTCTCCTAAGTGGCGGAATTGATTCAACCACAACACTGTCGATCGCAATTGCAGAAGGCTACGAAGTCTACGCCCTGTCATTCGATTACGGCCAGCGTCACCAGATCGAAACGGAAGCCGCTCGACGCGTCGCCAAATCGTTAGGCGTAAAAGAGCATTGCGTCGCAAAGATCGACCTGCACATCTTCGGCGGCTCGGCGCTCACTGACGATATCGAGGTGCCGAAACAGCGATCGGAAACAGAAATCGCACATGGCATTCCGATCACATATGTCCCTGCGCGCAACACCATCTTTCTCGCGTACGCGCTTGCCTGGGCAGAGGTAAGTAAGGCCCGCGACATTTTTCTCGGCGTCAATGCGATTGATTACAGCGGTTATCCGGATTGCCGACCGGAATTCATCGAGGCGTTCGAGAATCTTGCCAACCTTGCGACCAAAGCCGGCGTGGAAGGCCGACGCTTCCAGATTCACACGCCGCTGATCAAACTTTCCAAAGCCGACATCATTCGCAAAGCGGTCGAGCTCGGCGTTGATCTTTCGCTCACCCACAGTTGTTACGATCCCACGCTGGAAGGTCTCGCCTGCGGCGAATGCGATTCCTGTCTCCTGAGACTCAAGGGCTTTTGCGAAGCCGGAATAAAAGATCCGATTCGTTACGCCACAAAATGAGAAGGCTGCTTCGAATTTTTGAACTTTCGAAAAATGAACAACGCATCGTTCTTATCGTGATGTTCATTCTGATTGCGATTGCATTCGTCGGGTACGAACGGCGCGTTCATGAGCGTCCGGTTCGGCTAACATCGGCCCAGAAAGTACAAGCATCTCCAACTCCTCTGGAAACTCAGTATGAGCAGTAGACTTCACGCTGCGCGAATGATCTTTGTGTCAAAATGAGGACGAGCACTTTTCTCGTTCTTCTGTTCGTTTTGATCGTTTGCATTGGATTTTGTATCAAATCGAGCGCCTCGTCAGCCAATCCTGCTGACCGCAGCTTTCGAGAGTTGGTTTCTCAACGTGAACGTTTAGATGGCAAGCGCGTGTCTGTGATCGGATATTTAGATGCAAAGAACATGCTCTTGATCGCGAGCCTCCAATCCACGCGTGACCCGATCGCAATCGATCCCACGCCTGCTCAACGCCGGGGCTTCAAACGGTTGTTGAGAGCCGGTTATGTTCGAATAGCCGGCAAATTTGAGTACGTGGGTTCGCAAAGGGCCATCGGCCCCATTAAAGGAGATCCAGAACATAGAATGCTTGTTCTTTCGCCTGCTGGATTCGGAACCGGTGGGTACACGATGCGACTCACCAACATCACTGAAATCAACGTCGCCTCCCCGTGCGCCAGTGAACTGATTACGAGGGGATCGACGCTTCAGTTGTCACTTAGACCGGGAATACGGCCATAACCGACAAAAACGGGACTGATTTTGGCGTCGCCGCTTTTGGGTGGGGGCGGCATTTTGAAATCGAAAACGCTGACGCCCCAGCGTTGTTTGCCGTCGTATGTGCGGCCGTCACTTGAACCGACCATCACGCGTTTGTTTGTTCGTTTTTCGCGCCCGAGGTAAATCATGCTATGCGTGATTGGCGGGTCGCGATCGATGTTGTAGGTGCCGCGCCAAAAGAGCAGGTCGCCTGGTTTGAGATCATCAAGTTCAAATGAGTCTTCCTTACGGCTCACGACCGCTTTGAAGGTGCCACCTTTGCGCACCCAGACGTATTGCTGACTGGAATCGCGCGGGACATCAGGGAAACCGTTTTGCTTAAGAACGTAATAAACGAAACCGGAACAATCCATGCCGCCGTTCGCGGGATCGGCAGAACCATAAGTGTAGCCGAGATTTTGTTTTGTCAGCGCGAGCCCGGCGTCGAGGATTTGGCGAACTTTTGGTTTTTCCTGAAGCAGGATGCTCAGGTGGCGAAGGTATCGCCTTTTCTGCTGGAGTGGGAGATGGAGTTTCAGTTTCAGACGGCGATTCAGCAGGTGTGGGCGTCGCAGATGCTTTCTTGTGTTTCGATTTGCTTTTGGACGTCGCGGTCGGCGAAGGCGTCGGCAAAGCTTTCTTTTGTTTTGGCGAGGTCCCTGGCGATGGAGTCGGCGTCGCTTTCTTCTTCCGGTGTTTGCGACTAGGTGTTGGCGACGGCTCAAAGACTTTTTTGATCTTTGTGCCCAACGATTCTTCAGCTGGAACTGCGACATCAGTTGCTCCGAAAGTCAGAATCAAGAGCAGAATCCATTTCATAAGTCGAAGCGCGCGATTAATGCTGTAGTGTCCGGTGTCCTCAGCGGAGATTCGCACGCGATCATCCGGTCGGATGCGCTGAGGACAGCGCACGCTACAGCAACCGATCTACGAGCACGAGCACCCGTCTTGGCACAAGGCTACGGCGTGGTAGGCGAGCAAGAGCAAGCGGATGAATCAGTGCGCGAGCTCCTGGAGGATGGCTTTGTTAAGGCGAGAGGAAAATTTTCGTTAGGCGAGTGAGCGCGGCAATCAGGAAGCGCGAGTCCCATGAGCAGCGTTTCGATGCCGAGAATTTCTCGAAACTCCGAGACGATCGGGATGCTGCCGCCCTCACGGATGAGCGCGACGTCGCGGTTGAACGCTTTGCGCAACGCGCGTTGCGCGGCTTCACCGAGTGACGAGTGCGGATCAGTTAGGTACCACGGGCCGCTATGGCCCATAGTGATTTCGATCGTTACGCCTTTCGGCAAGTTCTTCTGCAAATGCGCTTTTGCTAATTCGAGAATTTCGTCGCCACTCTGGTCCGGAACGAGTCGGAATGTCAGCTTCGCTATCGCATGGCTGGCGATTACCGTTTTCGTCCCTTGCCCCTGATAGCCGCCGCCGATTCCATTAATCTCGGCAGTCGGTCGGGCCCAGATTCGCTCCATCGAATTGTACCCAGCTTCGCCGAAAAGCTCCGGCGCGCCTGTTTCCTCGAGAATCAATTTGTCGCCATCGACCGGAAGCTTCCGCCACGCTTCGCGTTCCCAATCTTCCAACGGTTTCACGCGATCGTAAAATCCCGCGATGGCCACACGACCCTCGCGATCGTGAAGCGTAGCGAGTAATTGCGCGAGAGCGGTAATCGGATTCGCAACGGCGCCTCCAAACACGCCGGAGTGCAAATCCATCTTGGGACCGGTCACTTTGACCTCTAGCGCGGTCACTCCTCGCAGACCATAGCTCAAGGTCGGCACGCCGCGCGCGACCATTCCGGTATCAGAAACAACTGCTACATCACACTTCAAGGCGTCCCGATTTTGTTCTAAAAAACTGCCGAGGTTGACACTGCCGATTTCCTCTTCTCCTTCGATGACAAGATGCAAATTTACTGGCAAATCACGATGCTCCTCGATCGTTTCCTGAATTCCGAGAATGTGCGAAAGGATTTGTCCCTTGTTGTCCGTTGCGCCGCGCGCGAAAACGTAGCCGTTCTTCAAAACAGGCTCGAACGGCGGCGAATCCCACAGCTGCAAGGGATCGGGCGGTTGCACGTCATAATGTCCGTAGATCAAAACTGTGCGGCGTCCGGCCTGATGTTTGTTGCGCGCCCAAACAATCGGATGCCGACGCGTTGGGACGAGCTGCGTCTCCAAGCCCATGCACGTGAGTTTTTCCACCAGCCACCGTGCGCACTCCTCCAGCTTTTGCTTATACTGATCGTCGGTTGAGACACTCGGAAACCGCAGGAACGAATAATATTCGGCAAGATAATTGTCGCGCATGGGTGGAGAGCTTACTCAAACTTCTGGGGAGCGCACGCGGCTCACGTTCTCGTTTCGAGGCCGCTTTGCAAAACCGCTGAAAGAGAATACGAAGCGAAAAGTTCGCGATCGCGAGGTCGCGATCGGTCCGAGCCGAACTGGCATTAGCACGCGAGGCGCGTGCGCTCCCCAGAAATCACGCGTTCACGTGCGCAGAGCGTCCGATAGATCCGCGCACGAAATACAAGACGGACGCGAGCGCCAGCACGATTCCGGTCACCAAAAATTCGCGAAGCGTAGCGTGTGCGAGAATCCAAACGATGGCGAGGATTGCCAGAGCAGGCACAATTTTCATTCCCGGAAAATTGAACGGCTTACCATCTGAGCGCACATCCCGTTGCACCAGAAACCAGCAGGCGGCGCAGCAAAGCAGATACATCAACAACACCGCGACGTTCGAAAGCACTGCCAGTTTTTCAAACGTGCCACTGATTGACAGCGCAAAGGCCAGCGTCGCGTAAGTAATGATCGCGACGTCCGGTGATCGATAGCGCGGATGAACGTGCGCGAAAAATTGCGGCAACGCACCATCGCGACCGAAAGCGAAGATCATACGCGGTGAACTCAGGATATCGCTCGTCACAAATCCAAATGCAGAGATGCTCGCGCCGGCCAGAAGAATCGTGCGACCCAGGTTGCCGAGAAATTTCGCCGCCGATTCGGCTAGTGGTGCGTCAGGATATTTCGCGAGATCAGCGCCAAGCGTACCCTGCGCTACGAGCTGGATCATGAGGTAGATGATCGTCGTGACAACGAGCGCGAGATAAGCCGACCGCGGAACGGTGCGGGCCGGATTCTTCACCTCGCCGCTCGGAATCAACGCCACTTCGATTCCGACGAAGGCGAAAATCAGCAGGATAACGGCGTCGCCTAACGACCTGCTGCTGGGCCAACCGCTCCAGGCAAGATTCGGCGCGTGAACGAAAAACATTCCGACGCAAACAAACAGCAAGAGAGGCAGAAGTTTCGCAACGGTGATCACGGTGACTGCACCCGCGCCTTGGCGCACGCCGCGGATATTGATTAGAACCAAAGAGCCGTAAACGGCGAGCATGACAATGATCCGCATCACGGGACTGCCGAGAAACGGGACCACCAGCGCGACTGAGTTTGCCAATACGTTCACGACACCTGCAACCGCGCCGAGTGCCGTGAGAAAATAAAGCATGCCGGCGAGGAATCCCACGTAGCGCCCAAACGCCACTTCGACATACGCGTAAAGACCGCCGGTCAACGAAACGCGGCTGCCGGCGATCGCGAAACATGTGACGAACAAGACCATGGCAATCGCACAGCAGACAAATGCGAGAGGCGCCGTGGACCCCAGTCCCTTCGCAACTGTCGCCGGGATCACGAAAATTCCGGCACCGATTGTTGAGCTGACGATGTTCGCGGTGAGAGCTGGAACTCCAATGCCCCGAACCAACTGATGATCGACGCGCTCTGCTTGTTGGATCGACGCCGTCGATTCACCGGCCATTGGCGCATCCTGAGTGATTTAGTTGGCTAAGGCAAGAGTGCGAGGTAAGTTCCACGCGCCAAAGGTCGTGGCTTTTCAAATGGGCGGGGATTACAGCTTGGGTGTGCTACTGGATGACTTCATCGGTGCCCGCCCACAATATCCTGTGGCTGGGTGGCCCCGGAACCCCTTCAAATTGTGTGATTTTCCGCTTGTCACCCAAATAAGCCTGCTGTATTGAGGCTGCCGAGGCCCGAGGTTTTGGCCCAAAATGCATTTACAATCGCTCGAGCTACTCGGCTTTAAGTCGTTTGCCGACAAAACGATTCTCAATTTCCACGAGGGCATCACCGCTGTTGTCGGGCCGAACGGATGTGGAAAATCCAATGTCCTTGACGCCGTCCGGTGGGCGCTTGGCGAGCAATCCGCGAAGTCGCTCAGGGGCGACGAAATGGCGGATGTCATCTTTAACGGCGCAGAAACACGCAAGCCCGTAGGGTTCGCGGAGGTATCACTCACATTCACCGATTGCGCTGAAGAGCTCGGAATCGAGTGGTACGAAGTGCGCGTCACGCGCCGCGTGTATCGGGACGGGAACTCCGAGTACCTGCTAAACAAAACGCTCTGCCGTCTCCGTGATATTCAAAATCTGTTTGCCGACACTGGTATCGCGCGAGCCGCTTACTCGATGATGGAACAGGGCAAGATCGATATGATTTTAAGTTCGCGTCCGGAAGATCGGCGCGCGATTTTCGAGGAGGCGGCCGGAATCACAAAATACAAGGCGCAAAAGCGCGAAGCACTCCGCAAGCTGGAGGCCACTGAGGCAAACCTCCTGCGTATTGGCGACATCATCAAAGAGGTAAGGCGTCAAATCGGCTCGTTGCAGCGACAAGCAGGGAAAGCGCGCCGCTATCAGGCACTGCATGCTGACCTGCGCGTGCTCGAAACACATCACGCGCGCAAACAGTTGGATTCGCTGGAAGGCGAATTGGCCACTTGCCGCAAGGAAATCGAGCGTCTCAGCGCAAGCGAGGGAGCAACGCGCGCGAAGATCGACAGCAGCGAAAATGCCCTCACCGAACAACGTCGAGACTTGGACAAGCTCGACATTGACATCGCCGATTCCCGCGCGGCAGTGCAGCAACTGGAGAGCGACATCGCCGCCCACCGGAGCCGCATTGAGTTCAATCGGCAGCGCGCGGAGGAGCTGTCCGAGCTTGTGGAACGCGCGCGGCGCGACATAACCGACGCCGGAAAGAAGCGCAAGCAGCACGCCGCTGAGATCGAGCAAACCAACAATTCGATCGCGCAAATCGAAGGCAACTTGAAAGAAAAAGAAGCTGAGCTGACTCAGCTTGGAACTTTGGCTGCCGAAATCCAGAAAAAGCGGACGGACCGCAGCAGGCGTCTGCAGGAGTTACAATTCGCCCTGTCCAAATCCGGAAGCCGAACCGCGGCGCTCGAGGAAGAGCTTTCCGGAACGCGAGCGCGCGGTGAATTGACCCGCGCACAAATCAAACAACTCGCCAGGCAGATTGAAACATTAGCCGAAGCGCGACAGAAGCTCGTTGAGCAAATCGCTGTCTCACTCAAAATGAGTCGGCGCAAAGCAATCGACGTCGACGCAACCCTACGCGAGAGAGAGAAACTTCTCCGCGACGGCGAACAGAATCTTGCGGCGCTTGAGCGCGCTCTGGCCGAGAAGCAATCGCGCCTGGAGATTTTGTGCCAGCTCAATGAAGAAGGCGAAGGACTAGCCGAAGGCTCGCGGGCGGTGATGAAAGGCATCGGTGAGTTCAGCCGCTTCCGCGAGGCCATCACGGGCTCATTGGTCGCGCAACTCGATGTGGACTCGAAATTTATTCTGGCGATCGAAGCGGCGCTGGGCCGAAATCTGCACGCCCTCGTTTTAACGGATGCGGACGCGGCTTGCGAAATTATCGCGCAGCTCAAGAAGCAAAAGCTCGGTCAGGCTGCCTTGGTTATCCCGCAGTCAACCGGGCGTGCGCAGCAATCGAAGCGAAAAGCTCTGCCTACTGATGCGCTTGCCTGGGCCACCGACAAACTGACTGCGCCGCCATCGCTCGAGCCGCTCGTCAGCCAGTTACTCGGCAACGTTGCCATCTTTTCCGATTTGCAACACGCGCTCGAATGCAAAAAGCGCGAGCCCGCCATAGTGGGGGCCACGGTAGCCGGTGAATTTATCTCCACAGAAGGGATCGTCTTTGGGGGCAGCAGCGAAGTGCGCGCGGCCTCTTTTTTGGAGCGCAAAGCGCAAATCGCCGAGCTTACGAAGCAGCAGGGCGCGTTCGGCAGGGAGCGCGATTCGCTTTCCGCTAAACGCGACGAAGAGAAAAGCGCGCTCGAAACCGCTTCGCAGCTCCGGCGCGAATCAACCGAGGCCGAACGCAAGATCGACAATTTGCGATCGGAACAAGCCGCGCTGGAGCGTCAGGTTGCTGTCGCGGACGACCGAATCGCGCAGTTAGAGCGCGAACTTCAAGCTATACGCGATCAACTTACAAAAGAGCAGACGGAGTTGACCACGTTCGAAACCGCGCAGAGACAGAGCACGCAACGCGAAGAACAGTTGACCGAAAAAATTAATGAACTGCGATTGGCCGTCGCTACGGAGCGGCAGCGTCATGAAAATTTGATCGCACAACGCGAACCAATGAGTGCTCGCGACGCCGAACTGGTCGAGCTGATCTCAGTGCGAGAAGCCGATATTGGGATGTACGAACAGAAATTGGCCGCGCAGGCTGAGGAATCGCGTGAATCGGAAGCGGCAATCCAAGATCAGACGAGGCGCCGTGAGGAAGTGCGGGCGAATGCCGCGAACATCTCCGAGCAACGTTCGACACGGGTCGCCGCGATTTCCGGCAGCGAAACTGAATTGCGCCGTCTTCGTGATTCATTAGGCGAATTGCAGGACGGCCGCTCTCAGCGGCAAGTGCGCGGGTCGCAATTGCAAATGAAGATCGACAATCTCGCAGAGCATATTTCGCGCAGCTACCATATCGACCTTCGCGCTTTTGCGACCGATGAGACGGCGCTCGAAAAAGTTTTGCGCGCTCAAGTGAAACGAAGCGAAAAACTGGAGGACGGAGATCCTGCGGCGCCCGGCTCGCCGGAGCTCGCCGCTCCAGAGATGGAAAAACTCATCACGGATCTTCGGACCCAGCTGGATAACATGGGCCCGGTAAACCTTGATGCTGTTCATGAGTACGACGAACTCGAAGAGCGCTACAAATTTCTCGAAACGCAAAATAATGATCTTACAAATTCGCGCCGCGAGCTGCTCGATGTCATTGCGCAGATTAACTCGACGACCAGAAAATTGTTTAATGACACCTTTGCGCAGGTGCAAACCAACTTCCGCGAAATGTTCGCAGAACTCTTCGGCGGCGGCCGGGCAGACCTGTCCCTGCTGGATGAGAACGACCCGCTCAACTGTGGAATCGAGATCACCGCCAGGCCTCCTGGCAAACAGCTGCAAAGCATCTCGCTCCTGAGTGGAGGCGAACGCTCCATGGTCGCTGTCGCGTTATTATTCGCGATTTACATGGTGCGACCGAGCCCGTTCTGCATTCTCGACGAAGTGGACGCGGCAATGGATGAAGGCAATATCAATCGCTTTATCCGCGTGCTCGATCGCTTCGTAGAGCAAAGCCAGTTCATTATCATCACGCACAACAAACGCACCATTGCGAAAGCCGATGTTCTTTACGGTGTGACAATGGAAGAACGTGGCGTGAGCAAGCTCGTCGGAATGAAGCTGACGGCACCCGGGCACGTTTCGAATGAAGTAACTTCTAACGGAGGCGAACAGAATCCGCCACAACAGCGCCTCGCCCTGGCGATGCGATAGTTTTCCGGGGAGCACAGGCTGCCAGCCTGTTCTTTTCGGCAGCTTGCCGAAAAGCTCCTCGAACGCGCGACATCTAAACATTTGGAACGTCCTCGGGTCGTCGGCAAGCTGCCGACGACTACAGGCTGGCAGCCTGTGCTCCCCAAAGATTCGAGAGCCGAAGAAATTTTGCGCGCAGTTGTCGATCTTGGATAAAATGATTCGATGCTTCAGACGGCGCAGCGCACGGCAAAATCAAAAGCGAAAAAGGCCACGCCGCCGCACGATCGTTTCCTTGAGGCGTTCCGCTGGATGCTGCTGGCGCGCACTCTTGAGGAAAAGCTCGTTAGTCTGTATCGGGGTGGGCTGATCACGGGCGGAGTCTATATCGGCAAAGGCCAGGAGGCCGTCAGCGTCGCATGCGGTTTATTGTTGCAAAAAGGCGACATCTTCGCGCCATTGATTCGCGACCAGGCAGGGCGATCTGCATTCGGCGAACCGTTGATTGATGTGACGCGCACGTACCTGGGCTCGCGCCTGGGGCCGATGCGTGGCCGTGATGGCAACATTCATCGAGGTCATCCGCGCAACAACGAACTCGCAATGATCAGCCATCTCGGGGCAATGGTTTCGGTCACTGTGGGCGCGTTGATGGCGAAGCGATTTAAAGGCGAGAAAAACTTCGTCGGCCTCGCGTGTATCGGGGAAGGCGGGATGCAGACCGGCGCGTTCCATGAAGGAATGAACATAGCCGCAGTGGAACAAGCACCGCTCGTGGTCGTCGCCACAAACAATCATTATGCTTACTCAACCTCTAACGACCGCGAGTTCGCGTGTGATGATTTGGTTGATCGCGCGATCGGTTACGGATTTGAGGGCTACAGGCTTGACGGAACAGACCTCAGCGCGTGCCTTGACGTGATTGGCGGCGCGGTGAAACGCGCGCGCGCAGGACGTCCGCCGCAGTTAGTCGTTGCGTCTGTGCTGCGCCTGTCCGGCCATGGCGAGCATGACGACGCCAGTTACGTGCCTGATGAGGTGAAGCGTCAGCCGTTTGCACGTGATTGCCTGAAGGTGGCCGAGCAAACGATTGTGGATCTTAAGTTGGTGGACCCAAAAATGCTGGCCGAATGGCGCAAAGACGCAGCTGCGCAAGTGGACGAGGCAATTGCCGCCGCGCAACAAGAGGCCGCACCCGACGGCAACAAAGAAGATTGGTGCGCGTTATCGACGCGCGACCTCGTCGATCACGCAGACGAAGAATGACCAAGCATTTCTTGATTTCGAGCTTTCGAAATGCGTTCCTTGGCCCAAAAGCGACGCGAGGACGCGGTCGCACTCCCAAAGCTTCGCGAAAAGGAACCGCTCCTATAGGACATTCGTGCTTTGTCATTCGTTCGTCATTCGTCATTCGTCATTCGTCATTCGTCTCATGAGCATCACGTATTTGGAAGCGATCCGCGAGGCGCAGGCAAAATTGCTGCGTGATGATGAACGCGTTTTCATCTACGGGCAGGACGTCGGCGGAACGTTCGGCGGCGCGTTTAAGGCAACGAAAGGTCTGGCGAAGGAATTTCCGGGACGCGTATTGAACACGCCGATCAGCGAAGACGCGATGGTCGGCACTGCGATTGGCGCTGCCATGCAGGGAATGCGGCCAATTGTCGAAATGCAGTTCGCCGATTTCTCAAGCATTGCGCTCAATCAAATTCTAAACAATTCGGGCACACATTACTGGCGGACCAATGTGCCCATCCCCATAACCGTGCGTCTGCCTTCCGGTGGGACAAAAGGCAGCGGGCCGTTCCACAGTCAATCGATGGAATCGATTTATGCGCATTATCCGGGACTGATCGTGATGACACCAGCGACGGTGGAAGACGCCTACACCATGTTGATAGAAGCCGTCGCGATCGATGATCCCGTTATCTACTGCGAACACAAATATCTTTATTACCATCTCAAGGCCGACAAGCTGCCCGAAAAAGGATTGCCGACTGGTCGAGCGCGGATTGCGCGGGAGGGACGCGATCTCACCATTGTGAGCTACAGCGCAATGCTGCAGGAATCGCTCGCAGCAGCGGAGGAACTCGCACGTGAAGGTTTCGAAGTTGAAGCGGTCGATCTGCGCACGGTTAAACCGCTCGACACTGACACCGTGCTGGCATCCGTCGCCCGCACCGGACGTTTGCTGTGTGTTGGTGAGTCATTTCCGTGGGGCGGTGCAACCGCAGAAGTGATGGCACGTGTCACAAGCCAGGGCTTTCATCTGCTCGATGCAGCGCCGCAACGGCTCAACGCGAAGGATACTCCGATTCCGTATCATCCAAATCTTTGGAGCGCGCATCGGCCGAACGCACAAAACATCGCAACCAAAGCTCGCGCACTGCTGCGAGAATAGAATCTATGCCGCAAGTTCCAATCATCATGCCGCAGCTGGGGGAATCGATCGCTGAAGCCACGATTGTCGATATCAAGGTAAAGCCGGGCGACGAAGTAGTGGATGATCAGGAAATTATGGACGTCGAGACAAACAAGGCGGTCATGGGTGTGACCACGCCATGCAAGGGCAAGATCGACAAGATTACCGTACAATTAAAAGAGACCTACCCAGTTGGCGCAGTGCTCGGGTACGTGGAAGCGAGCGAAGCAGACGCCTCGAGATTCGCGAAGCAAGCGCCACCCACTCTGCAGCGGGAAGTCGCAGAGGAAATTCCCACGCGAGCTGACCAGGAAGTCGCTCCTGTACGGGAGAGAGAAATCCCGACACGTGGTCGGGACGGCGAAGGCGCGCGCGTTGGCGACCTGCCCGTTCCTGCGGTTACGAAAGGCGCAACTTTCATGTCGCCACGCGTCCGCGCACGCATGGCCGAGCTGCAATTAACAACAGCCGACCTGGCTGGGATCATGGGTACTGGCGCAGGCAATCGCGTCACTATCAAAGATCTCGAAAGTTTTCTGCACAAGATCGAGGACCAAACCGCGCATGAAGCTTCCGCCATTCGCGCGGGCGTGGCCGACGCGATGAGGCGCAGTTGGACGCGGCCGCTTTCGACTATTGGCTCGTCAGTAAATCTTGATCCTGTGTTACACGATCGGCAATCGCGAGATCCAAAGCCCGGTCCCGGCCTTTACGTGCTCCGCGCGCTCGCGCTCGCCCTTTCGAAGAATCCCATCGCAGCTGCGAAGCTGATCGGCAACCGAGTAGTGCAATCAAACTCTATTGATGTCGGTATCGCGGTCGAAGCCGAAGATGGGATTATGGTGCCGGTGATTCGCGGCGCAGACAAAACATCTCTTCTCGACCTTACGACTAAATACAAGGAACTCGTCGATCTTGCGCGACAACGACGGATTTCGCCCGACATGCAAGCCGGCGGTATCGCGACCGTTTCGAATTTCGGAACTTTCGGAATGGAATGGGGCACACCGATTCCGCTCCCCGATCAGACATTGCTACTCGGTCTTGGAGCTGGGAAAAAAGTTCCCTTCTGGGATGAAGAGAAAAAAGAATTCGTCCCGAAGACCGAAGCGCAAATTACGTTAAGCTTCGATCATCGCAGCATTGACGGCGGTGGCGCCGGCCGTTTGCTCAAACGCGTGATTGAACTGCTGGAAGCTCCCTCAACATTATAGCGTCGCGGAAAGCTACGTCGCACGTAACTGATCCTTTTGGGATTCGCATCCACAAGAAGTAGAGGAGGACCATGGCGCTTCATTTTTCGGGTACGAACAGACGGCGCGAGCCCGCATCCGCGGCTGAATTTCAACTGCCAACTGGGAAATGATTCAAGACACATTCCAATATTGATACCAGCGATTTCTTACGTCATTGCTTCCGTTCAACGGAGTGGCACGCACCTGCTTTGCAGCATCCTGCGAGGCACTGGCGTTGCCGGATCGCCAGCTGAGCATTTTTTGTCCAAGCCCGAAGAAACCTGGGAAACACGTTGGAACGCGTCGTCACGCGCCGCTTACGTGGAACACGTTTTACGGCAAAATACGACTGCCGGTGGAGTCTTCGGCACTGTCGTAATGTGGAGTTATTTCGGACGAATGCTCCAGATGTTGGGAGAAATTCCTGCCTACAAGAATCTCAACGAAGCACAACTGCTGGCTGCTGTTTTCCAGTCGCCGAAATACATCTGGATGCGCCGCCGGAACCGCGTCGAGCAAGCTGTCTCCTGGGCCATGGCGTGCCAGACCGGCGTTTGGGCTCAAAAAGCGGGAGAAAAACCGCAACTGCGTGCCATACCAAAGTTCGATTTCAAGGTAATTGACGAATGGTGCAATCGGATTGCGGCTCACGAAACGGGCTGGACAAATTATTTTCGCGAAAATGAAATTGAGCCTCTGGTTCTCTTCTATGAAGACGTCGTCGCATCTCATCGCGCCGCCGCGGAAGACAGTCTAAAGTTTCTCGGCTTGCCGTTTCCACCCAGTACAGAGATCCCGGCGCCCGCCGTTGAAAAACAAGCTACTCCAATCTCCGAGGAGTGGACAGCACGTTACATCAAGCTTAAAAGCAAAAGGACCGGCAGGCTTGCGCGCACCATTCGGCGCATGCGAGTTTAAACATCTACCACTGCGTTTTTGAACGCCACCAATATTACAAGAGCGCACGCGACGGCGATTACAATCCCCCAACTCAGCCAGGCTGGCCGATAAGAGAGAGCCAGCTTTCCATGCGCGCCGGCTGGAACTTCGACGATCGGAAATAATCCGCGATAGGAACTGACGGCGAGTTTTTGATTTCCAAGTCGGGCTGTGTATCCGCGGAAATACGGCCGGGAGAAAGTCAGTAACGCGGGCTGATCGCGGTTCGGGACATCGACATCTGTTTCAACCCAATTTCGCGAGTCGGTAATCTTTGAAATCGTCGCCGAAACAAATTGTTGGTTAGGCCGCGAATCGATTGACGTGACTGAGCGCACGCGCGCTAATGGCGCGCCGCGTCGATGGAAGACACGTCCCTCGTCCGTTGAAACAACAAGTTCCCATTCCGAAGCCGGCTGGGGGGTGAGGTCTAATTCGCCTGCAACGACAATTCCGTCCACACCCAGCAAATCCAGTTCGCGATCCTTGCCAGCCTGTTGACTGAGTAAATGACTTCCCGCATCTGGATTAATTTCACCGTGAATGCTGGCCGCGAATTCGCGCGCTACGCCGGCGGCTCGAATTGGGCTGTAGCCGTTAATGAAATGCAACGCGGCCCACATCGATGTGCTTCCCGGCCGCAAGGTTTGACCGACTGTCTGAGGTTTATTTGAGGTGGCGTAGGTCAGCTCTGCCCATGGATAGATGCTGAGATAAAGGCGCTGCGGATCGAGCGGCGAAGGTTTAAGCAGCTCTTGAGAAAAATTGTATCTCGGCACACCGCAGTTTGTAGGAATCCAGAGATATGTAGCAAGCAGCGCTAAAAACGTGATCACGACGGGCACACATTTGTGAAATTCAGAATCACGCAGCAGGAATTCTGAAAGGCACCAAGTCGCCGCTAGCCCGAAAAAGACCCATGTCAGCGGGAAAGCGTATGAACCAGCGGTATGCAAGATTAATATTGCAATTGCTGTCATTGCCGTGAGAACGAGAGCCGCTGTAGCCGGGATCGGTGATCCCGGCCTAATGTGCAGTATCTCCGCCGCGCAAATGGCGAGAACCAAATGAAAGAAAGGCAACCACCGAAAACTCCACCGGAAAAGCCCAGCGGTCGGAAGCATTGAGAGCAAGAGCACGACCAGGAGCAGGATTAACTCCCACTTAAGTCGCGCAATGAGCATGCGCCCGCGCCAGATGAAACCAGCAATGAGCGCCGCCGGAGCGACAAGGCCGCAGGTCAACTCGGTTGCGGTATGCGGAACGTGTCCCGAGGAAAAGTCTGTCCAGTTCACCGTCCACGGTGGAAGAATTAATCCCGGCAACGCCGCTGGTGGAACGAGCCATTGCCAATGCGCCTTCGGCGACTGCAGTTCGCGTGCTGAACCTTGAACAAGATCAAGAATTGCAAGCCACGCCGGCGCGGACAATCCAAAGCCGAGCGCAACACCAAAGAGCATCGGCAAAATCGAGGAGATGCTTTGCGTTTGGACGAGCGACTTGATCGACAGCCATCCAATCAAGAGCAACAACATTAAAACCGTGTATGGAAAACCACCGGTGACGAGCAGGTACACGAATGGCGCCGGCCAGAGGAATCGCCATTTCGTTCGTCGCGGATCCAACGCGCGTTCGGCTCCCCACCACGCCCATGGCAGCCACGTGAACGCGCCGAGGGCGCCGAACCAATCGGTCGCGCCCCAGCAGATGATCCAGCCGTTTAGCGAGGCGACGAGTGCAACGAAGATCGATAATGGAATCGAAAGTCGTCGGTCGCGCGCGAGCAAAAACGCGCCGCCCGCCAGCATAAAAAGATGTGTGATGGAAAGCGCAGCTGCCTGCTGCGGAAACGTCAACGGAAATTTCCAGATCAAAATGACGGCCGCATTTACAAAAAGGGAAAACGTGCCGTATTGAAATTCGCCGGCAAGATTGCCGCAAACCCACGAATAAGGGCTTAGAATAGGCCAATGTCCCTCCGACCAGCTGCGCGCCACATCGGCGAACACCGGCAAGATCGACAATTCGTAGTCGTCATTCCAAAAAACGAGCGGATCGTGCCAGAGCAGAATGAGGCAGAACAGGATGACAATGAGGCCGGCAGCTGTCGCGCCAAGAACGTCCGAACGCGTGGATTGCGACTCGGACATTTAACACGGCAAACGTCCAACGCCAAACGTCCAACGCCCAACGTCGAACTCGGAAGCGCGCATCATTTGGCGTTTTTCTCGGCTGTTCGGATGCTAGCTACGAAAATCCTGATCAGCTCTTCGAGTTCGTTCAAACACGTTACGAGGTTCGCACGCGGTCCGAGATTCTTCACGCGATGGGCGAGTCGCAGCCACCGTTTTGTCTCGCGCAGTTCTTTGAGACAAATGCGCAGCTTGTGGAGGAAATTTCGACGCGACTCTGCCGCTTCAACTTCGCCGTGGTTGGAAAGAGAAGACGTGCCGGACCGCAAGAGCTGCCCTGCTATGTGATTTCCCGCTCGAGTGTTTGGCAACGACTCGGTGAGTTCAATGATGTTTGCAGCAAACTCCAGCAGCCTGTTTTCGAGATTGTACGCGGGCTTGCGCTTGGAGCCGTACTCCCCGTCAGAAAGCTCAGCGGCACGCCAGCTTCCAAGTTCGGCGTTGGGCGTTCGGCGTTGGGCGTTCGGCATTCTCTTCTTCATAAAATTACCGGCTTCCCCTCCGTCATCACCAGGATCTTCTCCGCGACGCCATGCGTGCGCGCAGCGGCGAGGAGCCGTTGCGGCGGTTCATGCAACGGCTCAAAACCGAGGCGAAAGGTTCCATAGTGCATTGGGATCAATGTCTCAGCGCCTAACTCGAGAAATGCCTTCACTGCTTCCTCGGGATTCATATGAACTTCGCGGCCGGTAGGCGCTTCGTAAGCGCCAATTGGAAGCAGGGCGACCTCGATGTTGTAGCGCTCGCCGATTTCCTTGAAGCCGGGAAAGTAAGCGCTGTCGCCACAGTGAAAGATCGTGCGCCCATTAGATGCGATCACAAACCCGCCGAAATCGCGATGCAAATCCGCAAGGAACCGCGCGCCCCAGTGATGGCAGGGCGTGAGCGAAATCTTCAGCGGCCCGAGCTCAATGGTCTGCCAGTAATCAAGCTCGTGCACGATGTGAAAACCGAGATCATGCACGAGGTTCCCTACCCCCATGGGAACAACAATCGGTTGATTCGCGGCAACGCGCCGCAGCGTGCGCCGGTCAAGATGGTCAAAGTGCGCATGAGTGACGAGAACAAAATCAATTGCAGGTAAATGATGAATTTCGAACCCTGGCTGTTTCAACCGCTTGATTACCTTGAGCCATTTCGACCAAATCGGATCGATCAGGATGTTCACCTCGTGAGTCTGAACGAGAAATGATGCGTGGCCGATCCATGTGATGCATATCTCGCCTTCACGGACTTTGGGAAATTGTGGAGCCGCCGGGCGATCGGCGCGCTTCACAAAGAGCGATGGAATCAGGACGCTAGTCAGAAAGTTGCGCTTGTGCCAGTCAGCGCGTGGACGCAGCCGAACGCGTGTCGATCGTTTGGCAACGGCACCATCATTCGACGGTTGGCGAACAACATTCCGCCGGCTCCTCTTGGGAAAACGAATTGGCACAGCGTCAACACGATATGAGTCCGAGTACAACGAAGCAAAACCTTTCGTATGACAGGCAAGCGGCAAGCCTGCCCTACAGGAAAGTTGATTGCAGCCGAATTCCGCGTTGAGTTGTGCGCGTATGCGAAGCTGGAAAACCTTAGTTCCGCTGCTCTTGATCTGTTCAGCCACACTGGCATCCGAATCGCGGTTGCCATTTAGCACAATTTTTAAGGGACAGGACCAGTTCAACCGGCTCGTTGCAAAAGCCAAAACAGGAAATTGGAAGGCTTTGCCGATTGGTGAACGCACTGCAGCGGTCGGACAAGCATTGGTGGGAACACGCTATAAGCATTTCACGCTTGAAATCGACAATCGGATCGAGTCGCCCTCGGCAAATTTTCAGGGCGTGGATTGCTGGACTTTTTTTGAGATCGCGCTCGGCTTTGCCCGAATGTTGAACGAGCCGGAGCCTAATTGGACTCCGGAGCGCCTTTTGCATTACATCGAGCTGGACCGTTATCGAGGCGGCCAATGCACCGGCGAATATCTTTCGCGACTTCATTATCTGGAAGACTGGCTGCACGATAATGATCGGCGCGGTCTGGTAGAAGATCTGACGCGCGATCTCGGCGGGCGCAGTGTCCCGCATTCCGCGCGCGAGATGAGCACCGGCTGGCGACATTATCGATATCTTGCTTCCAACCGTTCGCTTCTCGGTCCGCTCGGGCGGATGGAAGCAAATGTTTCCTCGCAACCGCTCTACGAAATTCCAAAAAACCACGTCGCTCAAATTGAACCGAAACTACGCAGTGGCGATATCATTGGAGTTATTTCGCGGGAGCGAAATGGCCTCCATTCAACTGCGCACGTGGGGCTCGCATTGCGCACGAGCGACGGCGTTTTGCACTTCATGCATGCTTCGTCTCCGAGCAACTACGGGCGCGTCGTAGTGGACGACGAGCTTTCGAAATATCTGTATCGCTATCGCTCAGACAGCGGGATCCTCGTCGCCCGGCCATTACGCTAGGCCTCCTCGATCTTGTGCAATTCCGCGAGCAACTTTTCTAATCGCTCGAGGGCCTCCTCTGCATCCGGACCGTGTGCTTCAAGCGTCGCCTTAGCGCCGCAATCGAGGTTGGCCCGCAGAACGTCGATCAGACTGGCGGCGGAATATCGCGTCCCGTCTTTCACCAGCCAGATTTCCGATCGAAAACCCCTGGCGGATTTGACAAACTGAGCGGCCGGCCGCGCGTGTAATCCTAGCTTATTTCTAATACGCACCTCGCGTTGCGCGGAGACTGACGTTCGTCTTGCACGAAACATCATGCCTGGCTAGTGCCCCAACGGCGATGGAGAAACGTTTCGATCGGGGAAAAGAAGATTTTGTCCGCCAGCAAACCGATGACGACAATCACGAACATGATCGCAATGACCTGATCCATCGCGCTCAGTTCGCGGCCATAATGTAGAAGCTGACCGAGGCCAAAGCCGGTGAGGATTGTCACGAAAATCTCAGCGGCCATCAGGGAACGCCAGGCAAACGCCCAGCCTTGTTTCATTCCGCTGACGATGAAGGGAAGCGCCGCCGGCAGGATAACTTTGAACCACATGTGCAATCGTTTGGAGCCCATAGTCAGTGCGGCGCGGCGGTAAATCGGCGGAACATTGCGCACGCCCGTCTCGGTGGCGATGACCACCGACCAGAGGGTTCCCATCACGACTACGAACAGCATTGCCGCTTCTGTTTGACCAAACCACAACAGTGCCAGCGGCACCCAACAAACGCTCGGCAATGTTTGCAAACCAAGGGCCATGGTTCCAATCGTGTCTCGAAATAGTTTCCATCGCGCCGTCAGGAGCCCAAGCGGGAGTCCCAGTACGAGTCCAATCACGTAGCCGATAAGCAAGCGGCGCATTGTTATCACTGTCGCTTTGAAAAGGGTTCCGTCGGCAGCAGCGCTCTCCAAATAGCTTACAACTTGGCGCGGCGACGGCAGCAGGACGGGCGACCAGATTTTTGCCCGATACGCTGCTTCCCAAAGCAGAAGGAGAACAGCGAAAAATGCAGCCGCCAGTAAAAGCCGTTTCATGTAACAGCAACAGTCTCAGCTTGACCGAGACTCTTCAGAGCTTTCGTAATTCGTGTGGCGTGAGCGGCAAGATCTACACTGTTAATGTCACGCGGTCGCGGCAGTTTCACCACAAATTCTTCCTCAATTCGGCCGGGATGCGGTGCAAAAAGCAGGACACGGTCGCCCAGACATGCCGCTTCACGAACATTGTGCGTGACAAAAATAATGGTCTTGCGGCGCGCTTTCCAAATTTCCTGGATGTCGCCATAAAGTTGCTCACGCGTGAGCGCATCGAGCGCGGCGAACGGCTCGTCCATGAGGAGCACACGCGGATTCGGCGCGAGCGCACGTGCGAGTGAGACGCGCTGCTTCATTCCACCGGAAAGCTCATGAATATTGGCGCGCTCGAACCGGCTCAGACCGACCAGCTCTAGATAATACTTAGCGACGTCATGCCTGTCTTTTTTTGTCAGATTCGGCTTGAGCTTGAGCCCAAAAAGAACATTTCCGAAAACGTCCAACCATGGGAAAAGAGCCGGTTCCTGAAACATAACCAGCCGTTCGCGGCCAGGTCCTGTCACCGGTTTGCCGTCGGCCTGCACCGTGCCGCTATCCGGTCTTTCCAAACCCGCAATGATGTTGAGTAACGTCGTTTTGCCACATCCGCTGGCACCAACAAGACAAACGAATTCGCCTTCGGCAACGTTCAGGCTCACCCGATCCAACGCGAGCACCGTGCCGGATGCGCTTTGAAAGCTTTTCGAAACTTCCTCGATCGCGAGCTTGGAAGGCGCGATCGGTTGAAGCTCTTCCGTCGCGGTAGAGCGGCGGCGGGCGGTTCGGCGCATCACGGAGTTTCGATTAGCTTCGACGTGTCTGTCGAGCCTTTTAGGAAACCCGCGTCTTTTCCGTCCTTCACCGATTTGGCAATCAAATCGCGCGATACTTCGCTCGTAAATTGGATACGCTTCCATGCCTGCGCGACAGCGTCTGGTGAGAAGTCAGCTCGCGTTTCAGCTTTCAATTCTTCGATCAATAACTTTTGCGCGTTTGATTCATTGGCCTGGATCCATTTTGTTAATTCCACGTTTGCGTCTGCAATTTTCTTGGCCAGATCGCGTCGATCACGCAGGAACTTCGCACTGGAAACTAGCCAGGTGGTAATGGTGTCCTTGTCTTCGAGAAAAACGCGCGCTTTCGCATCGCGTTCGAGACGAGTCACCCACGGCTCGACCGTCCAAACGGCATCAACCCCGCCACTTTGAAACAGTCCGAGTTGATCCGGGTTCGCGGTTGGGATCACTGTCACGTCGCCGCCGGTTTGAGTGACGTTGAATCCGTGCGCTTTCAACCACGCGCGGCAGGAAACGTCCTGCGTGTTGCCGAGTTGCGGAGTGGCAATTTTTTTTCCGCGAAAATCCGCCGCCGTCTTGATAGGCGAATCGGCCTTCACCACGAGGGCCGCGCCGGCATTGGCCGCGCCGGAAATGACACGGATCTCCTCCCCGTTTGACTTGAAATACGCATTGAGTGCTGGACTCGGTCCGACATAGGTGACGTCAAGCGATCCGGCGAAGATCGCCTCCATGGCCGAGGGCCCCGCATTGTAGGTGAACCACTGAATCTCAACGTTCGGGCCAAGGCGCTGTTCAAACCAGCCTTTGCCTTGCCGCGAGAGCGCGTGTGCGATTACGCCCTGCGCATGAGTGATGTTTGGGAAATGGCCGAACCGAATCGTGGTTTTTTGTTCTGCAGTGGCAAACGATCCAAAACAAAGAATCACTGCAGTTATCGCTGCTATTATCTTTTTCATAACGGATTTGAGAGATGGACGACGTGTTTAGGAATCGAAAAGCACTTCAACCGTGGCCGGCTAAAACATCACCTGGATGCGACCGAGGACTTGATCGAACTCATCCTGGCCAAATTCAGGATTCGCCTGGCGAAAATCCGACCAGGTGTGAACATAATTCACCATCAGCTTGAGATCGTCCCCGTGAATGTAGTAATTGAGGCCGTCGTCACCCTTTTGTCCGGGGTTTAAATCCTGCCACTGAACCACGGCTTGAAGCTTCTTCGGGATCAGGAAATAACCTGCCGTTAGGTAGTACCCGTCGGTCGTAAAGTCGGCGAACCCTGGAGGCACTCCGTTCGCAGTGCGACCGTTGACGTGTTCCATAATTTCTCTTCTACTTTGCCGCGCCTTTCGCCCGGCCATTGTGTAACTGGCTCCCTCGGGGCCCTGAAAATTGCTTAAATGCCTCTACTCTTCGCTTGCCGCGAATCGGCTGCCCGCCCTCTTTGGAGAAGATTGATGCGAGCGGGATCGACCTGTGGAGGAAAGGCGGCGCGACTTTGTCCCGCCGATATTTGCGGAGTGTGATCTCGACGATATCTGCGAGAGTAAAGCGATCGAGCAGTGTGCTGATCGCGTTTCGAACGTCGAGCATCAACATTCTCAGGCCGCAGTGAATTTCATCCGGGCAAGAGCAGCGCGCGTAGGACGTTTGGCTAACGCACCGGATCGGCGCCAACGGCCCGTCAATTAACCGAATGACGGCGCCAAATTTTATCTGGCTCATGGGCCGCGCGAGCGAATAGCCGCCAAACTTTCCGCGCATGCTCTTCACGTATCTGGCCGCCTTGAGCTGCGCAAAAATCTGCTCAAGGAATTTGATCGGTAGTTTTTCTTTCGCGGCTAGCTCGCTTACCTGGAGCATTGGCCAACCGAGTTCAGAAGCGATTCCGAGATCGATCAAAGCGCGAAGCGCGTATTCGCCGCGTTTAGATAATTTCATATCCTACTGCGCCGCTAGGAAATCACACTAAATCCCAGTGCGCAAGTAGGAATTATCGCGACATTGTTTGCGCAGTTTTGTTTTTCGTCGCGCTGGTCGGGATTTGGGCGGCCCTGGTGAATGCAGAAATTTGGTCGCCGGTCTTGCTGCCTTCTCCGCGCAATATTGTGGACTATCTCGTCAGCGCGGCGCGCGATGGCAGCCTCTTGAGCGTGTCGACGGTTACCTTGAGACGGTTGCTCGTCGGATATCTTATTGGTCTTGCCATCGGACTCCCGCTCGGGCTCCTGACTGCATCTTTGAAATTCCCCGAAGATACGGTTGGCGTGCTCGCGCTCGGCCTGCAAACTTTGCCGAGCGTTTGCTGGGTCCCGCTGGCGTTGCTGTGGTTCGGACAAACCGAAGGCGCAATGCTCTTTGTTGTAATCATGGGAACGGTCTGGTCAGTCGTGATCGCGACCGACACCGGCGTGCGTACGATCCCACCAATCTTTGCCCGCGCGGCCCGCACAATGGACTCGGGCCCACTCCATCGCGGGACGTACGTCATTTTGCCGGCATCACTGCCGTATTTAATAAGCGGAATGAAGCAGGGCTGGGCGTTTGCCTGGCGTTCACTGATGGCAGCAGAAATTTACGTCGCAATTTTGACTGGGTTTGGCCTTGGCCATCTGCTTCATTATGGCCGCGAATTAAACGCGATGGACCAGGTCATCGGTATCATGCTGGTGATCGTCGTCATCGGGTTGCTCGCTGGACAAAACCTTATTCTCGCCCTGGGAGCGGTTTTTGCATCGCCGTTGGGGAACCGGCCGCACGTGAGCATTATCNNNCATTATCTAGCGCGCGACGCTTTTGACGTGCGAGACATGCCAAACCGGAATTAAGTCGGCCCGCTGCAGCGCGAGTCAGTAGCCGAAACGGACGTCTAGTTTTGCTAGCGCACTGGCGGCAAATGTCTGGTCTTCCGCCGAAAGATATTCCCGGTAACCGCCCACCTTTCCGCGGCGCACCTTGAACGATTCAGGATCGCGCACATCGCCTGGGTGCAGGATTTTCGAATCAAAAGCACCGGCCGCTTCCAGTTTTTGCATGTTCTCGAATCGAGAGAATTCCAACGCCTCGTGAAACATGGTCATGTCGGGCGAGGATTCGCCGAGCACCGTAAGTAAGTCTCGAAAATATTCTGCCGGCGAGGCGCGGAGCGCTTCATATCGAATTACGATGAAATCGTCGCGACCGGAGAACTCTTCAATCCAATCATTCATCGTGTTTACGATGGCGTGCACGCCGAATCTTGTGTCGCGCAGCATCTCGCTGACGCTCTTTCGTCTGAGTTCGACCGGTGCATGCGGATCGCGCCTCGTTAACTGGAGGTAAAGAGAAACGAAACAATCGCGTGGGTCTCGCGCGAGCAGAATTATCTTTGCCCGGCTTAGCTCTCTTCGTGGGACCAGATATTTGCCGCGCAATCTGTCCCAGAGATCACCTTTAGTCCTGTGCTCGAACAGATCATGAGAAAATATAATCTTTGGAAAACCTGGTTGGTTGTAACGCCCTGGTTGGAGAGTGAATTCTAGACCGTGCCGCTTGCACAAATAAGCGCACAGAAATGCGCGAATCCACGTACGTCCGCTTTTAGGCACCGAAAGAATGATGACTTCCCCGCCAGAAAGTGCACTGGCGCGGCTGCTAAAATTGCGCCGGGTCCATCGCGAAGTTGGGTGCCAAAATCGAGAACGCGGGACGGATTTGTCGGGCGTCGAAACCCTTGTAAACGGCCGGCTCTTCCGAGGGGGTCCCGGCCAAAGATTGAGATGTTATTTCGATCGCCATTCAGCTTGCTCGGCAGAACGCTACGGCTATTGCATCAGAACGCAAAAAGGGGTAATTGTTCAAGCATAATTATTGGGGGCGTACTGGCTTCGACTCATCGTTGGAAGCGCAGACGGCATGTCGAGGATGGTTCGTTGGCCTCGTTAAAAACCGGACCAAAACAATAAACGCAGACAACGAAGGTCTCGCTCTCGCGGCTTAATTGACCGCGACGTTTGACGCTGAACGCCTGCTACGGCGGCAAACGTGGACAGCAGGCTGGCGGACTGGCGGAGCGACCGCGCCGGTTCGTGAATCGATTTCGTGGACGCTCGGGAGCAGGTAGTGCGCCGGCGCATGGCTTGGCTCCTCAGAATTTTTCGCCGGATAAACATGTAGATGTTCGTGTGGATAGCGACGAGGACAGGGGTTCAACTCCCCTCGCCTCCACTTTCATAGTTAAAATCGGCCTCGAAAATCGTCATCTGACAACGGAACTGACAACAAGTCTCCGGAGGTCACCGTTGTTTGGTATTGTGCGCCAGTGTCACGAAATATTGTTATGCGGCGCACCGATGTCATTGACGATTCCAGGTGCACATTTTACACAGTGCGACCGCGTCAAGGAATCTTCCGGGTTGTTTGCGAAGATTCGTCCAATCATAGTTAGGCGTTTCTGGCCGCTCGTATGTCAGTCGAGAATGTCGCCCGTGAACTCATCGAACTCCGCCAGACTTCGAAGCGGATGATGGAATCTGGTGATATGGAGGGCTGGCTTCTCAACCTCGCGCAAGAAATTACTGCCGTCGGGCGGCTGCAGTCGCTGCTTCTCCATCATCCTACCGCAATCACCGACGATCCCGCTGTCAGGGAGCTGCTTGCGGGCATTGACCGCACACACCTCTTGGACCTCTCTCAAGTCGGCGCGGACATGCTATGGGGTTCCATCGGCCCAGACGAGTATGCAACGAGGCTTGCGGCCGTTGATGTACTTGTCGCGCCTTTCGAGATCCCATCCGAGCTTCAGCAATTTTTTCACGAGGCTCGCGAGTGCTACGCGCTTGGCCGGTATGTTGCCGTGCAGTCTCTCAGCCGGACGATCCTTGAGGCCGCGGTAAACGATGTCGCAGTGCAAACCGGCCGCATGTCGCGTGAGGCTGTCGAACAGGATATGTTCAGAGAGTACCCACCTAAAACCCGTATCCAGCTGGTTTCCGGCAATCAATTTGAACCGATTTACCGGCATTATCGCGACCTTTGCAAAATCGTCCACGGACTTAGCACCCGCAGCGGCGATGGCCCTCTCGGCTCGCTCACTACGACTATTGGCTACGTTCAATATCTCTATGACACGAACAAAAATTCGATACGCGATAGACAAAACGCCTAACCGAGCGCTGCAGACAGCCGCTGTGCGGTATATGCACGTTTACGAAGTCCGCCCCCGCAAAGATCTTCGCGGTGTCGATCTCATTTCCGATGCGCTGCCGTCTGGTCGCTTGTGGTATGCCGGGCCGAATGCCGTCGCAAATGTTATCGGATACGCGACGCGTGATCCAGCCTCATCCCTGAGCCAATCGGTTCTATCGCGCACAAATCC
>WNFQ01000266.1_pt1 | contig 33382 bp, 26 predicted proteins | sample 5400171 | NCBI WGS metagenome assembly WNFQ01 (sample SAMN13153356, study PRJNA577476) | soil metagenome | isolation source: 20 cm soil under Madrone tree | place: USA:California | collected 2016-06-14
CGGGAGGTGCGCAAGGGATGAAGCCGACCCGTTTCGATCCTTACCTTCCCATCATTGGCGTCGTCGGCCTCATCGGCATCTGGTACTTGGCCGTGTGGTATCAGGTCGTCGATCCCGTCCTTCTGCCTTCTCCGATCGACACCTTCCGCGCGTTGTGGAACGGCATGGCCGGTGGGCGGCTCGGTTTTGACTTCATGCGCACGCTCGAGCGGACCATCCTGGCCATTCTGATCGCGGCCGCGATCGCCATTCCCCTCGGCATTGCTCTCGGTTCCTCCGAAAGGGTTTATCGCTCCGTCGAGTTCGTCGTCGACTTCTTCCGCTCCACCCCGGCTTCGGCCATGTTCCCTTTATTCCTGGTGCTGTTCGGTGTCGGCGACAAGACCAAGATTTCGGTCGCCGCGTTCGGCGCGGCGCTGGTCATCCTGTTCAACGTCGCTTATGGCGTCATGAATGCCCGCAAGACGCGGCTCCTCGCCGCCAAAGTGATGGGCGCGTCACGGATACGCGTCCTTACCGACGTGATGCTGCTCGAGTCATTGCCGCAGACTTTCGTCGGATTGCGCAACGGCGTCTCGCTCGCGCTGGTGATCGTCGTGGTGGCGGAGATGTTCATCGGCTCGACTGACGGGCTCGGCCAGCGCGTATTCGAGGCGCAGCAACTATTCGCCATGCCGGACATGTACGCAGCGATCTTCGCGGCGGGCGGGCTGGGTTACGGGCTCAATCTCATGTTCCTGCTCGTCGAGCGCCAATTCGTCCATTGGTCGGGAAAGTGACGGTCAATGACGGATGAAAGCGGCGGGTAGCATCGTCCTGGGCAAGACCAACACGCCGGAATTCGCGGCGGGAGCGTCCGGTCGAAATGAACTTTCCCAACAAGATCAACGGACGAAAACTCGGCAACTACATCGACTGGATCGCGCCGGCCTTCCTGGTCACGCTCGTCAGTCTGCCCGCCGGGAGCGTGCCCGCCGGCAAGAGCGGCGACGGGCTACCGGTCGGGCTGCAGATCGTTGCGCCGCGGTTCTCGGAGCCGCGCATTCTCTCGATCGCCAAACTGGCCCAGGCGGCGCATCCAATCGGCTGGCCGCCGCATGGGTGAGTGACTTCGTTCCTAAGCTCAGCCGTCCTTCCGAGTCTCGAGCTCAGCGAGAGAGCCCGGAGCGCAGGATCACGGCCCGCTGGTGGATTCCGGGCTCGCCGCTTCGCGGCGCCCCGGAATGACTACCCCAAGGCAACACGGCTACTGAATCGGAGGGATGCTGGCCTTGACTATAATGTCGCGCCATTTGACGGATTCGGAGGCGATGAACCTGGCAAGCTCCTCGGGCGTGGTGGAAACGCCTTCCGCGCCCTGCTCGATGATCTTGCTTTGCACCTGCGGATCCTTGATCGCGGCGACCAGCTCCTCATTGAGCTTGGCGATGATCGGCTTTGGCGTTGCGTGCGGGGCCAAGAGCGCGAGCCAGCCCGATGCTTCGTAATTCTTCACTCCCGCTTCTGCCGCCGTGGGAACGTCGGGGAGCGCGGTCATGCGCTTGCTCGCCGCGACCGCGAGCGCCCTGGCGTCGCCGCTCTGCAGCGGGCTGCTGACGTTCGGCAGCCACTGGAAGCCCACCGGCACCGAGCCCGCGATGAGATCCGGCACGTATTGCGCAATATTGCGATAAGGCACGTGGGTCAGCTCCAGTCCCGCCACCTGCTCGAAATAGACGCCGGCGAGATGTTGCGAGCTGCCGATGCCCACCGAGCCGTAGTTGAGCTGTTTCGGACGCGTCTTCGCATAGTCGACGAACTCGGTCAGCGACTTCACCGGCAGCTTCGAACTCACCACGACGAGAATGGGGAAATGCGAGAACAGCGAGATCGGCTCCAAATCCTTCTCCGGATCGTAGCCGAGATCGCGATAAAGCGTTCTGTTGGCCGCCATCGGGCCGGTCGAGCCCATCACCAGCGTGTAGCCGTCGGGCGCCGCCTTTGTTCCCGCGCTGGTGCCGATATTGCCGCCTGCTCCCGGTCGGTTGTCGACAATGAAGGGCTGTCCGATGGACTTCGCCATTCGATCGAGCAGAATGCGCATGACGACGTCGCTGGCGCTGCCGCCTGCGAAGGGAACGATCACTTGGATAGGCCGCGTCGGATAGGCTTGCTCCGATGCCATCGCCGGCGCAGCAAAGAGTGCGATGGCGGCGACGGCGTGCAGAAGGCGCGAATGTGTCATGCAATAGTCCCCTCGGAAGGGTTGAATGCGTTGAAGCGTAATTGGCTGATCGGTTCAAGCCCATTCTTCGGGCGCAATGCTTGATTTGTATCCGCAGTCGTCTTGCCGCCCCGAGCCGCCTGTACGATGATGCAGCTCGCGGGCTGAGCGGGGAGAATCGTGCAACGAAACGTTGACGGCGACAATCAGAGCCTGCGCGGCTTCTTGCGGCTGGTCGAAACCGAATTTCCGGACGAATTGCTGCGCGTCCGTGAGCCGATCGACCTGCGCTTCGATCCTACGGCGTTGGTGTTCGAGCTTGATCACGTGGGCAAGAGCCCAGTTGTCGTGTTCGAGAGTGTGCGCGGCAGCGGTATGCAGCTGATCACGAACGTCGCCGGGAATCGCAAGCTCTTGGCCGCATGTCTCGGCGTGGAACCTGCCGAGCTGCCCACCGCCTTCCGCGAGCGCTGCCAGAAGTACATTCCCTGCGAAGTCGTCGACCGCGGCGCGTGGGACGACGTGGTGCTCGAAGGGGACGACGTCGACCTCGCGAAATTGCCGATCCCGCTGCAATTTGCGGTCGATGCCGCCCCCTACATCACCGCCGGTCAAATCGTCGCGCGCGATCCGGTGACCGGCATTGATACGACCGGGTTCCACCGCCTCATGCTCAAAGGCAAGAACCGGCTCGGCGTTTCGTTGCACTCGCGCCGCCGTCTCTTCGAATTCCATCGCCGCGCCGAGGAGCGCGGGCTATCGCTTCCCGCTGTCGTTACGCTGGGGACACATCCGCTGCATTACATGGGCTCGATGGTCTACGCCTATCCGCCGCACGTACGAAAATTCGAGATCATCGGCGGCTTGTTCGGCGAACCCTACCGCCTCGCCCGCTGCGGGGTCGCGGATCTCGAAGTCCCCGCGGGCGCTGAGATCATCATCGAGGGCGAAATCCTGCCCAATGTGCACGAGCCTGAGGGTCCGTTCAGCGAGTTCACCGGTTACGCCTCCTACCGCAGCACTCAGAACGTCTTCGTCGCGCACCGCATTCGCATGCGCCGCGACGCCGTGTTCCACAGCGTGACCTCAGGAATGTCCAGGGATCATATCTTGGTTTCTTGCATCACGCGGGAAGGCGAAATTCTCAACGCGCTGCGCCGCAACCTCCCCAACGTGCGCGCCGTGCACGTGCCGCATACCACGTGCGGCGCGTTCATGGCCTTCATTTCGATGAAGAAGATCGCCGAAGGCGAGCCGCAGATGGCGATTATGGCCGCGCTCGGCACCGAGCAGTACACGAAATACGTCATCGTCGTGGACGATGACGTCGATATCTTCAACATCAACGACGTCATGTGGGCGCTCGCCACGCGCGTGCGCGCGGAGAAGGACATTGTGTTCGTCCCTGGAGCGAAGGGCGCCATTCTCGACCCGACCTCGGACCCGGAACATTTCACGGTGACCAAAATGGGCATCGACGCCACGCGTCCGGCCGGACGTGAGTTTGCCGAGCGGCTGACGATCTCCGAAGAGCAGCGCGCGCGAGCGCGCTCTCTCTTGGCCGCGGCCGGCGTCAAGCTTTAAGCGGGCGAGGGACTGGCGACCGCAGATTCTCTTGGCATTTCGTGTGTTGCTGACGCATGACCGCGACGATTGCACTTTGCCGTGCTTGGGTCGCCATGCCCAGTCTTGGTACGAGGTTTCCGACCGGATGAAGAACGCGCTCGCGCGATTACTGGCCAGGTTTCGGCGATGAGAGAAGCGCGCCCGTCCAACCAAGGCATCGGAGCTCGCGTCGTCAGAAAGGAGGACGTACGCCTCTTGCGCGGTCGCGGCCAGTTCGTCGCCGATATCCGGCTGCCCGGAATGAAGGACGTCGCCTTCGTTCGCAGCCCCCTCGCCCATGCCCGCATTCGCGGCATTTCCATTCCGCCCGCTCAGCGTGACAGCACCTTCACGGCGGCTGATCTCGTCGGCGTGAAGCCGATCCGCGCAGTCTCCGGCCTGCGCGGCTTCAAAGTCTCGGAGCAGCCGCCCCTTGCCACCGGCAAGCTTCGCCATGTCGGCGAACTGGCGGCGATGTGCGTCGGGGCGACGCGGGCGCAAGCCGAGGATCTCGCGGCGTCAGTGACGCTCGATCTGGAGGAATTGCCGGCCATTTACGACATGCTGGAGGCGCGCAAGAGCACCGCCGTCCTAGTCCATGAGCAATGGGGCGATAACGTATTTCTCGAGACTTTCATCGACATCGACATCAGCAAGGCATTCGACGCGCCGATCAAAGTGGAGCGCGAGATCCGCACCGCGCGGCAATGCATGGCGCCGATCGAAGGCCGCGGCGTGGTCGCGTTCTGGGACACGCGGCTCGAGCAATTGACGGTGTACTCGGCCTGTCAGATGCCGCACATCGTGCGCACGGGACTGTCGGAATGTCTCGGCCTCGAGGAAGGTCAGGTCCGCATCATCGCCCCCGACGTCGGCGGCGGGTTCGGCTACAAAGGTATCTTGTTGCCGGAGGAGATTTGTCTCGGCTGGCTCGCCATGCGTTGCTCCCATCCGGTGCGCTGGATCGAGGACCGCCGCGAACATCTCATTGCCGGCGCCAATTGCCGCGAGCATTACTACCGCGTCACCGCTTATGCCGAGCGCGACGGCCGTTTGCGCGGCATCGACTGCGAAGCCGCGGTCGATTCCGGTGCTTATTCGTCCTACCCGTTCTCCGCGTGTCTGGAAGCCGCGCAGGTGGCAAGTATCCTGCCCGGGCCATATGACTTTCCCGCCTACCGCTGCCGGACGTTCTCCGTCGCGACGAACAAATGCCCCATCCTGCCCTATCGCGGGGTCGCGCGCACCGGAGTCTGCTTCGCGCTCGAACTCGTGCTCGATGCGGTCGCGCGCGAGGCCGGCATTGAGCCGCACGAAGTCCGAGAAAAAAATCTCGTGCGGCCCGAGCAGATGCCGTTCGACAACATCACCAACAAACATTTCGACAGCGGCGATTATCCGCAATCGTTGCGCCGCGCGGTGGCGGCGATCGATGCCGCGGGAATAAGAAAACGGCAGAAAAGCGCGCAGCCGGATGAGCGCCTCGTTGGGCTTGGTCTTGCGACCTATTGCGAACAGGCTGCGCACGGCACGTCCGTCTATTACGGCTGGGGCATCCCGATGGTGCCGGGCTACGAACAAGCGACCGCACGACTCACTCCCGACGGCGGCCTGGAATTGCGCGTCGGCGTGCACTCGCACGGCCAGGGGCTCGAAACGACGCTGTCGCAAGTCGCCCATGAAATCCTCGGCATCGAGATCGGCAGGATCAAAGTCGTGCTCGGTGATACCGCGCTCACGCCTTATTCGACCGGCACCTGGGGATCGCGCTCGATGGTCATGGCCGGCGGCGCGGTGGCAGCGGCGTGCCGGCAGCTCGCCAAGCGGGCGGCAATCATCGGCGCGCGCCTCCTGCAGACCGATCCGGCGCAAGTCTCGATCCGCGCGGCGAAGGCTGTAGGCCCGCACGGCGCCGTCAGCCTGGTCGAGATCACGCGCGCCTGGTACCTGCGCCCGCAAGATCTGCCCGACGATGTCGATCCCGGCGGCCTCGAGACGACGATAGGCTACAAGCCCGCGCGCGACAGCGGAACCTTCAGCTATGCGACGCATGCCGCTTTGGTCGCGGTCGACCCGGAGACCGGGGAGGTGGAAATCCTCCGCTACGTCATCGTCGAGGATGGGGGCAAGCTGGTCAATCCAACCATCGTCGATGGACAAATCTGCGGCGGCTTCGCGCAAGGCGTGGGCACGGCGCTTTATGAGGAAATGCCGTTTGATCGTTCGGGTCAGCCGCTTGCTTCGACGCTCGCGGATTACCTCCTGCCCGGAGCGACCGAGATTCCCAGCCTGGTGATTGATCATATGGAGACGCTGGCGCCCTATACCGAGTTCGGTGTCAAAGGAATCGGCGAAGGTGGCGCCATCGCGCCGCCGGCCGCTATCGCCAACGCCGTCAATGACGCGCTGCGGCCACTCGGGGTCGAATTGCTGGTTTCGCCGATCACGCCGCAGCGCATCATCACAGCCATCGCGCGGCGCGGGCAATAAGCTAGCGCGGATTGACTGAGGGGAAAATCGCCGCTTAATGACGGCTTCTGCGGCCGGATACGTGGACATCGCAAATGAGCACGAGTGCCACCCAGACGCTTCTGAAAAAAATCGACGAGGGCCGTGACAAAGCGATCTCTTTTCTGCAGCAGATGATCGCCATCCCCAGCGTCACTGGGGACGAGGCCAACATCCAGAAGTTTCTGGCAGATTACATGGCGAAGATCGGCCTCGATGTAGACATTTGGGAGACGGATTGGGAAGAGCTGAAGAAGCATCCTGCATACCGACCCGTTGATCGAGGCTACGAAGGACGGCCCAACATCGTCGCCACATTAAAGGGTACGGGCGGGGGGCGCTCGTTACTCTTGAACGGGCATACCGATGTCATACCAGTCGGAGGCGGCGAGGGATGGAGCGACAATCCATGGTCCGCCACCATCAAGAACGGCCGCATCTATGGGCGAGGCTCCGCCGACATGAAAAGCGGCGTTGCCAGCCACATCATGGCGGTGGAATCCCTGCTGGCCGCGGGTTTGAAGACCAAGGGCGACGTTTACATCAATGTCGTCGTCGACGAGGAGGTCAGCGGCCACGGCACGTTGGATACCGTCATCCGCGGTTACAAGGCCGACGCCGGGATTTCCGGCGAGACCAGTGATCTCGCAGTCCAGCCCGCTTGCATTGGCCGTATTTGGTTCGAGATCGAGATTCACGGCAAGCCTGCCGGCATTCAAAAGCGCTACGAAGGCATCAGCGGGATCGAGCTGGGCAACAAGATCGTCAAGGCGGTCGCAGATCTCGAGGCCAAGCGCGTCGCAACCGTGACCCATCCGCTCTACCCGAACGCCCTCGACACGCTTCCTTGCATTATCGGCAGTTTTTCGGCCGGCAACTATCCGAGCGCCTTTCCTGTCAACTGTCTGCTCAAGGGTAGCATCGGAACGGTGCCTGGAGAGGACCACGAAGGCGTGAAGCAGAGCCTCGTGGAGCAGGTCGCACGCGCGGCGGCCGAGGATCCCTGGATGAGGCACCACCCGCCCAAGGTGCGCTTCGTCGGTTATGACGCGCAGGCCTCGGAAATTCCGAGAGATCACCCGATCGTCCAAACCGCATGCCGGAATTACAAGCAGGTGACCGGCCGTGATCCGGAGATCAGTGGTCGGCAGGGAGCAGCGGATACGCGGTTCCTCAACCAGTACGCCAACACTCCTACCGTGATCTTCGGCCCGGGCTCGACCGCCATCATGCACGCGAACGACGAGTACGTTTCCATCGACGATTACCTGACTGCCATCAAGGTCGTCGCGCTGAGCATCTGCGATTGGTGCGGCGTCGATCGACGTTAGTGCGAGAAATCAATAGCCTGCTAGAGCACGCCCGGGGCGCGCCGCCGTTTTGTTTCAAGGACTAGGGATAGGCGCTAGGGCGGGAGAGATCATTGCAATCACGGCCGACCATCGCGGTCATCGGAGGAACGGGGGAGTTGGGCTCAGCGCTGGCAAAGCGCTGGGCATCCGCCGGCTATCCGGTCGTGCTGGGTTCGCGATCCAAGCAGAAAGCCCAGGCAGCCGCCGAAAAGATGAGCGCTGAGGTTGGCGTTGCTAGCGTTACTGGGGAGGACAATCGCGCGGCGGCGGCGGCGGCAGACATCGTGGTCGTCGCGGTTCCTTATGCGAGCCATGAATCGATCCTTGATGAGATCAGGCCGGCGGTGGCCGGCAAGATTGTGGTGGACGCAGTCGTGCCGCTCGTTCCGCCCAAAGTCTCCGTCGTAAAACTTCCGCCCGATGGATCGGCCGCGTTGATCGCGCAGCGGCTGCTTGCGGGAACGGCGCGCGTCCAGGCCGCGTTCCACAACGTCAGCGCGGCTAAGCTTCATTCCAGCGGAACCGTCGATTGCGACGTGCTCGTGTTCGGGGACGACCAAGCCGCGCGTGCGGTCGTGATCGAGCTCGCGGATGCGGCGGGAACGCGCGGCATCGATGGCGGGCCGCTGGCCAATTCCGCCGCCGCGGAGGCGCTGACCTCGGTCCTCATCGGGATCAATCGGCGCTATAAGGTCGAGGGCGCCGGCATTCGCGTCACCGGGCTGCCGCCGCAGCGGTCATGAGGCCTGCGATGTCTGACGATCTCGTGCACGAGGGCAATCTCAGCCGCGAGGAGGCGCTGGCGCTCGTCGACTGCGAGCTTGGCCCGCTACTTCGCGCGGCAGCTTGCCGCCGCGACGCGGCTCACGGATCCATCGTCTCCTATTCACGCAAGGTCTTTATTCCGCTGACCAGGCTTTGCCGCGACGTCTGCCACTACTGCACATTTGCCCACACGCCGCGCAAGAATGCGCGGGCCTACCTGTCGCTCGATGAAGTGCTCGCGATCGCACGGGCGGGCCAGGCGGCCGGCTGCAAGGAAGCCCTGTTCACGCTCGGCGACCAGCCGGAGCTGCGCTACCGAAGCGCAGCCGATGAGCTTGCGCGGCTCGGACATCGCACGACCTTGTCTTATCTCGCGCACGCTGCGCGGGTTGTGCACGAGCAAACCGGCTTGCTGCCACACCTTAACCCCGGGCACTTGGCACCAGCCGATGTGGCTCAATTGCGCGCCGTCTCCGTGTCCCAGGGGCTTATGCTCGAGTCCACCTCCGAGCGGCTGTGCGAGCCCGGCGGTCCCCACCACGGCTCGCCCGATAAGCATCCGCGCGCGCGGCTTGCAAGCATCCGCGCCGCTGGCGAACAACGCGTGCCGTTCACCTCGGGCATTCTGATCGGCATCGGCGAAACGCGTGGAGAGCGGATCGATTCTCTGTTGGCTCTACGCGATCTGAACCAGGCTTACGGGCACATTCAAGAGATCATCATTCAGAATTTCCGGCCCAAACCCGGAACACGCATGGCGCGTTCGCCTGCGCCCGCTCTCGAGGATCATCTCTGGACCATCGCGATCGCGCGACTGTTGTTCGCGCCGTCGATGAACATCCAGGTCCCGCCCAATCTCAATCCGCATGCGCTCTCGCGCTTGATCGATGCGGGCATCAACGATTGGGGGGGCGTATCGCCGGTCACGCCTGATCACGTCAATCCAGAGGCGCCGTGGCCCGCTCTGGACGCGCTTGAGCGCGCGACGAAGGCGGCCGGCAAGCAGCTGGTCGAGCGGCTGGCGATCTATCCCGCATTCGGCCGCCGCGCTGAGACGTGGGTCGATCCAGCGTTGCGGACGTCGCTGCTTCGCCGCATCGACGCCGATGGATGGCCGCGCACCGATGAATGGTCCCCCGGCGCCCGCGGCCGGCTTCCCGATTGTACTGCTGGGCCCGGCCGCCCAGCGATTGCCGATGAACTCCCTCCCATTCTGGCGAGGGCGCAGGCCGGGAGCGCGCTCGGCGAAGCCGAGATTGTGCGGCTGTTTCGATGCCGCGGAGACGAGTTTGCGGCGGTCTGCGCGGCCGCCGACGAGTTGCGGCAGGCCGCCAGTGGCGACCTCGTCTCCTACGTCGTCACCCGCAACATCAATTACACCAACGTTTGTTATTTCAAATGCGGATTCTGTGCCTTCTCCAAAGGCAAGATGAGCGAAAACCTGCGCGGCCGGCCGTACGAACTCTCGCTGGCCGAGGTCGCGCAGCGCGCGTGCGAGGCGTGGACGCGCGGCGCTACCGAAGTGTGTATGCAGGGCGGTATCCATCCGCGCTATAGCGGAGCCACATATCTTGAGATTTGCGGGGCCGTGAAAAGCGCCGCGCCAGGCATCCACATCCACGCCTTTTCGCCGCTCGAAGTCCACCAAGGCGCCGCGACGCTGGGCCTCCCGCTCGCGACTTTTCTGCGCGCGCTGAAAACCGTGGGGCTGGGCACGTTGCCGGGCACGGCGGCGGAAATCCTCGACGATGAGGTGCGAGCCGTGCTCTGCCCGGACAAGATCGACACCAGAGGATGGCTCCAGGTGATGCGGGCCGCGCATCGCAGCGGCTTGCGCAGCACCGCCACCATCATGTTCGGCCATGTGGACCACTACGAGCATTGGGCGCGACACCTTCTGCGTATTCGCGAGCTGCAGCAGGAGACCGGCGGCTTCACCGAGTTCGTCCCGCTGCCCTTCGTGCATATGGAGGCCCCGATCTATCTCAAAGGCCGCGCCCGGCGCGGCCCCACCTTCCGCGAGGCGGTGCTGATGCACGCGATTGCGCGCCTCGCGCTCAATCCGCTCATCACCAACATTCAGACCTCCTGGGTGAAGATGGGCCATGATGGGGTGAAGACGTGTCTGCGCAGCGGCGCCAACGACCTCGGCGGCACGTTGATGGACGAGACCATCACGCGATCGGCCGGCGCTACGCACGGACAAGAGATGGCGCCGGCCGAGATGGAGCGTATCATTCGTTCCCTTGGCCGCAGACCGCGCCAGCGCGACACGCTTTACCGAACGGTTCCGCAGGAGCGCTACCGCGCCTCGTTCACCGGGGCGCGAGTTGGTGAGCAGCTTCAAGGAGCCACATCGGCCCCATGACGGGACGATTCTTCATCCGGCCGGAGATCGTCGACGCCAAGCACCGCCGCGCGGCGATCGAATGCATGCGAACCGCGCAGGTGAGCTTGCCCACCTGGAGCGAGCTCGCTGATCCGGCGCGCATGCCGGCTCTCATCGAGACGAGCCTCAAATCGGTTGGCCCGGACGAGCCGGATGCGAAAAATCTTTGGCGGGTTCATTGGTTCAACGGCGCCGATCGCAGGACCCGCGTGCCGCTGCCCGGCTATATCGTCCTGCCGGAGGCGCTCACCGGCGTGAAGGCGCCGATCGTGGTCCTTCTCGGGCGGCGTTTTCCGCTGATCGGAGCGCACAAAGTGCTCGCCGCCTACGCGTGTCTGGTACCGCGGCTGGTGACTGGCCGCTTCGAGCCCGCTCAGGATAAGGCGGTGTGGCCATCCACCGGAAACTACTGCCGCGGCGGCATTGCCATTTCGCGTATCCTCAATTGTCGCGGCGTCGCGGTGTTGCCCGCCGGCATGAGCCAAGAGCGCTTCGATTGGCTGCAGGACTGGGTGCCACATCCCGGCGACATCATCCGCACGCCGGGAACCGAAAGCAACGTCAAGGAAATCTACGACAAGTGCGCCGAGCTTGCCCGCGACAATCGCAACGTCATCATCAATCAGTTTTCCGAATTCGCCAACTACTTGATCCATTATCACTGCACCGGAGCCGCATTCGATTGTGTGTTCTCGCATCTCAAGAGCGCCAACGCTGATTATCGACTGGCGGCTTTCGTTTCGGCGACCGGATCCGCCGGAACGATTGCGGCCGGCGACTATTTGAAATCACGGCATGGCACGAAAATCGTCGCGGCCGAGGCTCTCGAATGCCCGACGATGCTTTGCAATGGATACGGCGAGCACAACATCCAGGGTATCGGCGACAAGCATGTTCCTCTGATCCACAACGTCATGAATACCGACCTCGTCGTCGGCGTATCGGATCTGGCGAGCGATTCCCTCAACCTGTTGTTCGGCGGCAATGCCGGGCGCAGCTACTTGGTCGGGCGCCGCAAAATCGACCCGGACGTGGTGAGGACCTTCGATGATATCGGCATCTCCGGGCTCGCGAATATCGTCGCCGCGATAAAGGTCGCCAAGCATCTTGATTTCGACGCTGACGATGTGGTCATGACAGTCGCGACCGACAGCGCGCTGCTCTACGCCAGCGAGCGGCAGCGATTTCTGGCGCGCCGTTATCGCGACGGGTTCGATGAGGTCAATGCCGGCGAGATCTTCAGCCGCCATTTGGAAGGCATCGTGGACGATCACGTCCTCGAGCTGACTCATGTCGACCGCAAGCGTATCTTCAATCTCGGGTACTTCACCTGGGTGGAGCAGCAGGGCGTGACGATCGACGATTTCGAAGAGCGCAGGGATCAGCGGTTCTGGCGCGATCTCGTCGCAAGCATCCCGACCTGGGATCGCTTGATCGAGGACTTCAACGTGGAGGTCGGCGCCGCGCGCGCCCGCTGACGTCATGGTGGAGACCGAAGGCAAGTCGATCGGCACTCCCAGTTATCTCGAGCTGCGCCAAGAGTTACTGCGCCGCGACCGAAGCTTGCGCGACAAGGTCGTCTCGCTCGAAGACGCGACCTCGTTCGTGCGCGACGGGGATTCAGTCGGGATCGGCGGCAGCACCATGTCGCGCACCCCCATGGGCATGATTTGGGCGCTGATCCGCGCCGGTCGAAAGCGATTGACCTGCTCGCGCAGCATCGTCTCCAGCGACGGCGACCTGCTGTTGGCATCAGGCACCTGCGATCACATCGTGACGAGCTGGTTTAGCCAGGGAATCCTGTGGGGCGTCTCGAAAGTGATGCGCCACTACGTGGAGACCGGAAAGGCGCGATACGACGAGTGGAGCCACATGGCAATGGGCATGCGATTTCGCGCCGGGGCCATGGGCGTTCCGTTCATGCCGATTCGATCGATGCTGGGATCGGACGTGCAAAAGCAACGTCCGGAGGCGATCGAGATCGATTGCCCGTTTACCGGCGAGAAGCTGCTACTCGTTCCCGCGCTTAATCCCGACGTCGCTTTGATCCACGTCCAGCGCTGCGACGCCTACGGCAATGCGCAAATCGACGGGCTGCAATTCATGGACATCGATTTGGCGATGGCCGCCAATAAGGTGATCCTGACAACCGAGCGCATCGTCTCCAACGATCAGATCCGTCGCGCGCCAGACCGGACCAAGATACCGTTCTTTGCCGTCGATGCCGTGGTCGAATTGCCGTTCGGGTGCGCCCCGCATGAATGCTACGGCGCCTACGAGCCCATGTTGCGCCACATGGAGGAGTACGTGACGTTGGTGAACGGCGATCCCGTCAAAGGCATGCAGCAATACATGGACCGCTTCGTCTACGGTCCGAAATCGTGGAGCGAGTTTCTCGCCTTGATCGGGATCGAGCAATTGCTCGAGGCGGCGCGCGCCGGGGAGAGCATCTACGATGCTTGAGAAGCGCAACTACACCGCCGCGGAGCTGCTCACCATCCTGAGCGCTCGGCAGCTCAGCGACGGGCAGGTGGTATTCGCAGGCGTCGGCATCCCACTCTTGGCGGCAACGCTTGCGCAGCGGCTGCGTTGCCCAGGGCTGACAATTCTGTTCGAAGGCGGCGTGATCGGCGCGTTCATCGAGCCAGGGAAGCTGCCGCCTTCGACCAACGATCAGCGCTGCACCAAGCGCGCCAATATGGTGCTCGGCAGCGCCGAAGTGCTGCTGCTGCTGCAGCGTGGCTACGTCGACGTCGGGTTCATGAGCGGGGCCCAGGTCGATCAGTACGGCAATTTGAATAGCTCGTTCATCGGCGATCCGTTGCGGCCCAAGATCCGTCTGCCGGGGACGGGGGGCGGCAACGACATCGCCTCTCTCGCGCAGATGATCGTGGCGATGAAGCACGAGAAGCGCCGGTTCGTCGAGCACGTCGATTTCATCACCAGCCCCGGCTACCTGCACGGTCGCGACACGCGTCGAAAGAGCGGTCTGCTCGCCGGCGGCACGTTTCGCGTGGTGACGGATCTGGCGGTGTTCGGCTTCGAGGACGAGAAACGGCGCATGCAGGTGATCTCGCTCAATCCGGGCGTCACGCGGGAAAGGCTTCAGGACAACACCGGGTTTGCCCTCGACTTCGCTCCGCATCTGGGCGTGACCGAGCCGCCGACCGATCAGGAGCTCGACCTCTTGCGCGAGCTCGATCCGGACCGGCTCTACACCGGCTAGCAGGTTCGTATTTACGTGCTAATGAGCGGCAGGGTCGGTCTGCTCTCTCCCCCGGGGACGATGTGGCACCACAGGAGTTTGTGATGGCGCGTTTGGATCGGACATTCGGCATTGCGGTGCCTAATTTCACCGCCTATCCGCAGATGCCGGACATCAAGGCCCTGGTCGAATATGGGGTGCGGATGGAGCAGCTCGGCTTCGACTCGCTCTGGGTCTGGGATCATATCCTCCTCGGCGTCGAGCCGAACTTTCCGATCATCGAGTCCTTGACGCTCCTCACCGCCATCGCTGCCCGCACCAGCAAGATCAAGCTTGGCACCGGCATCCTCGTGCTGCCGATGCGCAACCCCGTGATCCTGGCCAAGCAGCTCGCGTGCATGGATCTGCTTTCGGAAGGGCGATTGCTGATGGGCATGGCCTCGGGCTGGTATCGCCGTGAATTCAACGCGATCGGCGTGCCATTCGACCAGCGCGGCAAGATCATGGACGAGAATCTCGACATCCTCAAACGTTTCTGGACCGAGCACACGGTCAGCGGCAAATTTTCCCGCTACGATATTCCGGCAGGAGTCATGTATCCGAAGCCGGTTCAGAAACCATATCCGCCGATCCTGATCGGCGGATATGTCGATCGCGTCCTCAAACGCGCGGCGGTGAGCGGCGACGGTTGGCTCACCTATTTCTACCGGCCGGAGAGCTTCGCCAAATCATGGGATAAGATCCGCGCCTTTGCGAAGGAGGCGGAAAAGGACCCGGATACGCTCCTCAATGCTTCCCAGCTGCCGATCTTCATCGGCAAGTCCCGGCAAGCCGTCGAGAGTCGGATGATGGAGTGGCTCACCAAGGAATGGGATTTTGCGTCCTGGAGCGAATCGACGAAGGACAGCGCCATCATGGGGACGGTCGACGAGTGCATCGAGCAGCTCAAGGCACACTTGGCGGTCGGAACGCAGAAGATCATCTTCGTGCCCTACAAGTACGAGATGGAGCAGATCGGGCTCATCGCGCGCGAGATCATTCCCCGCCTCAAGGCGCAATGATTTGGCTTGAGTGGCAGGTTCGCTCCGTTGGTCACCGCCGCGACCCATTTCCGCTGGATTGCCGCTTTCGCGGACGGCGCCCGGCATTGCGCTTCTTGCCATGTGGTTCGATATGAGCGGACCATGCTATAGTTGTCTGAGCGCCGGCCGGCGCCGTTTGCATCACGGAGGACCAGACATGAAGCAATTTGCAGGCACGGCAACCCTTGCGGCCCTCGCCCTGGCCGCCGGCGTTGCCACCGCAGCCGCGCAAGACAGCATCAAGGTCGGCGTCATTCAGCCGCTGACCGGCGCGTTCGCGGCATCGGGAAATTATGTCGCCAACGGCGCCAAGATCGCGGCCGACGAGATCAACGCCAAAGGCGGCGTGCTCGGCAAAAAACTGGAGCTTGTGATCGAGGACAACAAGAGTAACCCGACCGAAGCGGCCGCGGTCGCCGAGAAGCTGATCGTGCGCGACAAGGTCCCGGTGATCATGGGCGCATGGGGCTCCGGCTTCACCCTCGCGATCATGCCGAAGCTCATGGAATACAAGGTGCCGATGCTGGTCGAGACCTCTTCGGCCGGCAAAATCACCACTTCGGGCAATCCGTACATTTTCCGCATCTCGCCGCCGTCGGCGGTTGAGGCGGTCGCATTCGCCAAGATCGTCGACAAGCTCAAGATCGGCAAGGCTGACTTCCTCGTGGTGAACAACGATTGGGGCCGCGGCGCCGCCGAAGATTTCGGCAAGATGTTCAAGGAGCACAACATCCAGGTGGGTCTGGTCGAGACCATGGATCCGCCGGCGCAGGACATGAGCGCACAGCTCGCCAAAATAAAAGCCTCCGATGCCGACACCCTCATCATCACCACTGCGGTCGAGCAACTCACGCTAGTCTTCAAACAGGCGGCGGCGTTGGGCCTGAAGAAGCGAATCATCACCACCGGCGGTTCGCAGAATCCCGATCAGTTGATCGAGCAGGCGGGCGCGGCGGCAAACGATACGACCCACATCACCTTCTTCACGCCGTGGAATCCAAATGTCTCGGCCGATCCGGCCATGGCAAAGGCCTTCATCGCGGAATGGAACAAACGCGGTTACCCATTCGCCGGGCTGACCGAGAGCTTCCGCGGCTATGACGGCATCCGCACCATTGCGGCGGCGATCGCGAAGGCGGGCAAGGCCGATCCGGAAGCGATCCGCGCGGCGTTCTGGCAGATCGAGCTGAGCGGGATGAACGGAAAGATCAAGTTCGAGAAGGCCGGCCCAGCGGGCCAGGAAAGCGGTCAAAGCAATCCGGGCATCTATCTCATCAAGATCGAGAACGGCAAAGTCGTCCTCCCGAGCGTTTGATACACGCAATCCACTGTCGTCCCCGCGCAAGCGAGGAAATCACCGCATCTGGAATATGGGTCCCCGCCGGCTGCGCGGGGACCGCGGTGCTTGGCCGGCCCGATCGCTGAGGGGCACGTGGACCAATTCCTCCAGCATCTGCTCAATGCCGTCATGCTCGGCGGGACCTATGCCCTGCTCGGCATTGGGCTGACGCTGATCTTCGGCATCATGCGCGTGGTGAATTTCGCCCATGGCGAGCTCTACGCGTTCGGCGCGTATACGGTGTATCTCGTCGCCGCGGCGCTCGGGCTTAACTTCTTCCTCGGCCTCGTTGCTGCGGTTATCGCCGGCGCGCTGCTCGGCGCGCTGATCGAGGTCGTGCTGCTGCGACCGATGCGCGGCGCCGACATCGATACCGTGATGCTGATGATGATCGGCGCCTGGATCGTGATGCAGAACACCGAGCTCCTCGTCTGGGGCGGCGTGGCGAAGGCGATCGTCACGCCCTTTCCCGATGCTCCGCTGGTGATCGGACCGGTGTCGATATCCTGGCTGCGCGTTTTCGTGCTGGCAGCCGCCCTGCTCTTGATCGTCGCGAGCTATGTGCTCATCCACCGCACCAAGCTCGGCAAGGCGATGCGCGCGACGTTCCAGGACGCCGATACGGCAGCCTTGATGGGGGTCAATATCAAAGGCATCTTCACCGTGACCTTCGCCATCGGCTCCGCGCTTGCGGCCGCGGCGGGAGCGCTGCTCGGCCCGGTTTTTCTCGTCACGCCGACCATGGGCGACCTCGCCTCGCTCAAGGCGTTCGCGATCGTCATCCTCGGCGGTCTCGGCAATATCACCGGCGCGACCATCGGCGGATTCATACTCGCCTTCGTCGAGGAGATCGGTGCCGGCTACATCTCCTCGGGATACCGTGATGCCATGGGCTTCCTGATCATCATCGTGGTGCTGCTGTTCAAGCCGACCGGGCTATTCGCGCGGGCGGAGCGCGTTGGATGAAACGCGCGCTGCCGGCGATCTGGCTCGTCGTCCTCCTCACCGTTCCATGGTGGCTGCAGGATCAATACATCCTGCACGTGTTGATCACGACCGGCATTTTCATCATCGCGGCGATGAGCCTGAACCTGCTGCTCGGCTATACCGGGCAGCTCAGCCTCGGCCACGTGGCGTTCTTCGGCATCGGCGCCTATGCCAGCGCGTTGACCACACTGGGTTTCGACGTCGAGCTGTTCGGGTTTCGCGTGGTGCACCAACCGTGGCCCGCCATCATCGGCTTGTTCATCGGCATGGTTGTTGCCGGACTGAGCGGCTACGTGATCGGCCGCCTGTCCTTCAAGGTGCGTGGGGCCTATTTCGTGATCGTCACGATCAGCTTTGCGGAGGTCACGCGGTTGATCGCACTGAATTGGGTCGAGCTGACGCAGGGCCCATTGGCGCTGACCAACATCCCTCCTTACACGCTCGGCTTTCCGGGCCTCGGCAACTACACGCTGTGGAGCAAGGTCGCCTATTACTACCTCGTCCTCGCGCTCGGGCTGATCGCCTATGTCGTGATCAGCAGGCTCGTGGGCTCGCGCATCGGCCGGGCCATGATCGCGCTCAAGGAAAACGAGACGCTCGCAACCTCCGTCGGCATCGATGTGACGCGCTATCTCGTGCTGGCGGCCGTGGTGTCAGCCGCGATGGCCGGGGGCGCCGGGAGCCTCTACGCGCATTACCTCAAAATCATCGATCCTGACATTTTCCTGTTCATCTACACCGTGACGATGGTGATCATGGTCATTACCGGCGGCAAAGGGACGCTCGCAGGGCCGATCGTCGGAGGCGTCATTTTCGGTTTTCTGCCGGTCGTTCTTCGACCCGTCGCCGCGCCTGCGGTGCAATGGATCCTCTACGGCGCTTTGATGATCGTGATCGTTTTCATGCTCCCGCAGGGAATCGTACCGGCGCTGCAGCGCTCGATGGCGAACTGGAGCCGCTCTGAACGCAAAGGTGCGATCGCGCCCTTGACCGATAGTGCAAAGCCTGGCGAAGGCCAGTGATGCCGGCACGTGGGGTTTCGGGGGAAGTGGTCCTTTCGGTCTCGCACGTCGAGGTGCATTTCGGCGGTCTCGTCGCCCTGTCCGATCTCGATTTCAAAGTTTTCGAGGGAGAGATCGTCGGCCTCATCGGCCCGAACGGGGCCGGCAAAACGACCGCCTTCAACGTCTTTACCGGATTTCTCAAACCCGCCGCGGGCGAGGTTCGCTATCGCGACACGTTGTTGAACGGGCTCAAGCCGCACGAGATCGCGGCCCTCGGCCTGGTGCGCACGTTTCAGCGCACGAGCATCTTTGAGCGAAACACCGTATTCGAAAATGTGTTGACCGGCTTGCACCGCCGCGGACGCTCGAGTCTCTGGGACACGCTGCTGGCCCTGCCGCGAGAGAAGGCTGCGGAAGCAGAGCTTGCGGATGAGGCGCGCGAGATCTTGCGCGTCGTCGGACTCGACCGGCGCGCGGCGGACATGGCCGGTACCCTTCCTTACGGCGAGCAGCGGCTGCTCGGAATGGCTCTGGCGCTTGCCGCGAAGCCGTCCATGCTGCTGCTCGACGAACCTGTGTCGGGCATGAATGCGAGCGAGAGCGCCAAGGTCATGAAATTGGTCCAGACCATTCGCGCCTCGGGCGTGACGATCCTTTTGGTGGAGCACGACATGCCGATGGTCATGCAAGTATCGGACCGTATCGTCGTGCTCAACTACGGCCGCATCATCGCCGAAGGGGCGCCAGCACTGATTCAGAAACATCCCGACGTCATCCGCGCCTACCTTGGGGAAGGAAAGAAGCGTGCTTGATCTGCGCGATGTCGTCTGTTGCTACGGCCAAGTGACGGCGCTCAAGGGTGTGTCGCTCACCGTCGGCAAGGGCGAGCTCGTCGCCCTCATCGGCGCGAACGGCGCGGGCAAGTCGACGACCCTGAAGGCGATCTCAGGCTTGCTGCACCCGATTGCAGGGACGATCGTGTTCGACGGGCACAACATCACCAATGCCTCCGCCCGCGCCATCCTGTCGCTCGGGATCGCGCATTGTCCGGAGGGGCGGCGCGTCTTCCCGCAAATGAGCGTCTTGGAAAATCTGGAAATGGGCGCTTACCTGCGCAGCGATCGTCGCGAGATCGCCGCCGACATGGCGCGCGTGTTCGATCAGTTTCCGCGGCTCGCCGAGCGCCGCCAGCAGCCGGCGGGGACCTTGTCGGGCGGCGAGCAGCAGATGCTCGCGATCGGTCGCGCGCTGATGTCGCGGCCCAAGCTCGTCTTGTTCGACGAGCCTTCGCTCGGTCTTGCCCCGACAATGGTCGAGCGCACGTTCGACATCGTCAGCAGTATCCGCGCCGCCGGAGCGACCGTCCTCATGGTGGAGCAGAACGCCTCGGCGGCGCTGAACATGTGCGACCGCGCCTATCTCTTGGAGTCGGGCTCGCTTGCGCTCGAGGGCAGCGGGCGCGAACTGATCGACAACCCGCACGTGCGCGCGGCGTATCTCGCGGGGTGACGGTATTCAATGCCGAGTTAGGCGTGCACTCATAAATCGCGATTGTCCGGCAATCACTGACTGACGTCCGCATTACCCCCGAAAGCGGCCGTGGAGCGCACGTCGGTGGACGTCTAGAATGTGCCAATAAGCGACATATGCAGCGCAGCAAATTGCGCTTATTCGATCACCTCGTCGGCGGCCACGAGCAGTTTGTCCGGCACGGTGAGGCCGAGCATCCTGGCGGTCTCGGCGTTGATGACCAGCTCGAACTTGCTCGCCTGCACGACCGGCAAGTCCGCAGGCTTCGCCCCCTTGAGGATGCGGCCGACATAAACGCCGACCTGACGATATGCATCCATGATGTCGCTACAGAAAACGAGTAGGGTCGCTGATAGCGATTAGGCTTGCAGGAAACATCCGCCGAAGAGCCTCAATCCCTCAGTCCTTAAAGAACGAACACCATGAGCAGCGATCAAAGTCGCCTAACTCAAATGCGCTCGATGACAAGGTCGGGATATCCACGCGTTGTTTGATATGGGCTACGTAACGGTCGCACCAGATCTACGTTCCACTACTTGCGTAGGGCGCCATAATTGAGCGAGTACGTACCAGTACGCCCGCACCCGGGCATCGAACCACGAAAACCCGTTGGCCCTCCTCGAATGCGGGGGCAACGATCGTCGTGGTGCCGCACCTAACGCACGGCGGCGGTGCTGGTTGGAAGAGCAGTGACATGACATCGGCTCCCTGATTTCAGGCGGGAGCACGAGCGGTCTCTCAGCCACCGGCGCCTGGCGCGAGGCCGTTGCCGTTGCCGGGGAGCGGGCGCCGTCCACCACATCAAATGCAGACTCATGCACCGCAACAAAACGACCCACAGGGTTACAAAATGATTTTACTCGATCACCTTAGTCGGCGCGTAGGACGAGCCCAGGGGTATTTCGTGGGCCGATCACTTTTGCCGCTTGAAGATTGATGAACGAGCTCGAACTTGCTCGGCTGCTCGGTGGCTCTTGGAAAGAGAAGGTCTGCGCCGATGTTTGTTTTGGCGCATAAGCCGTTTCGTCGGTTTGCCAGCCGGCAATGGCAAATAACACCAGGGCGAGGCTAAAGATGGAACCGACTATAGCATTTCCGAGCAGCCAACGGTTGAATGACTGTTGATCTTTAGGAGACAGGTTTTTGTAGTGGGCCACAGTAATGCCTCTCGCACGGTGCATTTTTCATCTCCGATTTGATTTGCGGGCCCGACGACTGTGGATGGCGTCGCGGTGCTCGTCGGCGAACCAATACGCACGATCCATAGCGTCCCCCCCCTCACCAGCCGCTATTCCGCCAGTGCAAGCGCGCCGAAGCGGTTGAACCTGTTCGGGCAACGTCAGCCGATGGAAGAGAAGATGATGCTGATTGTTTCGGACGAAACGCATGACAGGACCACTGCGGACAGCGTCAGGCCAAGCAGCGGCAGCAGGCACACGACGGTCAGGTCTGGCCGGATGGGTGGCCAGGTTCTAATCGGAAGGGTCTGGGCGAGAGTGAAGGACATCGGTTACCTCTGACTATGAGTAAATTGGGAGACGGTTAGGCTGCCAATTATTAGAAACAGCTACTTCGGCGGTCGCTGTTTTTCAGACTCAGGCAAGTGAGATCGCCCGATCAATCGCTGTCGGAAAAAACGAATGACATGTCGTGGAGTTTCTGCACCGGAAGATTCTTAGTATTCTGGTGCATCTGAGAAATATCCAGGCTCACACTTTTGATGGAGAGTGACCCCGCTTCAGCAGTCGGAGCAGCGAAGAAAGTCAGCTTCACGCCGACCCCGACTAGGATAACTGCGACGATCGCGATAACGTGATGTGCGCGCATAACTGTTCCGTCGGTTGCGAATGCTCTGAACGCGGGTGCCAGCGGCATCCGTGACACGGACGGATTGTGTCGGTGCGAATGCGCGCGGTAAATCGGCCGGTGGAATGATATAGTTGGAGGCTATCGACGCCGCCGAGGTGCTGAAAAAGCGTTTGTGGCCAATGTTTTGTGCCGGTTTTCCTGATAGATTAGGAGATGTTTTGGTCGTACGACTGAAGTATGGCCGCGGGCGCGCTGGCCGCAGAAACCACATTCAGATGAAAATCCTAGTGATTGATGATCATGTGTTGATTCGCGAGTCGCTGCAGGGCGTTCTCAGGGAGTGGCAGCGCGATGCTGCCATTTTGGAAGCTTCGGATTGCCGCCAGGCGATGCAGCTCATCGAGGAGCATACCGACCTCGAGCTGGTTCTGCTCGACTTGAATTTGCCGGACGGCGACGGCTTCCACGTGCTCGCCGACTTGCAGGAGCGCTATCCAGCCATATCGGTCGTCGTCGGGCAATGACCGCGACAGCGTGCGGCGGGCACTCGACCTCGGCGCGCTCGGCTTCATTCCGAAATCCGCGCGGCGTGCCGTCATGCTCAGCGCTCTGCAGTTGGTGATCTCCGGCGGAATCTATATCCCACCCGACATCCTCGTGCGCCGGGAGTTGCCGTCTCCGCGTGCCGAAGCAATCCGTCGGCGTCGGTCGAAGGTCTCGCCCTCGGATTTCGGCCTGACCCAACGTCAGCTGGAAGTGCTCGCCCACATGATGCAGGGGAAGAGCAACAAGATGATCTGTCGCTCGCTCGGGGTGACCGAGGCGACGGTGAAGACCCACGTCACCGCCATCCTGAAAGCGTTAAACGTGTCCAGCCGCATCGAGGCTGTGATTGCTGTTGGCCAACTTGGGTGGAAGCTGCCGGGCGTCGGCGGATCATCGCAGCCGAACCGCCATGACGGAGATTGACAGGCCGGCAATTGGCTCATCAGGCATTGGATGCCGGCTGCTCCTAGCCGATGAAGTCGGCCAGCTCTCTCCGCGTGAAAGCGTCGGCGACATCATGCCCGCGCAAGTATCTGTGCAGCATGTTTCGTAGCGCCATCGGACGAACGGGCTTGCGCAGCAGATGATAGCGAGCCACCCGAGCCGCGCGCAGCGGTTCCACACCTGTGTCGCCGCTGATGAGAAAGGCGGGGATCGATGTGTTGAGCGCTGCGCGCAGATGCGCAATCGCTTCCATGCCGGTTTCACCATAGGACAGGTGATAGTCGGAAATGATGAGATCGGGGGCGCAGTCATATTCGGCGAGGCTGGCGAGTGCCGCGTCGGCGGAGCCGGCGGTCACGACTCGGCAACCCCACCTGCGAAGCAGTCCGCCCGTACTACCCAGCACCATCGCATCGTCGTCGATGACGACAATCAGCTTGTCCTTGAATGCATCGAACCTTGGCTCGCGCGAATCCGGCACCTCGACGGTTCTCGCTGGGGCGGTCGCCACCGAAACCGTTACGGCGAAGCACGAGCCTTTGCCGACTATCGACTTCAGCTCGATGGGATGCTCTAGAAGCCGGCACAGACGGTCGACGATGGCAAGCCCAAGGCCAAGCCCGGCGTGATGATCGGTTTCGGAGGCGGCAAGCCGGCAAAACTCGGCAAATATATTTTGTCGCTGATCGTCCGGAATTCCGGCGCCGCTATCCCAAACTTCGATGCGCAAGAAGCCTCCCTGCCGGCGACAGCCGACCACGACCCCGCCACGAGTTGTATAACGCACCGCGTTGGACACCAGATTCAGCAGAATCCGCTCAAGCAGGATCGGGTCACTGCGTACCCAGGAGCTGCTCGGTACGGTCCGCAATGCTATTCCTTTTTTGTCGGCCGCACCTGAAAACGTGCTGTCGATTCTCTTGAGCACATCCGCGATCGAAAATTCGGAAATATTCGGGACCAGCACGCCGAGATCGAGCTTGGAAATGTCCAACAGCGCATCGAACAGCTCGTCCATGGCGGTAACCGCAGCATCCATTCGTTCGACGAGCTGGCGGCGCTCCACGGCACTGACACGCCCACGCAGTTGCTCGACGAATAGACCCAAGGCGTGCAGCGGCTGACGCAAGTCGTGGTTCGCCACCGCCATGAAGTGCGACTTTGAGATGTTCGCAATCGCCAGCTGACGGCTTTTTTCCTCGATCCCGCTGAATAGGCGCGCATTGTGGATTGCAAGCACTGAATGGTTCGCCAATGTCTGCAGAAGCTCGACCGTGCGCTTGGGAAAGAGACCCGGCTGCTTGCGTCTGATCACCAGCACACCGACAAATTCATCGGGGCGGAGCAGCGGCACGACCAAAATCGCCCGGAAGCCGGCGGAGAGAATGGCATTCCACAGCGCAGACAGCGGCGTGTCCAGCAAGTCGGGGATCTGCACCGCCTCTCTTTCCATGGATGCCCGACTGACTGCGGCGTTGTCATCGACTGCGATGCCGGAGATCTCCGCGATCATTGCATCGCTCATGCCGTAGGTGGCGCGCAACTGGAGTTTTTGGGACGATTCTTCGCGCACATAGATCGCGCCCGCCTCGGTATCTGAAAGCTGGACTGCCCTCGCGATAATCGTGGACAGCACAGTTTCGAGGTCGGCGGTGGCGTCGCGCAATTGAGTAGAGATGAGCCCTAGCTCGCTCTGGGCCGTGCCGAGGTTCTCCTCCGAGCGTCGGCGCATAGCAACGTCGGCACTCAAGGCCAGGCCCGGCACCGAAATGCTGATGAGGAACATGACAAGCAGAAGGAAGGAATCATTGAGGCTAACCCGCGCGAAGGGGCCGCCGCCCGCCAGTGTCCCCCACAGGGCGAAGCACGAGAGAATGACGGAGACGGTCGCGGTCGCACGCTGGTCGCATCGTAGCGCTGCCCACAACAGCGGCAGGATCGCGAGGAACCCCAACGCATCGCGGTATGTCGTCTGCCCAATGAGCGGGCTGTATGCAACGACACCAACAGCGATCGCCGCCACCACGACTGCGCCCGTCGCGCGCAACTGGGAGCGCCCAAAGAACTGCGGATCGATTGTGGCCCATAAAACGACGAAGGGTGCAAAGACCAGTGCGCCGGCTGCGTCGCCGATCCACCAGGTCATCCAAATCGATGAAAAGGCGGACGGGTCGGCGTAGCCGGCCAAGGTCAGGCTTCCGACCCCAAGTGTGGCGCTGATGATTGTGCTCGGAACGAGACAAATCAGCGCAAATTTCGCGACATCGGTCGGCGTCTCGAACGTTTCGCGGCCGTTGGACCAGAGATTGATCAGCCAGGCAGCCGCCAAAGCTTCGAGCATATTGCCGGCGGCGATCCCCGCCGAAGTGTAGACCGATCCGGCATTCGTCACGTTGGCAGCGAACGAAGCGACCAAGATCGCAGGTCCGACGCGATAGCCCCTCACCAGCGTCGACGCCAGGGCAAATCCAGTTGCTGGCCAGATCGCGCTTGCGCCCGGATTGATCGACGCCAGCGTCAAGCCGACCTTCGCCAGCACGAAATAGACCGTGCCGACGGCAAGGAGTTCGACGACGTAAGCCGCCAGGTCGCGAATGAGCCGCGCCCTGGAATCGCGCCTAGCCAGCTGCCTCACGGGCTTACCCCCGATGTGCGCTGCAGAATAGCCGGTTCCGAGTCCCCTTCCAATCCTTCCCGTGCTGCAGGGGACGTTGGCGTGAATTGCTCAAGGACGTTGCCCCGCGATCCGACTTTCCGGGCCTGAGGAAAGAGTCGGCTACAGCGGCATCGCCTGCCGCTGCGCCCGCGCCGCGAGCGGCCACGCTGCCGCGCCGCCGAGAAGCGTGATGAACTCGCGTCGTCTCATGTGCTGCCTCAGGCTGAGGGTCACACCCTACCACCGTTCATAGGAACTGTGTTGTGCATCACAGCAAATTTTGGCCGCCGATGACCGGTTCGGGTCAAACTCCGTCGTGCCGGTGATGTCCGCTGCACGACCGCTGTTCCCCCGAAAGCGGACGTCCATGCGCGATCTTGCTATGTCGCATTCGTGCCAGTAGCGGCCATTGCCGCCATTCGCCTAACGGGATTTATGGAATATGCGCCGCGAGCGCATCGGCCTCACTACGGCTTGATGTTGGCTGCCAAGATCACCTTGCCCCATTTCATGGTCTCGTCGGCGATAAGCTTGGCGAAATCGGCGGGCGAGCCCGGCAGCACGGTCGCGCCGAGATTGGCGAGCCGCGCCTGGAAGTTGGCATCGGCAAGGCTCGCATTGACCTGCGTGTTCAACCTTTTGATGATCTCTGCGGGCGTGTTTTTAGGTGCGCCGATGCCGTACCAAGTGCTCGCCTCGTAGCCCGGCAAGGTTTCGCTCAGAGCCGGAATGTCCGGCAGCGCCTGCGAGCGCGTCGTTGTCGTTACCGCCAAGGCGCGGAGATTACCGGCCCTGACATAGCCAATCGAGGAGAGCAGCGGACCAAAATAGACCTGGGCCTCGCCGGCAAGCAGCGCGGGAAACACCTGCGCGCCGCGATAAGGCACGTGAAACAGGTCGAGGCCCGCCATCATCTTGAACATTTCGCCGGCCACGTGGGTCAACGCGCCAGTGCCCGCTGATGCCATGTTGACCTTGCCGGGATTGGCCTTGGCATAAGCGATGAATTCCGCAACGGTCCTGGCCGGAGCCGACGGGTGGACCTCCATGACCAAGGGCACGCGAGCGATGCTCGCGATCGGCACGATATCGCGGATGAAGTCGAAACTGAGCTTGTCGTAGAACGTCGTGTTGATAGCGTTCGTCGACGTGATGAGAAGGAGCGTGTAGCCGTCCGGGGAAGCCCTCGCCACAGCGTCGGTGGCAATGTTGCTGCTGGCGCCACTGCGGTTCTCGACGACAAATGACTGCCCGAGTTGCTCCGACAGCGATTGACCGATCAATCGCGCAACGATGTCCGGCGCCGAGCCAGCGCCAAAGCCTTCGATCAACCGCACTGGCCGCGTCGGATAAGCCTGCGCCCAAGCGAAGCGCGACACGGCTGGCAGCGCGGCAGCGGCCGCTGCAAGATGCAGAAAATTTCGGCGGGGAAGTTTCATAACATCCCTCTCTGAAATGCCGGTGAAGCGCCGCTTCATTCCGCCTTGATGTTGGCCGCGCGGATCACCTTGCCCCATTTTTCGGCTTCCTTCTCAAGCCGCCTCCCGTAATCCGCGGCCGAGCCGCCGGCGACGCTGCTGCCCAAGTCGGCAAGCCGCAACTTCAATTTGGGGTCCGCCAGCGCGGCGTTAACCTCCTTGTTCAGTTTGTCGATGATCTCAGGGGGCGTGTTTTTGGGTGCGCCGACACCTATCCATGCAGCCGCATCGTAACCCGGCACAAACTCACTCAACGGTGGAACATCCGGCAGGACCTCCGAGCGCGTCGGAGTGGTGACCGCCAATGCGCGCACTTTGCCGGTCTTGATGTACTCAACGGTCGAAGCGACGAACATCACCTGCACTTGCCCACTTATGAGGTCGGTGAGCGCGGGCTGAGCGCCGCGATAGGGGACATGTACAAGGTCGACGCCGGTCATCATCTTGAATAGCTCGCCGGCCAGATGGAGGAGGCCGCCATTGCCATTTGACGCCATGTTGACCTTGCGGGGATTGGCTTTGGCGTAAGCAATGAACTCGGGAACTGTCTTCGCTGGAACCGCTGGATTGACCACCATGAAAAGCGGGACGCTGATAACGCAAGCAACTGGCGTGATGTCGCGGAAAAAAAAGAAATTAAGATTGTGGTAGAGCGTCGTGTTGATCGCAGGCGACGCGTCAACCACGAGGAGTGTGTACCCGTCGGGCGCCGACTTTACGACTGACTCGGTAGCGATATTGGTGCCGGCGCCCGGCCGATTCTCGACGACGAATGGTTGGCCGAGGCGCTCGGAGAGCTGTTGGCCGATCAGACGCGCGACAACGTCGGCACTACCCCCAGGAGGATAACCGACAATGATGCGCACCGGCCGCGTCGGATAAGCCTGCGCCCGCGCGATCCGCGCGACGGCCGGCACCGCGGCAGCGCCTGCGGCCAGATACAGAAAATTTCGGCGGGGAAGTTTCACGGCGTTGCCTCTCTGGTCTTCGCAGTGTCGCGCGCGCAATCGAGCGCGGGCACGCGATGCGAACAGACGGCGAAATTGAACGTCTGAGTGAGATGCCTGCCGACAGCATCGCCGCTGCCACCACAAAAAAGGACCTCGGCACGTCCCGCTGGCAGCTCTGCGGTAAGGCTACATCACTTTCGCAAGCATACGGAAGGGGACCATGGCAGGTCTTGGCACCTCTGCGACATCACGAGGTGATCCGGCTATGTCCGCTTACGAGGGTCAAGCGGTCGTGCGGTGGACATTGCCAGATGACCGAGTCTGGACCCATCTGAGACATGGGCGGCTCCAGATTTCTGCATTGCAAACCGACCGTTGCCGTCCGTCTCGCAGGTCACAAAATTCTGTTTTGGTGGCCCGAGTTGAAGTCCAAAAGTACACGCCTGATCGCTTCCCTCATCGCCGACTGGACCGCCAGATCGAAAAGATGATCCAGAGGCTGTTCACGAAAGCGACCAGGTAACCAACCAACCCGCAATAGGTGAGCAATGAAATGCCAAACAGACGCGGCCCTTCCGCAATCGTCATCACTATGGAAGAGCCGACCACAAGTGAAGCCGTCATGATCCCGATGGTTGCCCGATCCATTGCGCTGTGCAGGCGATCGCCGAAGCGGTCGAGCCGCTTGAGGTCCAGATCGACCCTCATGCGGCCGTGCCGGGCGTCTTTGACCAACCGCGCGAGATCGCGCGGCATCGATGTGACGAGGCCGAACAAGTCGCTGAGCGTCTGCTGGGCGCGCCGCGCTGTCTCCACCGGCTGAGAGCGCTCTCGCATGGCGCGGTCGATGAACGGCTTGACGCGCTCGATCAGACGGAACTCCGGGTCGTACTGGCGCCCGAGCCCCTCGAGGGTGATGAGCGCCTTGAACAGGAGCGTGAGATCGCTCGGCAGCACGATGGAGTGCTCGCGCAGAATCGCCGATACTCGGTGGAGGAGCACCCCGATTTTCAGATCCTTCAGCTGCATGTCGGCATAGTCGAACGCGAATTCCCCAAGATCGGCGGCGAGCCGAGCCTCGTCCACAAATTCATCGCCGCGCCAGTCGAGCAGCACCTCCAGCATCGCCTCCTCGTCATGGCCCGCGAGTCCCGCCAGCAGATCGATGATCTGTCTGCGCCGCGCTGGCGATAGCCGACCCACCATGCCGAAATCGATCAGCGCGATGCGGTTGTCGGGCAGATACATGACGTTGCCCGGATGCGGATCGGCATGGAAAACGCCGTCCACGAGGATCATCTTGAGCACGGCATCGACACCGCGCGCCGCGAGCACCTTTCGGTCGAGGCCCGCAGTGTCGATGGCTGCCAGGTCGTTGCCGCGAATGCCTTCGATGTGCTCCTGCACAATCATCGTGCTGCTCGTCCACTCCAAGTAGACGTGTGGCACTAGGATATCGAGATCGTCGACAAAGTTATGCGCGAAGCGTTCCGTGTTGCGTGCTTCAACTGCGAGATCAAGCTCGCGCTCGAGCGAGCCGCGCAGTTGGCCGACGACCTGGACTGGCCGGTAGCGACGGACTTCGGGCATCTCACGCTCGATCAGATGCGCAAGGCGATCGAGGAGTCTGAGATCAGCATCGATCTTTGCCTCGATCCCGGGACGCCGAATCTTCAGGACCACTGGCGTGCCGCTGGCGAGTTTGGCCCGGTGTATCTGCGCAATGGAGGCGGCAGCGTAGGGTTCGCGCTCAACATGGGCAAACACTTCGAACGGAGAGCGGCCAAGCGCTTGTTCAATCTGCGGCAGGAGATCATCGAACGGAACCGGCGCCACGTCGCTGTGCAGCCGGGCCAGTTCAGTCGTCCATGCCGGCGGCAGCAGATCCCCTCTTGTCGAGAGCATTTGGCCAAGCTTTACGAAGGTCGGTCCGAGCTGCTCGAATGCGAGCCTCGCGCGCTGCTGCACTTCAAGATGCGCGATTTCGGTGGCTTCCCCCCAGTGCAATACATGTCCTGCGTGCTCGAGCAGCCTAGCGATGCCAGCGCGACGCACGAGGTCTCCGAGCCCATGCCGCACGAAGACCATGCTGATCTCACGCAGGCGCGGCAGCTCACGGGCCGTGCTGAGCAACCCGGAGACCATTGGTTGCTATTTGCCCTCCTTCGCCTCGGTATGGGCGCGCAGTGCATCCGCGATGCCGGCCAATACGCCACTGGCAAGCATTGCCATACGGGCGCTTGCGCCGCGCACCGTCGCCAGCCCCGAACCGGCGTCCATGCTGCGGGCAAACTCCCCCATCATGCTTGCCACACGAACGCTCGCCTCCACGCCGAGGTTTTGGGCGTGAGCCGCAATTTCCGTCATTTCCCGGCGAAGATTGGCACTCATCGCCTCAGCAAGTCGATTCGAGACAGCCACATAGTCTTCTTCCAGCTTCCGCAGGCTGACCAGTGCCTCCTTGAGATCGTTATCGGTGAAGTCCTGCCCCCGGGACGCAAGCTGCTGGAGGGCGCCATGCGTTGCGCTGGCGGATTTCACGAGCGCATCGTCAAGCTGCCTCACTGCTTCGGCGAAGAATTCTCGGGCCTTCGCACCGATCACCGCGGTACTGCCGGGCGTCCGACCAAGGACGGCGCTGGCAACCTCTCTGACGGCCTCGGGATCGACCCGGCCCTGCTGCAGAACCTGGCTCGTCAGCTCTTTGACGCGTTCTCGGATCGGCTGGTCTTCGACCGCGGCAGGCGCGGCGTCTGTTGCCGATGTGGTCGGCTCCGGCATGTCACTCTCCTTGGCTGCTGCTGGTCACAGCGTAGCGGATTTTGCGCAAGGCCGACAGGAGGATGGCTCGCGCTCTTTCCGGCTTATGGCTGCGGCTTGTAGCGAGTCGGCACTTCTGCTGCTGCGCGGCTTGAGGCTCCGACGCGCCGTTTCGGTCGCGAAAACGGGTAAACGGACCACAGTTCGGTATCAAGGATTTGTCTGAAGACGTGGCGAGCAGCTTAAACCTTGCCTGGCATCAGCTGGATGCGTGACCGGACGTAAAGCCCGGGTTTGCTCGCTTGGCCAATAATCTCCTGTTGGCGGCAGTTTCCAATGCCAACATCTCGCTGATCGCCGATCTCGCTCGGCGCAACTAACTTCGCTTCGATGCCATTCTCAGCTCCGAGATTGCTGGCGACTACAAGCCAAAACCACGAGTTTATCTCGCCGCTGCTGAATGTTCGATCTGCCGCCCGGTGAATGCATGATGGTTTCTGCGGCGGCGCATACCGGCGGAGCAAAGAATGCTGGCCTGCGCGTTGCCAGCATCGCAAGACCGGACGAATTCGGACCCCGGACCGCCGCATCCGATCCGAAGGAGTCGGTTGATGTGGTGGCGCAGAACCTGATTGAGCTTGCAGCCAAGCTGAGCGCGGGACGAGGATAGGCCGGCATCCCTTCTCGCGCGCGTGGCCGTCGCTGCTCGCCGGCGCCGACGACGTGATCGAGTAATAATAAGCTTGGCTTCTTGCATACGCATGTTGCTGCATCTGCTCACGGCCGCTTGTGGCACATCGCGTCGTTTCGCTGCGACGCCGAACATCGGACGCGAACGGATCAAAGCGGACATTGGCCTAGACTGATCACTGCCGCTGCCCGGTGTCCTTCACCACCCGCGCGCCTTGGCGCAGGATGATCCTCGATCCGCGTTTAGGCGCTCACGTCCTGTGTTTCGAGTTGAGTGATGAGTGTAGCGAGACGCGGTGGGAGCGGCGCCGCGAGTGCATATTCGTATTGGAGCTTGAAGCAGCGCGTCCAGTACGCGTTTGACAGCTCAATACGAGGCGGGTGCTGCTTCCTCGACGAGCGCGTGCGGCGCGCGTCCTGCTGGGCTGCTGCGGCCACGAGGCGGCGCCGCCGGGCTGCTGCGGCTCGCGCGTCCCGCTCCTGCTGGGCTGCTGAGGCCACGAGGCGGCGCTGGGCTGCTGCGGCTCGCGCTGCCCGCAACAGCGCCCTCTCTTCTGGACCCATCATTAGCCGCGCTGCCAACTCGCCGATCGCTGCCGCGACGAGGACCACGGCGATCCCGATCGCGATCACCATTTCGTACAACGACATCCGTTCGCCTCCCCCGTTAGAATTCGTCCTGCCGGCCACGCAGGTTCTGTGGGAACCGAACCACTGGCTTGTTTTCTAAAGTTCCACTTCCAACGCGAGAACGCTAAACCCGATCGCCATAGCCACCGTGACGGCCGCAAGCTCAAGCCACATGGCCCCCTCCTCTCCCGAACTTTGAACACGCTGACCTGTATCGGGTTCCCGACACGCGCGAAAATCTTTTGGCGAGGGTGAGGCAGGGCTGGCGGCTAGGAGGACCGTTTCATTGGCCCCAGCCAACTTGTTTCTGACTCTCGCCTCGTCTGCTGCGCCCAAGTTCCAGAGTCAGGAGACGAGCCGACAGCAGCGAGGTGATCGAATAACAGTGGATTTTGCTGCGCTGCGTTCGGTCGCGATTGGCACATCGCGATTGGCACATCTCGACGTTTCGTTGCGACGCACCGATGTGGTCGCTATTGGACGTATAGCGGACATGGCACGAGTATCGCTGGCGTATCGATTCGACCTGAATGACCCACAAGCGACATAAGCGGGATTGAAATCCCGCAGCGCAGCAGTCTCCTGCCAGGTGTGCTATCCTTCGGCTTCAAAGCACGAGAGGCACTGGCAGTGAAACGCCGTCAGTTTATCAGCCTGCTCGGCGGTGCGGCGGCCATCACCTGGCCGCTCGCGACGCACGCGCAGCAAACGACGAAAAGTCGCAAGGTCGGAGTGCTCCATCCGGGTGAATCTACGACTGTGAATATGCGCGTTGCGGCAATTCGCGAGGGCTTGAATGACCCGGACAACCGCAGCGACTCCAGCCCCGAGATAATAGTCCGTCTTGCCGATGGGGACGTATCGCGCTTGCCGGCGCTCGCAACAGACTTGGTCAACAATCGAGCCGATACCATCGTGGCAGTCGCCCGTGCTGCTGTTCAGGCGGCAGCCGGCGCCACGACGAGCATTCCTGTGATCGCGATCGACCTGGAAAGTGATCCGGTAGCTAGCGGCTTCGTTGGAAGCCTCGCGCGTCCTGGCGGTAACGTCACCGGTGTATTCCTGGACTTTCCCGATTTCAGTGCAAAATGCCTGCAACTGCTCATTGAGACCGTCCCCACGCTCTCCGGCGTCGGCGTGCTGTGGGACCCGACCACAGGCGCCCTACAGCTTAAGGCTGCGGAGACTGCCGCGCAGGGATTTGGCATTACTGTGCAGGTATTCGAGGCGCGGCGTGCAGCCGACATCGCAGAGGCGTTCTATGGGCTCGACCGCTCGCGCTTCCAGGGTTTATTGCTGCTGTCGTCGCCGCTAATTGCCGGCAATCCGCAATTGATCGCGGATCTCGCGATCCGAAGAAATCTCCCGACGATCTCGCTGTTCCCCGAAATCGCAAGGGCGGGCGGGCTGATCGGCTATGGGCCCGTAATTCAGAATCTTTTTCGTCAGG
>WNFQ01002159.1_pt1 | contig 33172 bp, 21 predicted proteins | sample 5400171 | NCBI WGS metagenome assembly WNFQ01 (sample SAMN13153356, study PRJNA577476) | soil metagenome | isolation source: 20 cm soil under Madrone tree | place: USA:California | collected 2016-06-14
GAACCATTGATCCCGCCCGCCAAACGCGGCGGCAACAAGCGCCATGTCGAGGTGCGCGAAGTGATGAACGGGATCATGTATATTTTGAGCACGGGATGCCAGTGGCGTGCGATCCCGAAAGACCTGCCGCCGCGCAGCATCGGCCCGGCGGCCAAAAGCAAGACTGCGCAGAGATCGATGGCAAGGCGCAAGCAGAACAGCCGCGGCCGCCGGGCGACGAAACAGGGCCTCCCCAAGCCCGCTGCGCCGGCCATCGCTCCCGAGGATCAGATTTCGTATAGCGCCCTCTCGCTCCATGCGCTGTTCGAGCAACAGGCCCGGCAGCTCATCGATCGCGCCGATCTCGACGAGGAGCAGAAGCAAAAGATCCTGCTTGCGATGAGCTGTCCCTGTTGCGGGGGCGGCGCGATATCCTTCACCGCGAAGCTCAGGCGCGAAAAGCCTTAGCGTCGCGGTTCACGCGATGAAGAGGGGGGGCGGGTCGGCACAAGCGTGCCCTGGCTTTGTCGCGCAACAGCGGAGTTCGTTAGTAGACTTCGCTTTCATCACCTTCTGCCATCACGCCGACTGTGCATCCGCTGCATTCCGATGCGCGGCCCGAGCCGCACGCAACTTCTGCGTTGCCAGCACGTCAACCTCGAAGGTTTCGGGGTCGAGCACCACGCCATAGAGCTCCGCCGCGGATTTGACCGTCACGTAGCCTTGCCGCACGTCCTCGCGAACCTGCTCGACCGGCCGCGCCAGCGGGTTGCCGTAGCCGCCACCACCACCGGAGCGAATCTTGAACGCGTCGCCGGGCTTGAGCTGCGCCACCAAGACTTTGGCATTGGGAAAGTCGCGTTTCCAATCTCCGCCGATGCGCAGCTCCACCGCATTGCCAGTGCCGTCGAGCCCGCCATCGAGCCCCCAGGGCCGGCAATGGGCGCGCTCGCTCTGATTGTTGACCACCATGTTCGTGCGCGCGCGCACCACCCGCTCGACCCCGAGCCCGCCGCGGCGGCGGCCGGCACCGCCGGAATCGGGCACCAGCGCGTAGCGTTCGACCACGATGGGAAACTTGAACTCGGCCTGCTCGTTCGGGCTGTTGTGAGTATCGCCATCGTTGATGCAAACCGTGGCGGAGACGCCGTCCTCGCTCATTTTGGCGCCCCAGCCGCCGCCCAGTGGCCCGAAGCTGCCGATGAAGAACTCGGAAGTGCGCTCGTTGATGCCGTGGAACGAGGATGCCAGGAGATCAGCGTGGTGGCCGGCGATCACGCGGTCGGGAATGGCGGGTGCCAGAGCCTTGAAGATCGTGTCCACGATGGTCATTGGATATGTCATCCACCAGCGCATCGGCGCCGGCCGCACCGCGCTGATCACCCGACCCGGGGGGACGATGGTCTTGAGACTGCGGAACGAGCCGTCGTTGATGGGGTAGTCCGTGGGCGAGGTCAGGCACTTGTACGCGACCTGCGCGCAGGCGTAGCCGGTGGTGATGCCGGAATTGTAGAAGCCGCGCACCTGTTTTGACACGTCGCTCAGGTCGACTGTCATCTCGTCGCCCTCAACCACGACGCGTACCCGGATCGGTACTCTGCGGCCGATGTCGATCCCGTCGTCGTCCATGTAGGATTCTGCCTCGTAGATGCCGTCCGGAATCGTGCGCGTGCGCATACGCGCCATCGCCTCCGCATGGTCCATGATTGCGGCGATCGAGTTGAGCACGGCGTCGCGCCCGTAGCGCGCGATGAGCTCGAGGAAGCGCCGCTCGCCGGTCTTCACCGCAGTGACCTGCGCGCGCAGATCACCCATTGCCCGGCTCGGCAGGCGCACATTCTGCCGGATGATGTCGACCACGGTCGCATTCGCGCGCCCCCGGTCCTGATATTTGAGGATCGGGATCTGCAGTCCTTCCGAAAAAATGTCGGTGCTCATGCCGCCGAGGATGCCGCCGATATCGAGCCAGTGCGCCATGCAGCAGGAGAACGCGACCAGCCTGCCTTTGCGAAAGATTGGAAGCGTCAGCGTGACATGGTTGAGATGGCTGCCGGTGAGATAGGAATCGTTGGTGACGTAGATGTCACCGGGATGCATGTTGGCAAGACCGAAATGCGCGATCTTCGCCTTCACCGTCTCGGCCATCCCGCGGATGAACATCGGCAAGCCAATGCCGATCGAGATCGTCTCGCCTTTTGGCGTGAACAGGCCGGTGGTGAAATCGAGCGCCTCGTAGATGATGATGTTGTAAGCGGTGCGCATCAGGTTCGTTTTCATTTCCTCCGTCACGGCAATGACGCCATTGCGCACGATCTCCGTGATCACAGGATCGATCTTGTGGGGGCTGCGCCGCCTGCGGGGGATACGCGCGTCGCGCGTTAGGCGATTTCTCATTTCTGCCGTGCCCATTATCGATCTGCTGCCACGTCGATCATCAGGTGCCCGCGGACATCGACTTCGAGCCGATCACCCGGCAATAGCAAAGTTGTCGCCGCATGTTCCTCGATCAGCGCGGGTCCGCTGATTCGGTTGCCGGCGCCGAGCGCCGTGCGGGCATAGGTCGGCGTTGGGCGGAACTTTCCATCCAAATACACCGGCCGTCTGCCGGTAAAGGCGGATCGGCCGGGCGCGCGTGTGCCGCGTGCGATCGTCTCCTGCGGCGGCTTGCGCATGACACCGGTGACGGTGCTGCGCAGGCTCACGATTTCGGCGGGCTCCTCCGGCGCCGAGGTGCCGTAGCGCAATTCGTGCATGGCGTCGAACAGGCGCTTGATTGCGCGACGGTCTTGTCGTTCGAACAGCTTGAGCGGCAGGTCCACCGTCACCGCGTGCTCCTGACCCACATAGCGCATGTCGGCTGCTCGCCTCAGCGTGATCTTCTGCGGCTTGAGCGCGGCGCCCGCGATTGCCGCGCGGCCCTGACGCTCAAGATTGCGATAGACTCGTTCGATCGCTGCAAACGGCGCGTCTTCGAGCCGTGTGAACCACGTGCGCACGAAATCGTAGCGCAGATCCGAGAACAGCATGCCGAACGCCGAGAACACGCCCGGCCCGGTCGGGACGATGACGGTCCTGATCCCGAGCTCGCGTGCGACCTGTACCGCATGCAACGGGCCGGCGCCGCCATAGGCCACCAGGGCGAAGTCGCCGGCATCGAGACCGCGCTCGGTGGTGACTCCTTTTACCGCATAGGACATCGCGGTTGCGGCGATACGCAAGACTCCCTCGGCCGCCGCCGTCGCATCCATGCCGAGCGGCTTTGCCACGCGCTCGGTGAGCGCGCGTTCTGCGGCCTCGACGTCGAGCCGCATCTCGCCGCCCAGGAACCGATCGGCGGCAAGCCGGCCGAGAATGAGATTGGCATCCGTCACCGTCGGCTCCTTACCGCCGAGGCCGTAGCAGGCGGGGCCCGGCGCCGCGCCCGCGCTTTGCGGCCCAACTCGCAGCCCGCCTTCCTCCGCTCGCGCGATCGAGCCGCCGCCGGTGCCGACCTCGAAAATATCCATCATCGCGATCTGGACCGGCAGCGCCCTGTCGTAGCCGCCAATCAAGGCCGCACCGGTGGTAAGCGCTTCCTCCTTGTGAATGACGCCGGCTTTGGCGGTGGTGCCGCCCATATCGAAGGCGATGGCATTTTTCAGCCCCAGTGCCCGACAAAGCGCCTGCGTGGCGATGACGCCGGCCGCCGGTCCCGACTCCAGCATGTGCACGCAGTGCCGCTTGGCCTGCTCCGCTTGGTAGAGACCGCCGGTCGACTGCACGATCAGGAACGAGCCGGAGAAACCCTCGCGGCGAATGTGGTTGTCGATCTCGCCGATATATCGTCGAACGATCGGCCCGATATAGGCGTTGGCGGCTACCGTCGAGCAGCGCTCGAACTCACGATACTCCTCGGATAGTTCATGCGAGGCGGAGACGAACAGGTGCGGGTGATTCTGCTCCAGGATCGCCTTCGCGCGCGCCTCATGCTCGTGCCGCGCGAAGCAGTTGAGAAAGAGAATTGCGGTTGCCTCGACCCCGAGCCGCTCCAGCATGCGGCCCAACGCCTCAATCTCCCCCTCGTCGAGCGGCGTTTCGATCTCGCCGTCGGAGAGCACGCGCTCCTTGACCTCGAAGCGCAGCGCCCGCTCCACCAGCGGCTCGTGTTTGCGGAAGAACAGATTGTACGCATCCGGCCGGTTGATGCGACCGATCTCGTAAATGTCGCGGAACCCCTCGGTCACCAGGAGCGCGGTCCTCGCGCCCTTGCGCTCCAGGATTGTGTTGATGGCGATGGTGGAGCCGTGCAGAAAGAGCCCGGCGGATTCGTAGGCGCTGCCCGCCTTAACCACCCCCGCGTTGATGCCCTCGACCAGCCGGTGCGGCGTCGACAGCGCTTTGCCGAAGCTCAGCTTGCCGGTCCGATCATCGAAGACGGCGATATCCGTGAAAGTGCCGCCGATATCGGCGGCGAGGCGAAGGCGCGACCCGTTCCTTTTTGCTGCAGTGCGTCGCGTCATGGTCTGCTCGGGCCGCGCTGGATCGATCCCTTGTCGCTTACATTTTATAGGGCTACCGGCTGGTTATAGGGCTACCGCTGGACCGGTCGGCGAGCGCCCGCGCGAAGGAATTGCGCGTGGATATTGGGCCCTGGCCCGACCGAGAGCGATCCTCCCCCGCCCGGCTCTCAAGTCCGCTACCGTAACATGCTGGATTGAAACGCGTTTTTCGAACAGAAAAAATTTGCCGGACGGCTGGAACGAAAGGATCGTTTTGGCGTTGGGGGCGTCAGGTGGTGGTCCGACCTGGACTACCGAGGGGTATAAGCACATGACCGGATCCACCGGTCGGAGGGTCATCTGCAGACGGTCTAGTGATCTCCCGCGCCAGCAGGTTCTGGCGCCGGGGTTGATGCACCAGCACGGCCACCGCGCCCGGCAGAGGCACCTGCGGAGGGCGCTCTTCGCCACTTCCCATCGGCGGGTTTTCGGCTTACCCGTCCAAACATCACCGCAGCGTCGGCTTGTCGCCGTGACGGCGTCGCAGCGGTTGTGACATCGGGCCTGGAGGAAACAATGCAACCGAGCAGAGGGCCGGTCGGGGAACTCAAGACCAATGGTCCGTCTCCAGGCGCGGTGGCCGCGGAAGCGCCCGATGGCCATGTCGACAGCGGCGCATCCCCTGAGCTTTACGATCTTTTGAACGCGCTGCAGTCAATGCGCGTGGGCGACTTCTCGGTTCGCCTGTCCAGCGGTCAGGTAGGCCTCTTGGGCAAGATCGCCGACACCTTCAATGAGATCGTCGCCGCCAATGAGCGCATGGCGCGGCAGCTCGAGCGCGTCGGGCAGGTCGTGGGCCGCGAAGGAAAGACGCGCCAGCGGGTGAAGTTCCCCCTGTCCCATGGCGCCTGGGGCGAGATGGAAAGCTCGGTCAATACCCTCATCGACGATCTGCTTTGGCCGACGACGGAAGTGACTCGCGCCATCTCCGCCGTCGCCAAGGGCGATTTGCTGCAAACGGTGCGCCTCGACGTCGATGGGCGCCCGCTGCAGGGCGAGTTCCTGCGCGCGGCGAACATCGTCAACACGATGATTAAGCAGCTCAGCGTGTTCACCTCCGAGGTGACGCGAGTGGCGCGTGAGGTCGGCACCGAAGGCAAGCTCGGTGGCCAGGCACAGGTGCGCGAGGTGACCGGTGTCTGGAAGGACCTGACCGAGAGCGTCAATTCGATGGCCTCGAATCTCACCGCGCAGGTCCGCAACATTGCGGACGTCACTATCGCGGTCGCCATGGGCGATCTTTCGAAGAAGATCACGGTCGACGTGCGTGGCGAGATTTTGCAGCTCAAGGAAGCCATCAACACGATGGTCGATCAATTGCGCTCGTTCGCCTCGGAAGTGACGCGTGTGGCGCGCGAGGTCGGCACCGAGGGGCGTCTCGGCGGCCAGGCCATCGTGCCGGGTGTTGCCGGCACCTGGAAGGATTTGACGGATTCGGTGAACGCCATGTGCGGCAACCTCACCGACCAAGTTCGCAACATCGCCCAGGTTACGACGGCGGTGGCGCGCGGCGATCTCTCGCGCAAGATCACGGTCGACGTGAAAGGCGAAATCCTCGAGCTCAAGAACACCATCAACACCATGGTGGATCAGCTCAACGCGTTTGCCTCGGAAGTCACGCGTGTGGCGCGCGAGGTCGGCACGGAAGGCAAGCTCGGCGGCCAGGCGCAAGTGCCGGGCGTCGCCGGCACCTGGAAGGACCTGACCGACAACGTCAATTTCATGGCCTCGAACCTGACTGCCCAGGTCCGCAACATCGCCGACGTCGCCACCGCCATCGCCGGCGGCGACCTCTCGAAGAAGATCACCGTCAATGTGAGCGGCGAAATCCTGCAGCTGAAGGAGACCATCAACACGATGGTCGATCAGCTCAATGCGTTTGCCGGCGAGGTGACGCGCGTGGCACGCGAGGTCGGCACAGAAGGACGTCTCGGCGGACAGGCGAACGTGCTCGGCGTCGCCGGCACCTGGAAAGACTTGACGGACAGCGTCAACTCCATGGCCTCGAACCTCACCGCACAGGTTCGCAACATTGCCGAGGTCTCGACGGCCATCGCCAGCGGCGATCTCTCCAAGAAGATCACCGTCGACGTGCGCGGCGAAATTCTCGAGCTCAAGGACACCATCAACACCATGGTGGACCAGCTCAACGCCTTTGCCGGCGAGGTGACGCGCGTGGCGCGGGAGGTCGGCACCGAAGGCAAGCTCGGCGGCCAGGCGATGGTGCGCGGCGTCGCCGGCACCTGGAAGGACTTGACCGACAGCGTGAACTCGATGGCCTCGAATCTGACCGGGCAGGTCCGCAACATCGCCGAGGTGGCGACCGCGGTCGCGCAAGGCGACCTGTCGAAGAAGATCACCGTCAACGTGAGCGGCGAAATCCTGCAGCTCAAAGAAACGCTCAACACGATGGTGGACCAGCTCAACGCGTTCGCGGCGGAAGTCACGCGCGTGGCGCGGGAGGTCGGCACCGAAGGCAAGCTCGGCGGTCAGGCGCAAGTGCCGGGCGTGGCCGGCACGTGGAAGGACTTGACCGACAGCGTCAACTCCATGGCGGGCAATCTCACCGATCAGGTCCGCAACATCGCCGAGGTGGCGACCGCGATCGCCGACGGCGACCTGTCCCGCAAAATCACGGTCGATGTGCGCGGCGAGATCCTTCAGCTCAAAGAGACGCTCAACACGATGGTCGACCAGCTCAACCGCTTCGCCGGCGAGGTCACCCGCGTCGCGCGCGAGGTCGGCACCGAGGGCCGTCTCGGCGGTCAGGCCAACGTGCCCGGCGTGGCCGGCACCTGGAAGGACTTGACCGACAGCGTGAACTCGATGGCGGGCAACCTCACCGCGCAGGTGCGCAACATCGCCGAAGTGACGACCGCGGTGGCGCGCGGCGATCTCTCGCGCAAGATCACGGTCGACGTGAAAGGCGAAATCCTCGAGCTCAAGAACACCATCAACACCATGGTGGATCAGCTCAACGCGTTTGCCTCGGAAGTCACGCGCGTGGCGCGCGAGGTCGGCACGGAAGGCAAGCTTGGCGGCCAGGCGCAAGTGCCGGGCGTCGCCGGCACCTGGAAGGACCTGACCGACAACGTCAATTTCATGGCCTCGAACCTGACTGCCCAGGTCCGCAACATCGCCGAGGTTGCCACCGCCATCGCCAGCGGCGACCTCTCGAAAAAGATCACCGTGGACGTGCGCGGCGAGATCCTGCTGCTCAAGGAAACGCTCAATACCATGGTCGAGCAACTGCGCTCATTCGCCGCCGAAGTCACGCGCGTGGCGCGCGAGGTCGGCACCGAAGGCAAGCTCGGCGGCCAGGCCGTGGTGCCGGGCGTCGGGGGTACGTGGAAGGATTTGACGGACAACGTCAATTTGCTTGCCGCCAACCTCACGACTCAGGTCCGCAACATCGCCGAAGTGACAACGGCGGTCGCGCGCGGCGACCTTTCCCGCAAAATCACCGTGGACGTGAAAGGCGAAATTCTGGAGCTCAAGAACACCATCAATACGATGGTGGACCAGCTCAACGGCTTTGCCTCGGAAGTGACGCGCGTCGCGCGCGAAGTCGGCACCGAAGGCAAGCTCGGCGGCCAGGCGCAAGTGCCGGGCGTCGCCGGAACATGGAAGGACTTGACCGATACCGTCAACGTGATGGCGGCCAATCTGACCGAGCAGGTGCGCGGCATCGTCAAGGTCGTGACTGCCGTGGCCAACGGCGATCTGAAGCAGAATCTGACCGTCAAATCGAAGGGCGAAGTGGCGGCGCTCGCCGAAACGATCAACAACATGACCGACACGCTGGCGACCTTTGCCGACCAGGTCACCACCGTCGCGCGCGAGGTGGGCGTGGAAGGCCGTCTCGGCGGCCAGGCCAACGTGCCGGGCGCAGCCGGCACCTGGAAGGATCTTACCGGCAACGTCAACTTGTTGGCCGCGAACTTGACGACGCAGGTGCGCGCCATCGCCGAGGTTGCGACTGCGGTGACGAAGGGCGACCTGACCCGGTCGATTCAGGTCGACGCGCGCGGCGAGGTGGCCACGCTCAAGGACAACATCAACACGATGATCAACAACTTGCGGCTCACGACCGACCGCAACACCGAGCAGGATTGGTTGAAGACCAATCTCGCCAGGTTCACCAACATGCTGCAGGGCCAGCGCGACCTGATTACCGTGGGCCGGCTGCTCTTGTCGGAGCTCACGCCGCTGGTTAACGCGCAGCTCGGCGTCATTTATCAGGCGACGAGCGAGGAAGCCTCCAGCCTGCACCTGCTCGCCACCTATGCCGACGATGCCGACAACGGCTATCCGGAGCATCTCACGCTCGGCGAGGGATTGCTCGGACAGTGCGCGGCGGACAAACGGCGAATGCTGATCAGCGAAATGTCCCCAGACACCGTTCCGATCGGATCGGCACTGTTCAAGGCGGCGCCACGGAACATCGTGGTGTTGCCGGTGCTGTTTGAAAGTCAGGTCAAGGCGGTGATCGAGCTCGCTTCGCTCAGCGAATTCACCGAACTGCAGCTCACTTTCCTGGACCAGCTTACGACCAATATCGGCATCGTGCTCAACAGCATCGAAGCGACGATGCAGACCGAAGGATTGCTCAAGCAATCGCAACAGCTCGCGGGCGAGTTGCAGACGCAGCAGCGAGAGCTGCAACAGACCAACGAGCAGCTCGAGCAGAAGGCGGAACAACTCGCAGAGCGCAACGTCGAGGTGGAGCGCAAGAATCGGGAAATCGAGCAGGCGCGCCGTGCGTTGGAGGAGAAGGCGAGCGAGCTGGCGTTGACGTCCAAGTACAAGTCGGAGTTCCTCGCCAATATGTCGCACGAGCTGCGCACTCCGCTCAACAGCATCCTGATCCTGGGGCAGCAGCTCGCCGAGAATCCGGAGGGCAATCTGCTCGCCAAGCAGGTCGAATTCGCCCGCACAATCCACGGCGCCGGCACGGATCTCTTGAATCTAATCAGCGACATCCTCGATCTGTCCAAGATCGAATCCGGAACCGTCACGGTCGACGCCGAGGAGATTGCCTTCGCGAACCTTCTAGACATGATCGTGCGTCCCTTCCGCCACGAGGCGGAGACGCGGCAACTCTCGTTCGAGGTCAATCTCGATCCACATCTCGGCCGCACCATGACCACCGATTCCAAGCGCCTGCAGCAGGTTCTCAAGAATCTGCTCTCGAACGCGTTCAAGTTCACCTCGCAGGGCGGGGTGCGCCTGAGCGTTTCCGAGGTCCAGAACGGCTGGAGCGGCGGCCACCCGGTGCTCGAGCAGGCGCCCACGGTGGTCGCCTTCGAAGTCTCCGACACCGGCATCGGCATCCCGCACGAGAAGCAGAAGGTCATTTTCGAGGCGTTCATGCAGGCGGACGCCAGCACCAGCCGGAAATACGGCGGCACTGGGTTGGGGCTGGCGATCAGCCGCGAGCTGTCGAATCTGCTCGGCGGCGAGATTCAGTTGCGCAGCGCGCCGAACGTGGGCAGCACGTTCACGCTCTACCTGCCGCTGCGGTACGTCGGACCGAGCGCGGCGCCGAAGCCGGCCGCCTCGGTGGCGTTCGTGCATCCGCCCGCCGCGCACGTCGCGCCGGAGCGCCCGATCGAGCAAATTCCTGACGACCGGCTCGAGATCCGGCCCGGCGATTCGATCCTGCTCGTGGTGGAGGACGATCCGCACTACGCCCGCATCATGGTGGACCTGGCGCGCGAGAAGGGCTTCAAAGTGTTGGTCGCGGCGCGCGGCACCGACGCGCTCGAGCTCGCCAAGCAATACCAACCCACCGCCGTGTCGCTCGACGTGTTCCTGCCCGACATGCTGGGCTGGACCGTGCTCAGCCAGCTCAAGCAGAATCCGCTGACCCGGCACATTCCGGTGCAGATCATCACGCTAGACGAAGATCGCCAGCACGGTATGGCGCGGGGTGCATTCTCCTTCGTCACCAAGCCGACTTCGACCGAGGGGGTCGAAGCCGCATTGGCGCGCATCAAGGAATATGCCAAGCCGCGCCGCAAGCGCCTGCTGGTCGTGGAAGACGACCGCGTCGAGCAGAAAAGCATTGCGGAACTGCTCGGCCACGACGACATCGAGATCGTCCCTGCGGGCACCGGCGCCGAGGCCTTGCGCGTGCTGCGCGCACAGCCCTGCGACTGTGTCGTGCTCGATCTGCGGCTGCCGGACATGTCCGGGTTCGAGGTGTTGGAGGAGCTGCGCGGCGACGCCAAGCTCTCCGACGTGCCGGTTGTGGTGTTCACGGGCCGCGAATTGTCGGCGGAGGAAGACGCAGAGCTGCACACGATGGCGCGCAGCATCGTGGTCAAGGGCGTCGAGTCGCCCGAGCGTCTGCTCGACGAAACCGCTTTGTTCCTGCACCGCGTCGTTACCGAGCTTCCACCCGAGAAGCAACGCATGCTCGAGCGGCTCAACAGCTCGGACGAGGACTTGGTGGGCCGCACGGTGCTGCTGATCGATGACGATGCGCGCAATATTTTCGCGCTCTCCAGCGTGCTGGAGCGGCGCGGCATGCGTGTGCTTACCGCCACGACCGGCAGCGAGGCGATCGCGCTCGTCGATTCTACCCCCGATCTGGCGATCGTGCTGATGGATATCATGATGCCGGAAATGCATGGATATCGGACCATGCGCGCCATCCGGCAGAAGCCGGCTTTCCGGCGGCTCCCGATCGTCGCGCTGACGGCCAAAGCCATGAAGGGCGACCGCGAGAAATGCATGGAAGCAGGTGCATCCGACTATCTGGCCAAGCCCGTCAATACCGAACAGCTGTTGTCGGCGCTGCGCATGTGGTTGCACCGCTAGCCGCGGAGACGCGCGATGGCCTCGGACGACAAGGTCAATATCCTGCTGGTCGACGACCAGCCAGCCAAGCTGCTGAGCTACGAGACCATCCTCGCCGGGCTCAACGAGCGACTGATCAAAGCCGCTTCCGCCAAAGAAGCGCTGGAACACCTGCTCAAGCAGGAGATCGCGGTCATCCTCGTCGACGTGTGCATGCCGGAGCTCGACGGCTTCCAGTTGGCCGCGATGATCCGCGAGCATCCGCGGTTCCAGCGCACCGCGATCATCTTTATTTCCGCCATCCATCTGACGGACGTCGATCGTCTGCGCGCCTATGAAATGGGGGCGGTTGATTACGTCCCGGTGCCGGTCATTCCGGAGGTGCTGCGCGCCAAGGTCAAGGTTTTCGCCGAGCTCTATCGCAAGACGCGACAGCTCGAGCAGCTCAATCAGGAGCTCGAGCGTCGCGTCGCGGAGCGAACCGCGGAACTTGAGGCCTCGACCGCGCGGCTCTTGAAGAGCGAAGAGCGGCGCAGTTTGGCGCTGGCCGCCGGCCAGATGGGATCCTGGGAATGGGACCCGGTCGATGGCCGGTTCGTGTGGGACGACGGGCAGTACCGGATTTTCGGGGTCGATCCCGCGAGCTTCGATCTGACGGTCGATAATGTCAGGGCATTGATCCATCCCGAGGACTGGAAACATCTGCAGGACGCGATCAAACCGGCGGCGCCCAACACGCCGAGTTTTCAGAGCGAGTTTCGCGTGTGTCGTCCGAACGGCGAGCTGCGCTGGTGCATAGGAACGGCGGTCGCAAGCGTCGATGCAACCGACAATGTCGTGCGGATCAGCGGCGTGACCGTCGACATCACCGAGCGCAAGCAGGCCGAAGAGCGCCAGGTGCTGTTGGCGCGCGAGGTCGACCATCGCGCGCGCAATGCCTTGGCGCTGGTGCAATCGATCGTGCGTTTGACCCGCTCCGAGGACATCAAATCCTATATCGCCGCGGTCGATGGGCGAATTGGCGCGCTGGCGCGCGCCCACACCCTGCTCGCCCAGAGCCGCTGGCAGGGCGCCGATCTCGCGCGTCTCTTGGCCGAAGAGCTCGCCCCGTTCCGCACCGATGGCGCGGAGCGGATCAAAACTGCCGGCCCCGAGGTATCGCTCGAGCCGCGCACGGCGCAGACGCTCGCCCTCGCGCTGCACGAACTCTCGACGAACGCGGCCAAATACGGCGCGCTGTCGGTCATCTCGGGACGGGTGGCGGTGAACTGGGACCTGCAGTCGCAAGGCTTGGTCCTGCGCTGGACCGAGAGCGGTGGACCGCCCCCGCAGATGCCGGTCGCGCACGGCTTCGGCATCCGGCTGATCAGCGCCAGCATCGAGCGCCAGCTCGGGGGGGAGGCCGCTTTCGATTGGCGCTCGGAAGGCCTGCACTGCGTCCTGCACGTGCCGTGCCGCGACTACGTCGACGCGCTGGCGAACCGTGCCGCTACCCAGTGGCGACTCGGCGAGGACAGGCCTGAGCTGCCGCTTCGGCTCGAGGCAGGCAACCGCGTCCTGCTGGTGGAAGACGAGATTTTGGTTGCCATGATGATGAAGGACATCCTGACCGAGCTCGGCTTCTCAGTCATCGGGCCGTTCAGCCGGCTATCCGAAGCCATGGTCGCCGCCGTGCGGTCGCAGACGTGCTGGCGGCACGCAAAATTCCATTCGTCTTCGTCACCGGTTACGGCGTCGAGAGCATCGACAGCAGGTTCGGATACGTACCGATCGTGAAGAAGCCGGTGCAGCGGCAGGTGCTCCAGAAGATTTTCGTGCCCCCCGAGGCCGCAGAGCCCGCGAAATTGCCCAAGCGGCGATACGCCGCCGAGCGCGTCGCTCGTGCCGCGTCTGCCGGTCAGCCCTGACCTTTGGCAGGCTCCAGGCGGATTGGTCTTGCCCAAACCGACGGCAAGTTGGCTGCATAGAAATTCGACTTGAATCCGCGCCGCCTGCCCAGCGCGACGCCGGGGCGGGGCGGGCGGAACAAAAATTCCCCAGTAAAATCAATTAGGAGCGTTTGGCACGGTCTTTGCTGCTTTGCAGCATACCGGGCAAACGAAGCCGTTTGCGCCGGGCTTTGAGCATGCGCGCCGCTCAAAGAAGCGACACGAGAATACCCATGTCAGGTGACTTCAGCCCCGAGCAAAAGCGCTACCTCGAAGGCTTCGTCGCGGGTCTGCAAATCGCGAAGGCCGCGCGCGCGCAAGGCGGCTCTCCAAGCTCCGAAGCCAAGGCTGCGGACGCGAGCGGCCCCGACGCCGCGCATTTGCGCGCGCAGGATCGCGTTCTCAAAGCCGGCGGAAAACTCTCCGAGCAGGAGAAATTCAAGCGCGAGCTGCACCCCTTCGACGGCTATGAGCGGCTCAAGGCGCAGGCGGCGAATAACGAATATCCCAAACCGGCGGACAATTTCCGCTGGCGCTTCTTCGGCCTGTTCTACGTGGCGCCGAACCAGAACTCATATATGTGCCGCCTGCGCATGCCGAACGGCATTCTCGCGCATTGGCAGTTCGCAGGGGTCGCCGATCTCGCCGAGCGCTATGGCGGCGGCTATGCCCACGTGACCACGCGCGCCAATCTCCAGGTCCGCGAGATCGAGGCGAAGAACGCCGTGCTCATGGTCGAGGCCATCCAGGATCTCGGGCTGTGCTCCCGCGGCGCCGGTGCCGACAATATCCGCAACGTGACGGGCTCGCCCACGGCGGGCATTGATCCGCAGGAGCTGATCGATACCCGCCCTTACGCGCGCGAGTGGCATTTTCACATTCTCAACGAGCGTGCGCTCTACGGTCTGCCGCGCAAATTCAACGTCGGGTTCGATGGCGGCGGGATCATTCCCGTGCTCGAGGATACGAACGACATCGGCTTCCAAGCGGTCGAGGTCAAAGCCGGCCGCGAGGTCGCGCCCGGGGTTTGGTTTCGTCTCCTGATCGGCGGCATCACCGGCCACAAAGACTTCGCGCGCGAAACCGGCGTCGTGGTCAAGCCTGCCGACGCGACCAAAATGGCCGACGTCATCGTCCGCGTGTTCATCGATCACGGCGACCGCACCGACCGCACCAAGGCAAGGTTCAAATATGTCATCGACCGCCTCGGCCTCGACAAGGTGCTCGAGCTGATGGAGGAAAAACTCGGCCGCAAGCTCGACCGCGTCGCCGCCGATGCGCTTGCGCCGCGACCGCCCTTCGATCGCACGGCGCACGTCGGCGTGCATGCGCAGAAGCAGCCCGACTGCAGTTGGATCGGGGTCGTCCTACCCGTCGGCAAGATGACCGCCGATCAGATGCGCGGCCTCGCGCAGGTCGCCCGCGATTTCGGCGACGGTGATATCCGCCTCACTGTTTGGCAGAACCTGATCATCTCGGGCGTGCGCTCGCAGCACGTTGCGACGGCGCAAGCGCAGATCGAGGCGCTAGGCTTATCGATCAGCGCCACCTCGATCCGCGCCGGGCTCGTTGCTTGCACGGGCAACGTCGGCTGCAAGTTTGCCGCCTCGGACACCAAGCGGCACGCCGAGGACATCGCGCGCTGGTGCGAGGACCGCGTTGCGCTCAATGTGCCGGTCAACATTCATCTCACCGGATGCCATAACTCCTGTGCGCAGCATTACATCGGCGACATCGGGTTGCTCGCCTGCAAGGTGCAAACCTCCGAGGAGGGCGACGCGGTCGAGGGCTATCACGTTCATGTCGGCGGCGGGTTCGGTCCTGACGCCGCAATCGCGCCGGAAATCTACCGCGACGTCAAAGCCGAGGATGCGCCGAAAATCGTCGAGCGCATGCTCAAGGTCTATCTCGCCCACCGCGCCTCGCCGCAGGAAAGTTTTCTTGCTTTCACGCGCCGGCACGAGATCGGCGCGCTGCGGGCCCTCGTCGATGCCGAGGCGGTGGAATGATCCTGCCGCAGGGCCCGCTGCCGTCGCTGATCCCGGAGAGCGCCCCGTTCAGCGCCGAGCAGCGCGTGTGGCTCAACGGCCTATTCGCAGGGCTCCTCTCACTCGAGGGCGGCATCACTGCGCTGTCGCCGGAGCAGGTGGCGTCTCTGCTGCCAGGCGCGTTCGATCTCGCCGCCCCAACCGCGAGCACGGAAGAGGATGACGGCGCGCCCTGGCACGACCCGGCCATGCCGCTCGCAGAGCGCATGAAGCTCGCCGAAGGCCGTCCGCTGCGCCGGCGGATGATGGCGGCGATGGGACAACAGGACTGTGGCCAATGTGGATACAACTGTCAGGATTATTCGGACGCCATTTTCCTGCAAAAGGAAGCGCGGCTAAATCTCTGCGTGCCGGGCGGCAAGGAAACCGCCCGCACGCTCAACGCGCTGCGCGCCGACTTGGCGCGGCCGCCGGCGGTCGAGAGCAAGACGTCTACGCCTGCCGCTGCTACGGCTGCACCGGCAACCGCCCCGGGATGTTCGCGCGAGCATCCGGCCGAGGCAGTATTTCTGTCGCGCGCGCGCCTCAACAAACCGGGCTCGGGGAAGGAGACCTGGCATATTGAGTTCGATCTCACCGGAAGCGGAATCGATTATGCGGTCGGCGATGCCTTCGGCATCTTTCCGACCAATGATCCCGCGCTCATCGACGCCTTGCTCGCCGCGCTCGATGCTCCGCGGGATTTCCCGATCGGCGGGCGGGCGCTGCGCAATGTGCTGATCGACGGCGTTTCCCTCGGCCCCGCCCCCGATATGCTGTTTCAGCTGTTCTCCTACATCACCGGAGGCGAGCGGCGGCAGAAAGCGAAGGCGCTCGCCGCCGGCGAGGATCCCGACGGTGACGCGGAAGCACTCGACGTGCTCGCCGCCATCGAGAAATTTTCCGGCGTGCGGCCCGATCCGGAAGCCTTCATCGAGGCACTCGATCCGCTGCAGCCGCGCCTCTATTCCATCGCCTGCTCGCCCAGGATCGATCGCAACCGCATGGCGCTCTGCGTCGACGCGGTACGCTATCCCGTCAACGGCCGAGCACGGCTCGGCGTCGCCTCGACCTTCCTGGCCGAGCGCGTGCGCCCAGGCGACAAGCTCGAGGTCTATGTCCAGAAAGCGCAGCACTTTGCTCTTCCGGCCGATCCATCCACGCCCATCATCATGATCGGCCCCGGCACCGGGATCGCGCCGTTCCGCGCCTTTCTCTACGAGCGCATGGCGGGCAAAGCACCCGGGCGCAACTGGTTGTTCTTCGGCCATCAACGCCGCGACTGTGATTTTTTCTACGAGGACGAGCTCGCCGGCATGAAGGCTGCCGGCGCGCTGACGCGGCTCTCGCTGGCGTGGTCGCGCGACGGCAGCGAGAAGTTCTATGTCCAGGACCGGATGCGCCAGCTCGGCCGCGAGCTCTGGGCCTGGATCGCCGACGGCGCACACATCTATGTCTGCGGCGATGCCAAGCGCATGGCCAAAGACGTCGAGCGTGCGTGGGTCGAGATCGTGGCCGCACATGGTGTGCGCACCACCGATGAGGCGATTGCGTTCGTCGCCAACCTCAAAAAGTCCGGACGTTATCAGCAGGACGTCTATTGATGCACCCGGTCGAGGTTCAACGCCGCCCGCAGCCGCCGCGTTCACGGCGCATGCAGCCGCTCGCGCGCTTGCCGATCTTTTTTGAGCTTCAGGGCAAACGCGCAATCATCGCCGGCAACGGCGCGCCGGTGGCGTGGAAGGCGGAGCTCTTGTCGGCGGCCGGCGCCAATGTCGAGGTTTTTGCCGAGCATCCCTGCGAGGAGCTCTGCGCGCTTGCATCGGAAACCCCGGGCGCGGCGCTCGCGCTGCGGCATCGGGCGTGGAGAAACGAAGACTTTGCCGGCGCTGCGGTTGCCGTCGGCGGCTTCGAGGATGAAACGGATGCCGAACGGTTCGCCGGCGCCGCGCGCGCGGCCGGCATTCCCGTCAATGTGATCGACCGGCCGGCCTATTGCGATTTCTCATTCGGGGCCATCGTCAACCGTTCCCCGCTCGTGATCGGCATTTCGACCAACGGCGCGGCGCCGGTGTTTGCCCAAGCCGTCCGCGCCAAGCTCGAGGCCTTGATCCCGCGCGGCTTTGCCCACTGGGCGGAGGCGGCGCGCCGCTGGCGCAAGGCGGTGCAATCGTCCGCACTTTCGCCCGCCGCTCGGCGCCGGTTCTGGCAGCTGTTCACGGCTTTCGCGGTCAACCACCCGGCGCATGAACCGACGCAAAGGGATTTGGACGCGCTTTTCGGCAAGACGAACGAGCAAGGTCCCGACGCCGGCACCGTCACGCTGGTGGGTGCTGGTCCCGGCGATCCCGAACTGCTCACGCTGCGCGCCCTGCGCGCGCTGCAATCGGCGGACATCATTCTCATCGACGATCTGGTTGCGCCGGAGATTCTCGATTTCGCGCGGCGCGAGGCGAAAAAGATGCTGGTCGGCAAGACTGGCTATGGGGGATCTTGCAAGCAGGACGAGATCAACGCGCTGATGATCGCGCTTGCCAAGGCGGGCCGGCGGGTGGTGCGGCTCAAGGGCGGCGACCCACTTATTTTCGGCCGCGCCAGCGAGGAGATTGCCGCCTGCCATGCTTCCGGCATCGCGGTCGATATCGTCCCCGGCATCAGTGCGGCGCAGGGCGCAGCAGCAAGGCTTTGCGTTCCGCTGACGCAGCGGCGCGATGTCCGCCGGCTGCAATACGTCACCGGCCACGACGTGCACGGTCGTTTGCCGGACGATATCGACTGGGCAAGTCTCGCCGACCCCGCGGCGACCACTGTGGTCTACATGCCGAAGAAGACGATCGGCGAATTGGCGACGCGCGCAATGACGGACGGACTTTCGCCCGACATGCCGGCGGTCGCGGTTGCGGCCGCCACTCGGCCGGAGGAAACGATCGTCGCCGGAACTATATCCGATATCGCCGCAAGGCTAGGCGCGCTGGCGCCCAGCGGTCCGGTACTGGTCTTCATCGGCCGCGCCTTTCAAGGCGTCGCCACGGCAGCCGTATATTCGGGTGAGGTGGGACCAGCACGAGCAGGGAGCACGGAGGAGGGGCAAGGAGTCTCCTCGTTATAAGAGCACCGCCTCGCAAGCGCGCGAAGCGAGAGCAGCAGCAATAGCGGATTCCGCGCGTGGCTAGCAACTCTGCTAGTCCTGGAACGCCTCTTCCCGCTTGCTGCGGATGGCCGGCAGCGTCACCAGCACGCAGAGCCCGAGCGCCACGATCAGCAACCCGAGGCTGATCGGCCGCTCGATGAAAATTGCAGGGTCGCCGCTCGAAATTCGCATCGCGCGGCGAAGATTCTCCTCCATCAACGGGCCGAGCACGAAGCCGAGGATCATCGGCGCCGGCTCGCATTCGAGCCGCGTGAAGACATAGCCGAGCACGCCGAAGAACGCCGCGAGCAGTACCGCCGCGGCGCTGTTGCTTACGGTATAGACGCCGATACCGCAGAACAAAAGAATCGCGAGATAGAGAAAGCGGTAAGGCAGCTTGAGCAATTGCACCCACATGCCGATGAGCGGCAAGTTGATGATGACCAGCATGAGGTTGCCGATCCACATGCTGGCGATCATGCCCCAGAACATGCCGGGGCGCTCACTCATGATCTGCGGGCCGGGCTGGATCCCATGAATGGTGAGCGCGCCGATCATCAGCGCCATGACGGCATTGCCTGGGATGCCTAAGGTCAGCATGGGGATGAACGACGTCTGCGCGCCGGCATTGTTGGCGGATTCGGGCCCGGCGACACCCTCCACCGCGCCGTGGCCGAATTCGGCCGGGTGTCGCGAGGTGCGTTTCTCGAGCGCGTAGGCGGCAAACGCGCTCAAGGTCGCGCCGCCGCCGGGAAGCACGCCGAGAACCGAGCCGAGCGCCGTGCCGCGCAGCACCGCCGGCCAGGCGCGGCGGAAGTCCTCGCGCGTCGGCCACAGCGTCGATGCCGTCGGTCAACTCGGTAATGCCGAACGTAAACCGCGTCCCGCCGGTGTTGCCGTCGGTGCCGACGAGACCGATCAGCAGCCCGAGCACGATCATGGCGACCGCCTTGATGACCGAGCCATGGGCGAGCACCACCGCGGCGATGAGGCCGAGCACCATCAGCGAGAAATATTCCGGCGCGCCGAATGACTGGCCCACCTTTGCTAGCGGCGGCGCAAAGGTGGCGATCAGGGCGGTCGAGACGCAGCCCGCGAAAAACGACCCGAGCGCCGCCACCGCGAGCGCCGCCCCGGCGCGGCCCTGGCGCGCCATCTGGTGCCCGTCGATGCAGGTGACCACCGAGGATGTCTCCCCCGGCAGGTTCACCAGAATGGCGGTGGTCGATCCACCGTATTGCGCGCCGTAGAAGATGCCGGCGAGCATAATCAAGCCGGACGTCGGCTCGAGATGAAAGGTCAATGGCAGCAGCATCGCGATGGTCGCGATTGGGCCGATGCCGGGGAGAACGCCGATCAAGGTTCCGATCAGCGCGCCGGCGAGCGCGAAGAAGAGATTGGCCGGCGTCAGCGCCACGCCGAAACCGACCGCAAGATTGTGGATGAACTCCACCTACCACTCCGGCCAGACCGGGATGGTCAGTCCCAGCCCGAGAATGAAGATGCCCCAGGAGAGGACGATGAGCACCAGCGCCGCCGCGAGCGTCTCGATGGGTCGCAGCCCGCGCGCCGCGACCGCGCCGACGCCGATCAGCAGAAGGATCGAGACAATGAGCCCGAGCCGCTCGATGCTCACTCCGAAGATGACGAGGCTCGCGGTCACGAAAACGACCGGCCGCAACGCCGAGACATCACCGGCGGAGAGCGACCGCGCGCCTTGCGCCCCGCGCAGCCCTTGCACGAGCACGATCGCGCCGAGCCCGAGAAGGAGCCAACATAGGAGCCGCGGCACGTAGCCGGTGCCCATGCGCAAGGCCGTGCCGATCGGATAATCGCGCGAGATCCACAATCCGAGCACCGCCACGACGATGAACAACAGTCCTGCGAGCACATCCTTGCGCGCAAGGGCGCGCCAGAATGGATCCGGCAAGCCGGTTCGTTCCTCAGAGAGGCTCAACGGTCGCTCCCGTCAAAATCGTGCTGCGCAGCCGACGGACGGTGCCACATCGTCCCCTCCCCCGCTTGCGGGGGAGGGACAGGGAGGGGGCGCACAAAAAGATTCATGGGTGCAAGCGCACCTCCTCGCCAGCCCTGCCCGCAAGCGGGGAGGGATCACACCGGGTTTGTCGCCCGCGCTGGGTGCATCTTGCTGAAAAACAACTAGGGCTAGGTCACCGGGATCACAGGCAACAAAAGATAGGATTCCCGCTCGCCCCCCGCATAGATCGTGTTGGTTCCAGTGTTGTAGTCGGCGTGATAGTGCATATAGCCGGCGCTGCCGATGCCGTCGCGCGGCTGCACATCGAGCCGGATGCGGTGGCCGCGTCGAAACACCATCGACGTCGGCCAGATCTCCACCTCCACCCGCACGATCTGGCCTGGCGTGAGATGAAGCCGCCGCTGATGACGATGGTAGGGGCGGTACGGCAGCGACAGCTCCTCATCCAGTTCACGGTGCGACACGCGCAGCCATCCTTTCGCCACCGGCACCGGCCGTCCCTGCTGACCGGTCTCCAACACATCGTTGCCGTCCGCGTCGATGTTGCGGATCGTGAGAAAGAGGTCCATGTCCTCGGTCGAGCTCGCGACCCACAGCACCGCGGCGGCCGGACCGGTGACCTCGAGGTCCTCTTCGAGCGGCGCCGTCTCGAGCGCAATTCCCATGTCGGGCGGGATGGTGCCGCCCATCACTTGGGAGGACGCCGCGAAGGTCGAGCCCATCGAGGCTAAGCTCGTGGCGGGATAGGTCCGCGAATTGCCCGCCGCGGGATTTGCAGCAACGAGCCGTCCGGCGTTTGCGGCCATGCCCGGCGACGGCTGCGACAGGTCGAAATAGAATTTCGTCCAGCGCGTGCGCGCGAGCGGCCATTCGTGCTCAACGCGCCACTCCACCGCGTCGCCGCCTTTGCGGATGGCGAGCTTCACCGGCGGCTCATCCATTACGCCATTGTCGATGCCTTTGAGCCAATAATCGAAGAAGCGCAGCTGATCGCGCCGCCCTTCCTCGGAGTAGAAGGGATGCACGTGGGTGCCAGCGTGGATGCGAAGCTTCTTGTGCGGCGTTGCGGCGCGCATGAAAGCCTCGGTGTTGCCGCGCAGATGCAGTCCCATGCCCGTCCAGTTGCCGGCGCTCAACATCGGCACCGTGATCTTGTCCCACTGCGCCTGGGCGCCGCGGAAGGCGCCGCTGTCGAGATTATTGTGCAGCCAGAAATAGAGCGTGTCGGTGCGCCACCTGTCGGGATCGTGTTGGGACGCGCGGCCGACGACGTGGTGCATCAAATGCGCCATGTACCAGTTCGGCATGAACAGGCTGAGCAATCCGCCGTGGAACAGCGCGTCGCGGTAGAGATCGGCAAAGCCTTCCCAAGGAATGATCGCCTTGAGCGACGGCGGCTGGTGATTGGCGACGAACCATTGGTTGATGGCGAAATAGGATATGCCCAACAGCCCGATCTTGCCCGAGCACCACGGCTGCGCCGCCGCCCACTCGATCGCGTCGTAGAAATCGATGGATTCCGCGAGCGACCATGGTTCGCATTGGCCCGGGGATTTACCGCTGCCACGCCCATCGACGCGCACAGCCGCGTAGCCCCTGGGCACCCACCAGTGCGGGTTGACGGTCTCCCAATTCATCAGCGGGTTCGGCTTTTCCTCGAGCGTGCTCGGCACAATCCACAGCCTGTCTTTCTGATAAGGACCCAAATTCAAGACCGCGGGAAAAGTGCCGGCAGTATCAGGCCGGAACACATCGGCTTTCAGGCGCGCGCCGTCCCGCATCGGGACGTCGACATCCTTCTCGGCGGTGATGCCGTAGGCTGGCGTTCCTGGCGCCGGCTCCATCTTCATCGCTGTTCTTTCCGGCCGCCGTTGCCGCGTTCAGTCCGGCAGCTCGACCTTCACCTCGTCGGTGACTTTCTTCCAGTACGCCAGCTCGGCCTTATTCCAGGCCTGTGCGTCTTCAAACGACGCGCTCGGAAACGGCCGGATCATTTGCTGCCTGAAGGCCGTGGTCACTTGCTCGGTGGCGAGCGCCTGCACGGCTGCATTGCGCACGATTTCGAGTACGTCGCGCGGCGTTGCGGCTGGCGCATATAACGCCGACCACAGGCCCTTCGCATTGGGATAGCCCAGCTCCGTGAGGGTCGGGAGATCGGCGTATTCGGGGACGCGCTGTTCGGACATTACCGCCAAAGCCCGCACCTGCCCCGCCTTGACCACCCCCATCGAGCTTGCGGCGTTGAGGAGTGCGACATGGGCATCGCCGGTGACGAGATCGTTGGTAATTGCGGCGCCGCCCCCTTTGTTGGGCAGGTGCGTGAGCACGATGCCGGCCCATTGGGCGAAGGCTTCCATATCGTAGTGATTGTTGCTGCCGACGCCGACGCTGGCATACCGCACTTTGCCGGGATTGGATTTCGCGTAGGCGATGAACTCGGCAAAGGTCCTGGGCGGGAAGTCCTTGGTCGTGGCGCCGAGCACGAGCGGAATCTCGCTCAACCGCGTCGCCAAGATCACTTCCTTGTCGTAGTCGATCCTGAACTTTTTCTTGTAGATGATGGGTGTGAGCACGTTGGTGCCGGGGTTGCCGATTTGCAGCGTGTAGCCGTCCGGCTTTGAGCGAGCCATCTCCTCGATGGCAAGGATGCCGAAGGCCCCGGGCTTGTTTTCGACCAGCACCGGCTGGCCTAGAATCGGCCGCATCTGCTCGCCGACGATGCGCATGACGATGTCGGTGGCACTGCCCGGCCCGAACGGTACGACGATCTTGATCGGTTTCGAAGGATAGTCTTGCGCCGCGGCCGTGGTGGCGGCCAACACGAGCAATATCAAAATCGTCAGTCGTTTCATGAGCGTCATCCAGCGCCGTTGCGGCCGGGCTAATCGGTCAAGTCGATCTTCACCTCGGCGACGGTTTTTCGCCAGGCGGCAAGCTCGCTCGCGAGCCACGCCTGCGCCTCCTCCAATGACGCATTCGGCTTGATGCTGACGAGCTGCTTCTTGAACGCATCCTGCAGCTGCGGAGCCTTGGCCGCCTCGACAATTGCGTTGAAGAGCGTCGCCAGAACCGCTTTCGGCGTATGCGCCGGCGCCAGCATGCTCTGCCAATGCAGCGTGCCCACCCCGGGATAGCCGGCCTCCGCCAGCGTCGGGACATCGGGATAGTCGGGCAGCCGGCTCTCCGCGAGCACCGCGATCGGCCGCAGCTTGCCGGCCTTAATCATTGAGGCCGTGCTCGCGGCGTTGATGAAGGCGACCTGCGCGTCGCCCACGACCAGATCGTTGATCATGCCGGCGGCGCCGGCCTTGTTGGGAATGTGCAGCATCTCGATCCCGGCCCGCCTGGAAAAGACCTCGGTGTCGAAATGTGGGAAACTCCCGACGCCGGCGCTGGTGTAGCGCACTTTGCCCGGATTCTTCTTCGCATAGGCGATCAGCTCGGCCACCGACCTGGGCTCAAAATTGTGCGTAGTGGTGAGGAGAAAGGACGGGTAGATTGCGAGCCGGGAAACCGACACGACGTCCTTCGCGAAATCGATTCCTAGCTTCTTCGGGAAAAGGACCGGCGTAATGGCATTGGTCGTGACGTTGCCCACCATCAGCGTGTAGCCATCCGGCTTGGAGCGGGCCATTTCTTCGATCGCGAGAATGCCGAACGCGCCCGGCTTACTCTCGACCACGAACTGCTGGCCGAGGCTTTGTCGCATCTGTTCCCCGAACAAGCGTGCGGTGATGTCGGTCGCGCCACCCGGAGCATAGGGCACGATGGTCTTCACCGGTCGTGACGGATATTTATCCTGCGCCGAGGCCGTGATGCCGCTCGCTGCGAGGCATAGCAGCGCCAGAGCCAAGCCGAAGCGTTTCATCGCATCCTCCCGCTGAATCATTTAGGCATGGCCGCCGTGAGCGGTGCCAGTTCCTATGAATTGTAGCGCAGTCGCCTCGGACGGAAACAGGACAAGGCGCCGCGCGAGGCCGCCCCCTCAGGCGAACGCCCGCGCCGAGACCTTGTCGAGCAGCGCCCGTGCCCGCCCACCGAGAATAGCCGCCTGATCGGTGGCCGAGATCGATAGGCTGCGCACCTGCGACACGCCATGCGGCATGCCCATGTCGAAGGGATAATCGCTGCCGAGCAGCACGCGCTCGGCGCCCGCATTCCCGACCAGGAACGCGAGCACCTCCTTCGAGTGCACGATGGTGTCGAAGTAGAAGCGCTTGAGCGACTGCGTCGGCGGCTCGGCAAGCCTGCGCTTCGGCTCCTCGCGCACGTGCCAGCCGTGGATGAAGCGCCCGGCTTGGTAGGGCACGAAGCCGCCGCCATGGGCGAGGCAAATCTGGAGCTTCGGATGCCGCTCGAGCACGCCGCTGAACACGAGGCATGCGGCGGCGATGGTGGTGTCGAGCGGATTGCCGATCAGGTTGGTGAGATAGTAGGACGAGAGCCGATCGGCGCCCGCCACGTTGATGGGATGCAGCAGAATAAACGCGTCGAGTTCCGCCGCCGTGGCCCAAACCGGCTCGAACTCTGGGTCGTCGAGGTTTTTGCCCGCGATGTTCGAGCCGATCTGCGCTCCGCGCAGCCCCAGCGTGCGCACCGCGTGACGGAGTTCGTCCGCGGCTTGCTCTGGCGCCTGCATTGGCAAGGTCGCAATCGCAAGAAACCGGTCCGGGCGTGCCTTGGCGAGCTTGGCGAGTTCTTCGTTCTGGATGCGTGCAAGAGCCGCCGCGAGGGGAGCCGGCTGCCCATAGAGGAAGGTCTGTGGGCAGACCGAGAGCACCTGAGCGTCGACTTTGGCTGCCGCCATGTCCTGCAGGCGTTGCTCGAGATCCCATCCGCCGCGGGGGAACTGCCGATAGATGTTTCCGGCAACATCAAGGCTGGCGAAGCGCTCGCCCATGTTGGAAAGCCTCGGCCCTACCGCGGGCGCCTCACGCTGCATGAGCCGGATGGTCTCTTCACTGAGAATGTGCGCGTGAACATCGATCGTTTGCATCGCTTGGCTCACCATCGGATTTGCTGTTGTTGGTGAAAGGGAGGGGCCGGAGAGAGGGAAAGCGTAGTCCATTCTGCCGGACAGATCGAGTCGCTGATGCGGCTGGATCGTCATAGGTCGCGTGAGGAAACAAGCAGAATTGGAGGCCCGCCGAGGCTGGCCGCATCCTACACGGCGACTGCCAACCGATTACTTCTCGTCCACCACGCGGCTGCGCAGCGTGCCGATTCCGGAAATCTCCACCTCGAGCACGTCGCCCGCTTTCATCCACAGCGGCGGATTGCGGCGATGACCGACCCCTTCCGGCGTGCCGGTGGCGATCACATCGCCCGCGGCGAGCGAGGTGAAATCGGAGCAGAAGGCGATGATCTGCGGCACGGAATGGATCAGGAGATCGGTGCTTGATTTCTGTACTTCCTGTCCATTGAGCCGCGTGACGAGCGTGAGGCGTTTCGGATCCGCAATCTCGTCGGTGGTCACGATCCATGGCCCGAGCGGTCCGGTGGCGGGGAAATTCTTGCCCGATGTCACGGAGAATTTCTGGTAGTCGCGCACGCTGCCGTCGACGAAACAGGTATAGCCGGCGACATACTCGAGCGCGCGCTCGACCGCGATATGGCGGCCGCCGCGACCAATGACGACCGCCAGCTCCCCTTCGAAGTCGAAGCTTTGCGACACCGAAGGACGGATCATCTCGCCGTCATGGCCGACAAGCGTGTTGGCAAGCCGAACGAACATGCTCGGCTGCTTTGGCACCTCGCGCCCGGTCTCGGCGGCGTGCGAGCGATAATTGATGCCGGCACAGAGAATTTTTTCCGGGTTCGGGATCGCCGGCAGCCATTTGACCTCGCCGAGCTTGTGATCGGGCTTGGCCGTCTCGGTGGCCTTCCTCATCTCGGCAAGCGCGCCGGCTGCGAGCGCGTCACGCAAGGTCGCGGCGCCGAGGCGATGGTTCAAGGTGACGACGCCATCGCCCGTCACCACGCCGAAGCACGGCTTGCCATCGGCAATATAGCTCGCAAGCTTCATTCACGGCTCCATGGGGCTCGAGCAGCTGTTAGCGTCGCGTTTCCTCTTACGTCATTCCGGGTCCTAAACGAAAGCGTATTGTGCGTAGGGCGCAATAGCGAAGCATATTGCGCCATGACAAGGAGATGATTGGAGACCGTTTTGAAGCCTGTCGGATTACGCTACGCTAATCCGCCCTACATTGTGCCGATGAGAGGCCCAAGCGATGGCGAGCCTGAAGCCGCGCCGCGAGTTGCGCAACATGCTCGTCCCCGGCGCGGCCGTGCTGCTGCCCGGCGTCGCCAATGCGCTTGCGGCGCGCGTCGTCGCCGATCAGGGCTTTGCCGCGGCCTATGTCACCGGCGCCGGCATCGCCAACACGTTTCTCGGCGTCCCCGACATCGGCCTCCTGACGGTGAGCGAGCTTGCGGCGCATGTGGCGGCGATTCGCGAAGCCTTTGCGGGACCCCTCGTGGTCGATGCCGACACCGGCTTCGGCAATGCCGTGAACGTGGTGCGCACGGTGCAACTGCTCGAGCGCGCGGGCGCCGATGCATTGCAGATCGAGGACCAGGTCTTTCCCAAGCGCTGCGGCCATTTCGCGGGGAAAGAGGTGATCCCCGCCGCGGAGATGGTGGCCAAGATCAAGGCCGCGGTCGACACCCGCCGCGACGGGGATCTTTTGATCATCGCGCGCACCGACGCCATCGCTCCGGAAGGCTACGCCGCCGCCATCGAACGGGCCGGCGCCTATCGCGAGGCGGGGGCCGACGTCACCTTCGTCGAAGCGCCCACGTCCATGGACGAGATCGCCGACATCCCGCGCCGCTTGCCCTGGCCGCAACTGATCAACATCGTCATCGGCGGCCGCACGCCGGAATTGCCCAACGCGAGGCTCAAAGAATTGGGCTATGCCGGAGTGATCTACGCCAACGTCGCGCTGCAATCGGCGCTCAAGGGCATGCAGGCGGCGCTGGGCGAGCTTCGCCGCCGCGGGCATATGGGCGAGGCGACGAAGCTGGTCATGGACTTCTCGGAACGGCAGCGCTTGGTGCACAAGGACGAGTTCGATGCACTGGAGCGCCAATATGTCGCGAAGGAGTAGGCGACGGGCGCCTGTGACGATCGGTTCACCCGCTAAAGCGGCGACCAAACTCACGAAGGCGAAGTTCCGGCTCTCCCGCTTGCGGGGGAATGAGCGGACGAGCAGCGTCCCCGAAACCAGATCTGCCTTAATGCATCGCCTTTCCGCCGTCGACGTTGATGGTCTGGCCGGTGATGAAATCGCTGGCAGCTGACGATAGAAACATGACGGCGCCCACCAGATCGGCGGGCACCTGCACGCGTTCGATTGCGCGGCCGGCGATGCGCGTGGCGAGGTAGTTGGCCGACGAGGAGGCGACCTGCGTCTCGCTCTGGGTCATGCCGGGCGTGACGGCGTTCACGGTGATGCCGAATTCTCCGACTTCGCGCGCCAAGGCGCGGGTAAAGCCGATGACGCCGGCTTTCGAAGTGGTGTAGTGCAGCCGGTTGGGCGTTCCTTCCCACACGCGCGAGGAGGAGATGTTGACGATCTTGCCGCGCTGCTGCGCCTTCATTGCCGGGAACACCGCGCGGCAGGATAGGAACATGCCGCGCAGATTGACCGCCATGACACGATCCCATTCCTCGACCGGGATTTCGAGCCACGAGCGCCGCGGCAGGGCGCTCATGAGCGAGGCATTATTGATAAGGACGTCGACCGCGCCGAAACGGTCGAGGGCAGCCTGCGCCATCGCCTTGGTGGACTCCTCGCTGGCGATGTCGGTCGCGAGGCCGAGAGTGGCGAACCCTTCTGCAGCGAGCGCCTCGGCTACGCTTTTGGCGGCCGCTCCATCGACATCCACCGCGACGACGCGGGCCCCCGCCTTCGCAAATTCTTGCGTGTATACCTTGCCAATGCCCTTCCCGCCGCCCGTGATGATGACGGTGCGGCCGGTCAAGTCAAAGCGCTCGTTCATGTGCGTTGCCTCGCTTGTGAGCAGGTTCAAGCAAACCGGAGATGACCGCAGGCGATTGCCTCCGTCCCCGTCATCGCCGGGCTTGACCCGGCGATCCATCTTTTTCACGAAGAAGATGGACCCGCGGGTCAAGCCCGCGGGTGACCATGGTGAGATGCCTCAGCCCGCGCCCCCGTCCTTCACGTATAATGCGGTGGTTGCATCGCATTGTTCATGACCATTCCTGCACATCTCGAACTGTCCACGCAGAGCAAGCGCCGGCGCTCGAGCCTCGCGCGGCTCTACCTCGCACACGAACGGACGGCGATCGCCGGCGGTACGCTGCTTGCCCTGCTGCTCGTTTGGGAAGCGCTCGGGGCGAGTGGCCTCGTCGATCCCTTGTTCATCTCCTCCCCAACGCGGGTCGCACGGGCCGCCTGGTTATTGAGCCACGATCGCGACTTCTGGACCGACCTTCAGGTCAGCGCAACCGAATTCATGCTCGGCTATGGCGCGGCGCTGGCGGTCGCGATCCCGCTCGGGCTCGCGGTCGGCTTGTCCAAGCGCCTGCAATATCTGATCGGCCCGTTCGTCGACACGCTCAACGCGGTGCCCCGCGTGACGCTCTTGCCGCTGATCATCATCTGGTGCGGCATTGGGATCTGGTCGAAGGTCGTCGTTGTTTTTCTCGGCGCCGTGATCCCGCTCCTCATCAATACCCATTCCGGCGTGAAGGCGAGCGAAGCACGCTTCATCCGCGTGGCGCGTAGTTTCTCCGCCTCGAGACTCAAGATTTTTTCCAGCATTATTCTGCCCGGTATCGTGCCCTTCATCTTCACCGGCGCGAAATACGGCGCCGGCCGCGCGCTGCTCGGCGTCGTCGTCGGCGAACTTTACGCGTCGACGGCGGGCCTCGGCCATCTGATCGCGGACGCCGGCAACACGCTTCAGGTCGACGTCGTGTTCGTGGGCGCGCTCCTGTTCATGGCCGCGGGGCTTATCGTGGTGGCGCTGCTCGACGCTCTGGAACATCGCTTCGAGCGATGGCGGCCGCAACCGCGTTGAACCGATCATGACGGACACCACGGATGGCGAGCGCAGCGGCATGAGTTCGACCGGGTCCGTCCGCGCGGCAAGCAGCAGGACGCAAATGCCCGCCGCCGTGCGCTTCTATTTCGCGCACGAGCGCGCCATTCTCGGCACGCTCATGGTTCTGCTGGTCTTGATCGCCTGGGAAGGTCTCGAGCGCGGCTGGTGGGCGGACGCTTTGCGCCCGCTGCTGGGAGATTCGGCGGAGCGGTTGAAGCTCAAGCCGATTTTCATTTCCTCGCCCACGCTGATCGCAGCGGCGGCCTTTCGCATGTTCTTCGTCACCGGGGAGATCTGGCGCGACCTCGCCTGGAGCAGTGTCGGCTACCTTTTCGGTCTCGCTCTGGCGGTCGCAATCGGGATTCCGCTCGGGCTTGCCGGCGGCTGGTACCGGCGCTTGTCCTACGCGGTCGAACCGTTCCTCGCGGCGCTCAACGCCACGCCGCAGGTGGCGTTCCTGCCACTGATCGTCATATGGGTCGGAACCGGAGTGAGCGAGCGGGTCTTGATCGTTTTCCTGCTTGCGGTGCTGCCGCTCGCGATCAACGCGCACGCCGCGGTTCGCACCACCGATCCGCGCCTGGTCAGGGTCGCCGGAAGCTTCGGCGCGAGCGAGTGGCGGCTGTTTCGAACCATCATCCTGCCGAGCTCGGTCCCCTTTCTGCTGGCGGGACTGCGGCTTGCGATCGGCCGCGGCATGATCGGCGTCGTCGTCGGCGAAATCTACGGCTCGGCCGCGGGCCTCGGCGCCATGATCAACCAGGCCGGCGCGCGCTTCCAGACCGATAAGGTCTTCGTGGGAGTGCTCACCATCGTCACTGCCGGGGTGATATTGGTCGAGATCGTGCAGCGGATTGAGCGCCGGGTCGAGATCTGGCGTACGCCCGCCTGACGACGGTCGCAGCATGATTGTCAAGCTCGAGGCACAGGACGTTCGCCTGGATTACCTCCAGCCGCGCACCAATACCCGGCTGCGAGCGCTCGCTGGCGTAGACCTGAAGGTCATGGATGGCGAGTTTGTCTCGATCGTGGGGCCGTCCGGCTGCGGGAAGACCACGTTTCTCTCAGTCGTCGACGGCCTCATTCCGGCGAGCGCGGGCCGCGTCCTGGTCGACGGGCGAGCGGTGACGAAGCCGGGTCCGGACCGCGCAGTCGTGTTCCAGGACGCCTCGCTGCTGCCGTGGCGCACCGTGCTCGGTAACGTCCGCTATGGCCTAGAATGCCTCAACGTCGGCGCGCGCGAAGCCAAGGAGCGTGCGACGAACTTTATTGACATGGTTGGGCTGTCCGGCTTCGAGCATCACTACCCCTATGAGCTCTCGGGCGGCATGCAGCAACGCGTGAACCTCGCGCGCGCGCTCGTCGTCGATCCAAAGATTTTGCTCATGGACGAGCCGTTCGCATCGCTCGACGCGCAAACCCGTGAGGTGATGCAGGAGGAGCTGCTGCAAATCTGGCTAAAAGCGAAGAAGACCGTGCTGTTCGTGACCCACCAGATCGACGAAGCCATCTATCTATCGGACCGCGTCATCGTGTTCTCCGGCCGGCCGGGAATGGTGAAGCAAAGCATCCCGGTCACGCTCGAGCGGCCGCGCCGGCTGGCAGTAAAACGCGAGGCGCGTTTCCACGCCATCGAAGACGCCGTCTGGAGCCTCATCGAGGAGGATGTCAGGGCCGAGCGCAACCGGCGTAGCGTTGACCGGATCGATCACAGTTCTTAGAGCACTCATAGCGGCCCTCGATTTAGCGAGGGCTCCGGAGGAGCCAATGCGTTTGACGAAGTTGAGCATCGCAGCGGTAGTGCTCGGCGTCGCGCTGCAAGCGGCGGCGGCACCCGCCCAAGCCGCCGATGCCATCCCGTTCAAGATCGGCATCTCGGCGCCGGTTGTGACCATCTTTCCGGTTTGGATGGGGGAGGCCGGCGGTTTTTACGAGAAGGAGGGCCTCAAGGTCGAAGTCGTCAATATGGAAGGCGGTACGCGCGGTCTCCAGGTGCTGCTCTCCGGCGAAATTCAGGCCATGCATGTGGGGCTCGCGCCCGCCGTCCTCGCCAACAAACAGGGCGCCGACCTGCGGCTCATCACCTCGACCTGCAATACCATCCCGATCACCATGTTCACGAAGCCCGGCGTCGGCATGGGCGATCTCAAAGGCAAGACATTCGGCATCAGCACCTTCGGGTCCGAGACCGACGTCGCCATCAGTATCCTGCTCAAGCAGCTCGGCCTCACGCGCTCCGACGTCACCGTTTCGCAGATCGGCGGCAGCTCACAGCGTTTCGGCGCGCTGATTGCCGGCCGCATCGACGTCGCGCCGCTGATCGAGCCGGCCATCACGCCGGCCAAGGAACGCGGCTTTAATCCCATAATTGATTTGGCAGCTGCCAAGACACCGTGGATTTTCGATTCCGTCGTCGTCTCCAGCAGTTATCTGAAAGCCAATCACGCCACGCTGACACGTTTCGTGAAGGCCTACGTCGCCGGCGCCTACCTCGCCCTCGCCGACGAGGCCAAGGCGAAGGAGGTGATCGCGCAAAAGTTCAAGACCAGCGACCCGAAGGTGGTCGCCGCCACCTATGCCGATTTCAAGCGCCTGATGCCGCGCGACGCCGCCCCCTCGCGCGCGGGCGCCGAAAACGTGCTCGCCCAGCTCGAGGCAATCGGGACCGACATCGGCAGCCGCAACGCGGCAGATTATCTCGATCTCGGCATCATCGAGGCGCTGAAGCAGGAGGGGTATTTCGCGCAGCTGGAGAAGCTCTATCCGGTGAAGCCGTAGGGCGCCCGCTTGCGCGCACGCGACGAGAAGGCTACGGCCGTGAACGCCATCGACCTCGAGGTCATCTATCAGTCGACCCTGCAGATCGCCGGCGAGCTCACGCTCAATATGTTGCGCACGGGCTATTCCACCATCATCAAGGAAAGCCAGGATTTCACCTTCGCCGTCTTCGACGCCGCGGGCCGCATGGTGGCGCAAGGCATCCCGCAGCCGCTCCACATCGGCCCGCTGGCGGCGCAGGTGAACGAGATCCGCCGCCGCTTCGGGCAAGCCATCGAGCCGGGTGATGCGTTCATCGTCAACCACCCGTACCAGGCATGTCAGAATCACGCGACCGATATCACCGTCATCTCGCCGATGTTCGCGGGCGAGCGTCTCCTCGGGTTCATCGGCAATATCGCCCACAAGCCGGATCTCGGCGGCAAGGTCCCCGGGACCAACAGCGGCGATGCCACCGACCTGTTTCAGGAAGGCTTGCTGATTCCGCCGCTCAAGATCCTGCGCCGCGGCGAGCTCAATCGCGACGTGGAAGCGCTCATCTGCGCCAACACGCGCACGCCGGAAGTCACCTGGGGCGACATCAAGGCGCAGATCAACACCAACACTTATGGCTTGAGCAAATTTTCCGATTTGTTCGGAAAATACGGTGTCGATGAGGTGCTCGCCTGCTGGACGATCTGGATGGACATCTGCGAGACGGAGCTGCGAAAGCGGATTGCTGCGACGCCGGACGGGCGTTACGGCCCGCAGACCGACTACCTCGACGACGACGGCGTCGACCTCTCGACGCCGCATCGCATTTCGGCATCGCTCGAGATCAAGGGCGACACGCTGCATTTCGTCCTCGACAGTGATGCCCAGGCACGCGGCCCCATCAATCTGCGCCCCTGCGTCTCGCGCAATTTCATCGAATGCCT
>WNFQ01000553.1_pt1 | contig 33099 bp, 33 predicted proteins | sample 5400171 | NCBI WGS metagenome assembly WNFQ01 (sample SAMN13153356, study PRJNA577476) | soil metagenome | isolation source: 20 cm soil under Madrone tree | place: USA:California | collected 2016-06-14
GAGGCCCAGCGCCTAGATGCAGCGCCGGGCAAAGAAGTCGCCATAGCCGATGCCGATAGGCTCCTTGTTCAGCGCTTCGGCGATATCCTGAGAGCGGCGCCCGGCGGCAGTAAACGATATCGTCGGCGCTCGTCCGGTCGCCCCGACCGCCATGCTGTTCTTGCCGACGATCCGAATGCCCGGCTTGGGTCGTATCGAGGGTTTACATGATCTCTCCGGAAAATGGCGCCCAGAGACTCGGCCATGGCCGCTTGGGGGTAAAGGCCTAGACGCGGTGGCTTGCCGGCGCATCCATTCCGTGTTTTCCATAGACCATGGTCATGGCGCTGCCTTTCCTGCTTGGCTTGATCGCGACCGCTCTCGCCATGGGCGGGCGCCGGCGCGCCAGCATCTGGGTCTGGTTCGTCCTGGCACTCGTGCTGCTGGCCTGGCTCAAACACCACGCCCGCGATTTTCTGGGCCTCTCATTCCAGGCCGCCGGGAGGACTGTGGGGGATGCCGATCCGATCGCTGAACGTTTTGGGCTTGCTGGGGATCTTCGGAGTTCTCCTCGTCGCCTTCATCTATCAACTCGTGCTGGGTGAACTACCTTGTCCGCTCTGCCTGTTGCAGCGCGGGGCCTTTGTCGCGCTGGGGCTGGGGTTCCTCTTTAACATCCGGTAACATCCGGTTCGGCTCGTCGCCCGCCCATTACGGCCTGATGCTAATCGGCGCCGTCATTGGGGCCGGCATATCGCTGCGCCAGGTTCTGCTGCATATCCGACCTGGCGATCCGGGTTATGGCACGACGATGCTGGGGCTGCATTTCTATAGCTGGGCACTTGCGGCCTTCACCGGCAGCATGCTCTATGCGGGCCGGCTCCTGTTGCTGGAGGGCGTCAACCCGTCGCCGGAGCGCGCCTCGAAGCCGGTCGATCGACTAGCCGCGGCCAGCTTCTGGCTCTTCGCCCTGCTGGTGGCCGGCAATCTCGCCTCCACCTTGTTGGAATGCGGTTTGGGGCCCTGCGCGGACAACCCAACCGTTTACGACTGGCTGCACGGCTAAAGGCTACTCACCCTAACAGCAAGCCGGCATGGGCCTTGGCGGATTAAGCATTGGAAGGCATGGATAGGCCCGGCTATTTTGCCGTTGCCCAAGCGCCAGATCAGGGAAGAAACCAAGCCATGAACCAGACCGACAAATCCAAGCTGCCGAGCCGCCACGTCTCTATCGGCCCGGCCAGCGCGCCGCATCGATCGTACTATCACGCCATGGGCATGACGGAGCAGGAGATCGCCCAGCCCTTCGTCGGCGTGGTCACCACCTGGAACGAGGCTGCCCCCTGCAATATTTCGCTCAGCCGCCAAGCCCAGGTGGTGAAGCGAGGCGTCAAGGCCGCCGGCGGCACGCCGCGGGAGTTCACCACCATCACCGTGACCGACGGCATCGCCATGGGTCATGCCGGCATGAAGTCGTCGCTCGTCAGCCGCGAGGTCATCGCCGACAGCACCGAGCTGACGGTGCGCGGTCATTGCTACGACGCGCTGGTCGGGCTGGCGGGCTGCGACAAGTCCTTGCCGGGACTGATGATGGCGATGGTGCGGCTCAACGTGCCGTCGGTGTTCATGTACGGCGGCTCCATTCTGCCGGGCCGCTTCCGCGGGCGCGACGTCACGGTCCAGGACGTGTTCGAAGCCGTCGGCGCTCATTCCAGCGGCAAGATGAGCGATGCCGATCTGCATGAGTTGGAATGCGTTGCCTGTCCTTCGGCCGGTTCCTGCGGTGGCCAGTTCACTGCCAACACCATGGCCTGCGTGTCCGAAGCGATCGGCCTGGCCCTGCCCGGCTCGGCGGGGGCGCCGGCGCCTTATGAGAGCCGCGACGCCTATGCCGAAGCCTCGGGCCAGGCGGTGATGGAATTGCTCCGCCGCAAGATTCGCCCCCGCGACATCGTCACGCGCAAGTCGCTGGAAAACGCAGCCATGGTGGTCGCCGCGTCCGGCGGCTCGACCAATGCCGGTCTGCATCTGCCTGCGATCGCGCACGAGGCAGGAATCGAATTCGATCTTGGCGACGTCTGCGAGATATTCCGCCGCACGCCCTATATCGCGGACATGAAACCCGGCGGGCGCTATGTGGCCAAGGATCTCTACGACGTGGGCGGCGTGCCCGTCTTGCTGAAGGCACTGTTGGAAGGGGGCTTCCTGCACGGCGACTGCCTAACCGCCACCGGCAAGACCATGGCGGAGAATCTGAAGAACATCGCCTTTCCCACCAGCCAGGATGTGGTGCGGCCGACTGACAATCCCCTCTCGACTACCGGGGGCGTCGTTGGCCTCAAAGGCAATCTGGCGCCTCAGGGCGCCATCGTGAAAATCGCCGGGATGAAGAATCTGAGTTTCAGCGGTCCGGCGCATTGCTTCGATTGCGAGGAAGATGCCTTCCTCGCCGTGCGCGAAGGCAAATACAAGCCAGGCGAAGTTCTGGTGATCCGTTACGAAGGTCCGCGGGGCGGGCCGGGGATGCGCGAAATGCTGGCGACCACATCGGCGATCTATGGCCAAGGCCTGGGCGACAAGGTCGCGCTCATCACCGATGGGCGTTTCTCGGGCGCCACGCGCGGATTCTGCGTCGGCCATGTCGGACCCGAGGCGGCGGTGGGCGGGCCTATCGGCCTGATCAAGGACGGCGATATCGTCCACATCGATGCGCAAAAGGGCATTCTCAACGTCGATGTCAGCGACAGCGATATGGCGGCGCGGCGCGAGGCCTGGAAGCCACGGCGCCATGATTATCAATCCGGTTCCATCTGGCGCTATGCCCAGACCGTGGGCGACGCGGACAAGGGTGCCGTTACCCATCCGGGCGGGAAGGCAGAGACCCATGTCTATGCGGATATTTAGGTCCCTGCATTTGCCGCGGATGGCCCGCGCGATTGCGGGGCTGGTCCTTCTGTCGCTGACATTGCCGTTGATCGCGAGTTGCGGAGTCAATTCGATTCCCACATACGAAGAACAGGCCAGGGCGGCCTGGGCCCAGGTACTGAACCAGTATCAGCGTCGCACCGATCTGATTCCCAATCTGGTCGCCACGGTGAAGGGCGCAGCCAATTTCGAGAGCAAGACTCTGCAGGCGGTGGTCGAGGCCCGTGCTAAGGTCGGCCAGATGCAGCTGCCTGCCGATGTGCTGACCAATCCCCAGGCAATGCAAGCCTTCGAGCAGAACCAGGCCGGGCTCACCTCCGCACTCTCGCGCCTGCTGGTGGTGTCGGAGCAATATCCAGAGCTGAAGGCCAACGCCAACTACCAGACGCTTCAGGCCCAACTCGAAGGCACGGAGAACCGCATCGCAGTGGCGCGGCGCGACTATATCGACGCCGTTCGACTCTACAATACCGAGCTCAGGACATTCCCCGGCCGCTGGTGGGCCTGGCTGCTCTATCCCGATGCCAAGGAGATGGCGCAGTTCACCATCGACGACAGGGCGGCCGCCGTCCCCGCGGTCAACTTCAACACACCGTAGAGAGACGACTGCAATGCGCTTTGCGATGGCAATTGCGTTGCTGGCGCTTGTCGCGCCGCTGCCTGCCGTTGCCGATCCGGCGATACCGCCGCTCACCGGCCGCCTCGTCGATGCGGCCCACGTCCTGGACGACTGGACCCGCAACCAGATCGAGGGCGAGTTGGCGAGCTTCGAGACATCCTCGGGCATCCAGCTTGTGGTCGTGACCTTGCCCGATCTGGGCGGCGATACCATCGAGGATTGGGGCCTGGCGCTCGGCCGCGGTTGGGGGATCGGCCAGAAGGGCAAGAACAACGGCGTCCTCCTGATCGTGGCACCGAAAGATCATAAATTGCGGATCGAGGTCGGCTACGGCCTCGAGGGCGAAATGCCCGATGCCACCGCCAATGGGATCGTCAACAACATCATCGTCCCAAGGTTTCGCAGTGGCGATATCCCGGGCGGCATAGGGGCCGGCGTCGATGCGATCATCGTGGGATTGGGCGGCAAGGTCGAAGGCGTGACGGCCCCGGCGCAAACATCGCCCAACAACTCAAGCGTGACTCCGTTCCTAAAGGGTTTCCTCCCCTTCATCATCTTCATTGCCGTTATCATCATGATAAACAGACGCCGTCGAGGCGGAGGACGCTGGGGTTCGGTGTATCCCTATATGGGCGGGGGCTTCGGCCGCGGCGGATTCTCGAGTAGTAGTGGCTTTTCGGGCGGCGGCGGCTTCTCGGGCGGCGGGGGTTCCTTCGGTGGCGGGGGCGCGTCCGGCGGATGGTGAAATCCATGCAATCGATCTCCGACGAAGGTCGCCGCGCCATCGAAGCGGCGATCCGCGAAGCCGAGCAGGCCACCAGCGCTGAGTTCGCGGCCGCGATCGTGCGCCGCGCCGAACGCCATCACGCGGTCAGCCTCAGCGCCGGTCTTGTGTCCGCCCTTGCGGTCGCCTTGGCCGCGACATTTTGGGATCCCTGGATATCGGTAGTGATCGCTCTCGGCCTGCAATGCGCGGCCTTTGCCATCGCCTATGCCCTGTTCGAACTAACACCGCTATCGGCCTGGCTTGCGCCGCGTGGCAAGCGGGCGATGCTGGTGCGGCGCCTCGCCCGCCTCCTGTTTTTCGAACGTGGATTAGGCGCGCTGCCCACCCATAACGGTGTGCTGTTGCTGGTGGCGCTGGCCGAGCGTCAGGTCGAGATCGTCGCCGATCATGGCATCGATTCCCTGGTGGGGACCGCCGAGTGGCAACGCATCGTCGACGCCTTCACCGCCACGGCACGTGCTGGCAAGGTAGCTGCAGCATTGGAGACGGCGATTCGTGATCTTGGGGCCGTGCTCGGGCGGCATTTCCCGGCCGCGCCCAGCCAAGCCAATCACGTGCCTGACCGCCTGATCGAACTCTAAGGAACAGATCATCTTGGCCCGCATCGCCATCGCCGGATTCCAGCACGAGACCAATACCTTTTCGCCGACGCCGGCCACTTATGACGATTTCGTCGAGGAAAGCGGCTGGCCCGGCTTGTCGCGCGGCGACCGGATTTTCGATGCCGTCGCCGGGGTCAATATTCCGATTGCCGGATTCATAGAGGCGGCGAAGCGTGCCCGCCATGACCTGCGACCGCTACTCTGGTGCTCCGCCACACCCTCCGGTCGGGTCACCAAAGATGCATTTGAGCGGATATCCAGCGAGTTGGTTGAGCGGCTGTCCGGGGCGGGGGCCATCGATGCGCTCTTGCTCGATCTTCATGGCGCGATGGTGGCCGAGCATCTGGAAGACGGCGAAGGGGAATTGCTGGCCCGCATTCGCCGCGTCGTCGGGCCAGACCTGCCCGTCGTCGCCTCTCTGGATTTTCACGCCAATATCTCGCCGGCGATGGTGGAGTTGGCGACTGCGATGATCGGCTATCGCACATATCCCCATGTCGACATGGCGGAGACCGGTCGGCACTGCGCGGATCTGCTCGATCGGATCATGGCCAAGGGCCGTCTTGCCAAGTCCCTGCGCCAGCTGCCATTTCTGATTCCGCTCAGCTGGCAATGCACGCTCGCCGATCCGGCGGCGCGGTTGTTTCGCGAACGGGCGGCAATCGAAAGCGGCGATGTGGCGAGCCTATCCTTCACGCCGGGATTTCCGCCGGCCGACATTCGCAAGTGCGGGCCCGCCGTCTTTGCATATGCAGAATCCCAAATCGCCGCCGACCGCGCGGCCGATCGGTTGAGTGCGGCAGTGCTGGAGGCCGAGGGGGACTTCGCCGGCACGATCTACGAACCCGACGAAGCCGTGCTACGCGCGCAGAGGATCACCGTCAGGGCCAACCGGCCGGTAGTGCTGGCCGATACCCAAGACAATCCGGGAGCGGGTGGCAATTCGGATACGGTCGGGTTGATGGAGGCCCTGCTGCGCCACGATGCGCAGGGCGCGGTCGCCGGGATCCTTTACGATCCTCGTGCCGCAGCTGCCGCCCATGAGGCGGGCGAGGGGGCGGAACTCGAAATTGCCATCGGCGAGGGATCGCGCATTTCAGATCGCCAGCCCATGGCGGGGCGTTTCACGGTTGAGCGTCTGGGCGATGGGCGTTTCGCTGCGACGGGGCCTGTCTATGCTGGCAATCATATGAATCTTGGTCCCATGGTATTGTTTAAAATCAAAGACTTGCGGATCGTTGTGTCGAGCCGGAAACAGCAGGCGGCCGACCAGTCCATCTTCCGCCACCTGGGCGTCGAGCCCCGCGCGCAGAAGATCCTGGCCCTCAAAAGCTCGGTCCATTTCCGGGGCGATTTCCAGCCCATCGCTGAGGAGATCCTGATCGTGGCCGCGCCCGGCCCGAACCTCGCCGATCACCGACTCTTGCCCTACCGCCATCTCCGAAGTGGCATGCGCCTCATGCCGAAGGGGCCAGGCTTCCAGGGATGAGATTTGGGCCTCGTACACCGCGACGCTCCACCGCCACCTTGATTGGGGGCGGGAGAATTAGGAAGGGGATGGCTGAGAGCGGGAGTGCTCGCGGAGACGCATCACAGATCTAGATCGCACCAGACGGGCGTGTGGTCCGAGGGCTTTTCCAGTTTGCGGGGATCGCGGTCGATGTCGGCGGCCGCCAATCGGTCGGCGGCTTGGGGCGACAGCAGCAGATGGTCGATGCGCAGGCCTTCGTCCTTTTGCCAGCATCCGGCCTGATAATCCCAGAAGGTATAGCGGTGGGGCTCCGAATGGAGCGCCCGATAGGCGTCCACCAAACCCAGATTAAGCAGGCGGCGGAATCGCGCCCGGGTCTCCGGCCGGCAGAGCGCATCGTCCTGCCAGCCGACGGGGTCGTACACATCGTCGTCGGTAGGCGCCACATTATAGTCGCCGCCCAGGACCAGCACTTCTTCGTAGGCCAGCAGCCTGCGCGCATGATCATGCAGACGGTCGAGCCAAGTTAACTTATAGGGGTATTTGTCGCTGTCGACGGGATTGCCGTTGGGCAGATAGATGCTGGCCACACGCAGCACCTTGCCGTCAGCTTCGACCACTGCTTCGACATAGCGGGCGTGCTCGTCCTTGTCATCCCCAGGCAGGCGCTCCGCCTCCACGGTCATGGGATGGCGCGAGAGGATGGCGACGCCGTTGTATGTCTTCTGGCCGACGATGGCGAGATTGTAGCCGAGGTCCTCGACTTCCATGCGTGGGAAGCCATCGCTCAGGCTTTTCAACTCCTGCAACAGGACGAGGTCCGGTTTGCCGGCCCTAAGCCAGGATGTCAGATGACCGATCCGGCTACGGACGGAATTGACGTTCCAGGCCGCGACGCGAATCACCGCTCGCTACGCCAATCAGACGGCGAACGAGGTGCCGCAGCCGCAGGACGAGGTCGCGTTGGGATTGCGAACCTGGAACGAGGCGCCGACGAGATCCTCGACGAAGTCGATCTCCGCCCCCGCCAGCAGTTCGAGCGAGGTCGCATCGATCAGCAGCTTGACCCCATCGCGTTGAAACTCCGCATCGTCCTCATGCCGGGTATCGTCGAAGGAGAAGCCGTATTGGAAGCCCGAGCAGCCACCGCCGGAAACCGCCAGCCGCAACATGAGGTTGGGGTTGCCCTCGGTAGAGGCGAGCTGGGCGATGCGCCGCGCCGCCGCTTCCGTGAGGCTCACCTGCTTGATCGGGCTGATCTCGTTCATTGCCTTGCCGCTTCCATCGCCATGGGCTGGGCTGTAAGCCAAGCCGTCAGCACCTAAATGTAAGGACGAAGCCCGGTTTGTCAAACCCCAGGCCAGCCGATACTGTCCCGCCGATGTCGGCCCTTGCCCCCTATGCCAGCCGCCCGGAGCAGAGCCGCGGCCGCCTCAAGCCCGAGCCGGAGAGCCCGATGCGCTCGGCTTTTCAGCGCGATCGCGACCGGATCCTTCATTCGACCGCCTTTCGCCGGCTGAAGCATAAGACCCAGGTTTTCGTCTATCACGAGGGGGACCATTACCGCACACGCCTCACCCATAGCATCGAGGTTGCTCAAATCGCCCGCTCCATCGCCCGAATCCTGGCCCTGGACGAGGATCTGGCGGAGGCGGTGGCACTGGCCCACGATCTCGGCCATCCCCCCTTCGGCCATGCGGGGGAGGAGGCCCTGGATTTGGCCATGGCGCCGTTCGGTGGCTTCGATCATAACGAGCAGACCTTTCGCATCCTGGTCAATCTGGAACGTCGCTACGCCGAATTCGACGGCCTGAACCTGACCTGGGAATGCCTGGAAGGAATTGCCAAGCATAACGGGCCGCTGACGGGCCCCGGTGCGTCGGCCAAGATCAGGGCCCGCGGTGTGCCTGCGACCATCGCCCAGTATTCGCAAGCAGCGCGCGATCTCGAACTCGGCGGCTGGCCGGGTGTCGAGGCCCAGGTTGCCGCCCTGGCCGACGACATCGCCTATAACAACCATGACATCGACGATGGCCTCCGGGCCGGTCTCTTTCCGGTTTCCGACCTGGCCGATGTGCCGCTGGTGGGTCCGGTCTTCGCCGAGGTCGCCGAGCGCTATCCCGGACTGGAGACCTCGCGCCTTATCCACGAATCGGTGCGCCGGCTGATTGACCGCATGGTAAGCGACCTGATAGAGGAGACGCGCCGTCGCCTGGCCGATGCCAAGCCGAGCACGGTCGAGGACATTCGCCGGTTGGATCGGGCGGTCGTCGCCTTCTCGCCGGCGATGCGCGAGAACGACAGGGCGCTGAAACGATTCCTGTTCGAAAGAATGTATCGCCACGAGAAGGTCTATCGCGCGACGACCGAGGCTTCGCATGTGGTGCGTGACCTGTTCGATGCATATCTCGCGGCGCCCGAGCGATTGCCGCCGGAATGGCAGGCCGAGGCGGGGACGCCGGGCTCACGCCAGACCGCACGCCTTGTCGCCGATTACATCGCGGGAATGACCGATCGTTACGCCTTCGAAGCCCGCAGCCGCTTGACTGGAACGGAACCACTTTCGTCATGAATGCCTTCGCCTTTTTCCGTCAAAGGATCGTCGCCGAGATCGAGGCGTTGAGCGCCGCCGGCGATCTGCCCGCCGGCCTCAATACGTCGCGCGTCACCGCCGAGCCCCCGCGCGAGGCGAGCCACGGCGATATCGCGACCAATGCCGCCATGGTGCTGGCCAAGCCCGCCGGGCTGGCGCCGCGCGCGATTGCCGACAAGCTGGCGGTTCGCCTCGCCAATCTCGCCGATGTGACGGGGGTGGAGATTGCCGGGCCGGGCTTCATCAACCTCAAGATCGCCGACGGTTTCTGGCAGGCGCGCATCGCCGATGTCATCGCCGCCGGCCGTGACTACGGCGCGTCGAATATGGGCGCCGGCAAGGCGGTCAATGTGGAATATGTCTCGGCCAATCCCACCGGGCCGCTGCACATCGCCCATGCCCGCGGCGCAGTGGTCGGCGATGCGTTGGCAGCCCTGCTCGCCAAAACCGGCTACAAGGTGACGCGCGAATATTACATCAACGATGCCGGCGCCCAGGTGGATACGCTCGCTCGCTCCACCCATCTCAGATACCGGGAGGCCCTGGGCGAAACGATCGAGAAAATCCCGGAAGGCTTCTACCCCGGCGAATATTTGAAGGAGGTCGGCCAAGCCCTGGCGGCTCGCGACGGCGCCAGATGGCGCGATGTCCCCGAGCAGGCGTGGCTGGCACCCGTGCGCAGTTTCGCCATCGAGCGGATCATGGGTTGGATCCGCGAGGATCTTAAGGTGCTTGGCGTGGTGCAGGAGGTGTTCAGCTCTGAGCGCGCCATGGTAGACTCCGGTGGCGTCGATCAGGCGCTCGAGTCCTTGCAGGCGCGCGGCCTGCTCTATGTCGGCACCCTCGAGCCACCGAAGGGCAATGTGCCGGAGGATTGGGAGCCGCGGCCCCAGACCCTGTTCCGCGCCACCGAATTCGGCGATGACGTCGATCGCCCCTTGCGCAAATCCGACGGCAGCTGGACCTATTTCGCCGCCGATATCGCCTATCATTTCGACAAGTTCCGCCGCGGAACGTCAACGATGATCGATATCTGGGGTGCCGATCACGCCGGATACGTGAAACGCCTGCAGGCCGCGGTGAAGGCGATCACCGGTGGCGAAGGCGAGCTCGACGTCAAGATCTGCCAGCTCGTCCGTCTGCTGCGCGACGGTCAGCAGGTGAAGATGTCGAAGCGGGCCGGCACCTTCGTGACCTTGCGCGAGGTCGTGGAGGAAGTGGGCAAGGACGTGGTGCGCTTCATCATGCTCACGCGCAAGAACGATGCGCCGCTGGATTTCGACCTGGCCAAGGTGACCGAGCAATCGCGCGACAATCCGGTCTTCTACGTGCAATACGCCCATGCGCGTTCCCGCTCGGTGTTGCGCAACGCCACCGCCGAGTTTCCGGGCCTGGAGTCGGTGACGCCCGATCTCCATCGCTTGACTGACTCGGGCGAGCTTGCTTTGATCAAATTGATGGCAGGCTGGCCGCGAGTCGTGGAAAGTGCGGCCGAAGCGCACGAGCCGCATCGGATCGCCTTCTATCTCTACGACCTGGCGGCGGCCTTCCATGGGCTGTGGAACAGAGGCAAGGAGGAGGCGAGCTTGCGCTTCCTCATCGCCGATGACCCGGCCCTGACCGCAGCGCGCCTTGCCTTGATAAAGGCAATGGCGCTGACGATCGCCTCCGGCCTCGGAATTTTCGGGGTCGAACCGGTTGAGGAGATGCGCTGATGGCGACGGATAATCGGACCCCCGACGATCTGCAGGAAGCGGTCGCGGCGACCCTGCGCCGCCTGCGTGGCGAGGTTCGCAGCCAGGACCCGGCGACGGGCATCGAGCGAACCGAGCCGCAGTTCTCCTCCCCTCTCGGCGAGCGTGTACCGCCGGTCGCCGCGAGGGCAGACAACCTCGAGGAGCCCGATCTGTTGACCGGGGCCGAACCGGAAATTCCACCGACGCCTGCCGGCCGCTCGGCATTGGGGGAAGACGCGATCGCCTATCAGGAACAGGCGGCTCGCGGCCGGCCGCGCTGGCTTGCCTACGCGCTGTCGCTGACGGCCATTGTCGTCTTTGCCGGTATCGTCTGGTGGGCTTATCGCGCCATCCTCGACGCGCCGAAGAACGGCCCGGTGCCGGTGATCGCCGCCGATCAGACACCGCCCAAAGTGCCGCCCGCCGACCAGGGTGCCGCGACCCGGTCCGGACAGGAAAAGACAGTCTACGACCAGATTTCCGGCGCCAATACCCAGCCGAAGACGGAAGTGCTACTGCCGGCCCCTGAAACGCCCCAGGCCCCGCCGCCGCCAGCCCCCGCGCCTGCCGCCAGCGAGACGCCACCCGCGCCGGCGGCGACGGAAACCACGACGACCCTCCCGCCAGTTCCGGTCGCGCCGGCCACGACGACGGGCGGCACGACCAACGGGACGACGGCCACGCAACAAACCATGTCTACGGCGAACACTGGCACGGCGGACACGGGCTCATCGACTGGCACGACGACAGGGACCGCGGCCGAGACAACGACCACGCAACAGACAGCCACGACCACGGCGGACACGGGCTCCTCGACGGCTGGGGCGACCACGGCCCCCGACGTCGATCTGTCAGGCGTGCCTACGCTCTCGCCGGCTGCGCCTCTGTCGGCGACTAGTGTGCCGGCAGCCACCATGGTCGACAACTCGGGTACGGCGGGGGCAACGACCCAGACCGGGGCGGTTGCCGACAACTTCCATATTCAGCTGGCGGCGCTGAAGAGCGAGGCCGAAGCGAACAAGGCCTGGACCCGAATCTTGGCCAAGCACAACGACGTTCTGAGCGCGCTGACAGTTCATATCGTGCGGGCCGATCTGGGCAGTCAGGGCATCTACTACCGCGTGCAAGCGGGGCCCTTCGCCGACAAGGCGTCCGCCAAGGCCGCTTGCGACAAACTGAAATCAGGCGGGCAACAGTGCCTCATCAAGCCGTGAGCGGAGCTGTCGCTCCGGATTTGAGCCGCACGCCGAAGCGGAATCTGCGTCCGATTTGATGCCCCGCGCCGTCATCCTGGGCTGCGCCGGGCCTCGGCTCTCGGTGGAGGAACGGCAATTCTTCGCCCGTCTCGATCCTCTGGGCTTCATTCTCTTCGCGCGCAATGTGGAGGCGCCGGATCAGGTTCGCGCCTTGATCGCTGAATTGCGCCAGGCCGTGGGCCGGGCGGATGCGCCGGTCCTGATTGACCAGGAGGGCGGGCGAGTGCAGCGCTTGCGGCCGCCCCATTGGCGGGCAGCACCGCCGGCCGCCCGTTTCGGGGAATTGGCTGCCATCGATCGCGTCGCGGCGATCGAGGCTGCGCGCATGAACGCTCGGCTCATCGGGGACGAACTTGCCGATTTGGGCATCGACACGGTCTGCGCACCTGTTCTCGACCTGCGGTTTGCCGGCGCCCATGACGTGATCGGCGACCGCGCCTATTCTGGCGATCCGGAAACTGTCGCCGCCCTGGGTCGCGCCGCCTGTGAGGGATTCCAGGCCGCCGGCGTGAGGCCCATCGTGAAGCATGTTCCCGGCCATGGGCGCGGTATGGTCGACAGCCATCTCAGCGTCCCCGTGGTCGACATCACCCGCGCAGAACTGGAGGCTAGCGATTTCCGGCCGTTCAAGGCGCTGGCCGACATGCCTTGGGCCATGACAGCCCATGTGGTCTACCGCGCGATCGATCCGGATCGGCCGGCGACCACTTCGCCGGCGGTGGTGGCCCAGATCGTTCGTGGTCATATCGGCTTCGATGGCGTATTGATCGGCGACGATCTGTCGATGGAAGCCCTTGCCGGTTCGATCACCGAACGCGCGGCGGCGACGCTGGCCGCCGGTTGCGACCTGGCCCTTCACTGCAACGGAAAAATGGCCGAAATGAAGGCGTTGGCCGATGCAGTTCCGGAAATCGGTGCGGCAGCGAAGGCCCGCTTGGCGCAAGGGACTAAGGCGCGCCCAAGCGCCCCCGTCGATACGGCGGTCCTGGCCGCGCGCGTCGAAAAGTTATTGGCCGGTAGCCCGCATGCTTGACGCCGGCATTGCCAGTGGCCTGCGCGATGCCTCGGTCTGGGCTCTGCCGATTCTGATTGCCATTCCCCTGCATGAGGCCGCCCATGGTTTCGCGGCCTGGCGCTTAGGGGACGACACGGCCTATCGGCTGGGGCGGGTGACGCTCAATCCGCTGCGCCATGTGGATATTCTGGGCACAATCCTCCTGCCGGTTATGCTGCTGCTTGCCCATAGCCCCTTTCTGTTCGGCTATGCCAAGCCGGTCCCGGTAAATTTCCAGCGGTTGCGCCAACCTCGCCGCGACATGGTGCTGGTGGCTGCGGCGGGGCCGGCCATGAACATCCTTCTCGCCGTCATTTCCGCGGCACTGGTCCACTTGGCCTTCGTGTTGCCCGCTCTGGCCTCGCAGTGGGCGGGCGAGACGCTGTATCGCTCGATCTTGCTAAACCTGGTCCTCGCCATCTTCAATATGATCCCCCTGCCGCCGCTGGACGGCGGCCGGGTGGCCGTCGGCCTGCTGCCGCGGGCGCTGGGCAAGCCCCTGGCACGGTTGGAGCGTTTCGGCATGGTAATCCTGTTGGGTTTGGTGATCGGGCTGCCCATTCTGGGCCAGAGCCTGAACATGGATCTCAACCTGTTGCCGCGGCTGCTGTTCCCGCCCCTCGAATTTCTCTATAACGCCATCGTGTCGCTTACCGGTGTCGGCGGCAAACTGGCACTAATGGGGTTCACCTGACCGCGATGATGCCCAGCGACGAACCTTTCGAGGAAGATCTGCGCAACGAGGTTGCGCCGGAGGATGCCTTGCTCCTCGATCTCGACGGTTATGAGGGGCCGATCGACGTGCTGCTGCTGCTGGCGCGCGACCAGAAGGTCGATCTGCGCAAGATTTCGATCCTCGATCTGGCCGATCAATATCTGGCGTTCATCGCGCGGGCGCGCCAGCTTCGCCTGGAGATCGCCGCCGACTACCTGGTGATGGCCGCCTGGCTTGCTTACCTGAAGTCGCGCCTGTTGCTGCCCGAGCCGGAGGGCGAAGGCGAACCGACGGGCGCCGAGCTCGCCGCGGCCCTAGCCTTTCAGCTCCAGCGGTTGCAGGCGATGCGCGAGGCCGGCGCAAAGTTGATGGGCCGCCCGCAACTCGGCCGCGATATTTTTCCCCGCGGCGCACCGGAGCGCTTCCGCATCGTTGCCCGCCCGGTCTATTCGGCCAGGCTATACGATCTTCTGAAAGCCTATGGCAGCCATTCCGGCCGGCGGCACGAAGGCGCCCTGCATATCCTGGCGACCGATCTCTATTCCATGGACGATGCCTTGAAGCGGCTCAGCGGCCTGATCGGCAAGGCGATGGATTGGACCTCGCTGGCGAGCTTCCTGCCCGCCGGCCTTGCCGATGGGTTGGTGCGCCGCTCGGCCATCGCCGCCACATTCGCCGCCAGCCTGGAGATGGTGCGCGCCGGCCATCTGCGCATTCGCCAGGAAGGCAATTTCGGCCCGATCTACCTTAAAGGTCACGAGGAACCTGCCGCGTCATGAGCGAAGACCGCTTTCAGTTGCTGCGCCTGCTGGAGGCGATCCTGTTCGCCTCGGCCGAGCCCGTCGGCGAAAAATCCCTGGCGGGCCGCCTGCCCGAAGGGGCCGATCTGACCGGTCTGCTGGAGGAATTGCGCGGCCTTTACGCCAACCGCGGCGTTCATCTGATCCAGGCCGAGGATCGCTGGGCGTTCCGCACGGCGCCCGACATGGCGGACAAGCTGCAGATCGAAACCGCGGTTACCCGCAAATTGTCGCGCGCGGCAATCGAAACCCTGGCGATCATCGCCTATCAGCAGCCGGTGACCCGCGCCGAGGTGGAGGAAATTCGCGGCGTTGCTCTCTCCCGCGGCACGCTGGACACATTGCTCGAGGCCGGCTGGATTCGACCCAAGGGGCGCCGTCAGACCCCGGGCCGACCTGTTACCTGGGTCACCACCGACGGCTTCCTCGATCACTTCGGCCTGGAAAGCCGCGAGGCCTTGCCCGGACTGGAGGAATTGCGCGCGGCGGGATTGCTGGATGCGCGTTCAGCCATTTCAACCCTGGGGGCCCAGGCGATGGCTGCCATGGCGCCGCCGGAGGATACGGGCGAGGGCGAAGAAGAGGAGGGCGAAGAAATCGAGGAAGGCGCCGGGCCCCATGACTTTGATTCCGTGGTCGCCGCGGCCGAAGCGGAGGTGGAGGACGACGAGGGCGAAGAAGACGATGCCCCCGGTGCTTGATGCGCTAAAAGGCTCGGGCGCATCGGAGGCAGAGAACTCGACATATGAATCCCAATTCTGAATTGCCCGACGGTTCCCTGACGAGCGTGAATTTTTTTGATCGGGGCTTTTCACGTTCGCAGCGCTTTCGGCGGTTTTTCGGCGATGCTCAGCCCGGGCCTTAACCGCGGGCTGCTTTCGCCAGCCGTCTGGGGCCGGCCGGCAATAACCGCTTGATTGGGTAGTCGCTCCACCCAAGATATTGAATTGTCGCCCTGATCCAATCTGGTGCGGCCTCGGATCATCGGCATATGTGGCGTTGCGGCGGCGGGGCCTTTTTGCCATAGTCCGCCGGAATTCGCGCCCTCTGGCGCCTAAGGAGACCCCCTATGGGATCGTTTAGCATTTGGCACTTGCTGCTGTTGTTCGCCGTCGTACTGTTGCTGTTCGGCGGCGGCGGGAAAATTCCCAAGCTCATGAAGGATATGGGCCAGGGCATCACGGCGTTCAAAAAGGGTCTGAAGGACGACAAGCCTGCAGACCCCACGAGTGCGGACAAGGCCATCGAGGCGGATACCGTCAACAAGGACAAGGCGGCAGGCTAAGCAGAAGGCCTAACGCCGGGGCAGATTCATGTTCGACCTGAGCTGGTCGCATATCGCCATCTTGGTCGTGGTGGCACTGATCGTGCTCGGCCCGAAAGAGTTGCCTAATGCGATACGCACGGGTGCGCAGCTATTGCGCGCGGGGCGCAAACTGGCGGGCGAATTCCGCAGCGGCGTCGATGAATTGGTACGCGAGGCCGAACTGGACGAGACGCGCCGCACCATCACCCAGGCGATGACCGAGGGCATGGACAATACCATCGGCGAGACCGTCGATCCCTTCCGTGAGATCAAGGCCTCATTGCAAGGCGATCTGCTGGCCGACCGGCCCGCGGCCGAACAGCCCGCCGCGGAGTTGCCGGGCCCAAGCAATATCGTGATCAACGATGCGCCGCCGGCGCCGCCGAATTCCATCGTGCCGCCGCCGCCGGAAGGTGCGTCACCCGAGACGGCGGTGACGCCGTCGGCTGACGTATCCGCACCCACGTCAAGTGAACCCGCGCCGGCGCCCAGCGCTGGTCCGGCCGTCGCATCCGAGGATCTGAAGAAGAGCGCATGATCTTGGACGGCGCGGAAGACGACAAGAAGATGCCCTTGCTCGACCATTTGGTCGAGCTGCGCCGGCGTCTGCTCTATTCGATCGTCGGCCTTGTCGTGGCCTTCCTGGTCTGTTTCTTCTTCGCACAGCACATCTTCAATTTCCTGGCCCAGCCGCTGGCCAACATCCTGCTGAAAGAGACGGGCCGGCATTTTATTTACACCGATCTGACTGAAGTGTTCTTCACCCAGGTCAAGGTCGCTTTCTTCGGTGCCGCTTGCCTGACTTTTCCGATCTTCGCGTCGCAAATCTGGATTTTCGTGGCGCCGGGGCTCTACAAGCATGAGCGCTCGGCCTTTCTGCCGTTCCTCGTCGCCACGCCAGTCCTGTTCCTGATCGGCGCGGCAATTCTGTATTACGTGATGCTGCCGGTGGCCTGGCGTTTCTTTCTGGGATTTCAGCAGCCGGGCGGGCCCGAGACCCTGCCGATCCAGCTCGATGCCAAGGTCAGCGACTACATTTCGCTGGTGATGAAGCTGATCTTCGCCTTCGGCCTGTGCTTTCAGCTTCCCGTGCTGTTGACCCTGCTGGCGCGCGTCGGCATCGTGAGTTCCGAGGGGCTGCGCAAGAAGCGGCGCTACGCCATCGTCGGCGTCTTCGCCGTGGCCGCCATCGTGACACCGCCCGATCCCTTCAGCATGATGAGTTTGGCGATACCCATTATCGTGCTCTACGAGATCTCCATCTGGTCGGCCAAATTGGTCGAGAAAAAGCGCGCCGAGCGCGAGCAGGCGCTCGATGAGGAATTGAAGAAGGACTGACCGAACGCTGGGCTCTGGCAGCCCCAAGTGGACTTTGGCGAGTCGGGCGGCCTATAACCTGTGCAGCGCAAACGAGCGATTCGCTGCCCCCATGCACGATTTGAAAGCGATCCGCGACAATCCTGAGGCCTTCGATATGGGCCTCAAGCGCCGTGGCCTGCCGCCAATGGCCGTGGAGATTCTGGCGCTCGATCAGGAGCGCCGCCGCCTCGTCAAGGCCGCGGAGGAGCTGCAGGCCAAGCGCAACAGCCTGTCCAAGGAGATCGGCCACCTGAAAGCCAAGGGCGATGAGGCCGCCGCCAGTGCCGCCGCGGCGGAGGTGTCGAGTCTCAAGGAGGCGATGCCGGCGGCCGAGCAAGCGGAACGCGAACTGGCCGATCTGATCGAAAGCCGGCTCTCGATTATCCCGAACCTGCCGGCGCCCGGCGTGCCCGACGGGTTGGATGAAACCGCCAATCTCGAGATTCGCCGCCATGGCGCACTGCCCCGCCTCAACGCGCCGAAGGAGCATTTCGAACTGGGCGAAGCCCTGGGGCTAATGGATTTCGAGGCTGCGGCCAAGCTCTCCGGCGCTCGCTTCGTGGTGCTGAAGGGCGCGCTGGCTCGGATGGAGCGGGCGCTCGCCTCCTTCATGGTGGATATTCACACCGGCGAGTTCGGCTATACCGAGATCGCGCCGCCCCATCTGGTTCGCGATTGGGCACTCTACGGCACCGGCCAATTGCCCAAGCTGGCCGAGGATCTGTTTACTGCCTCGGGCGGATTCTGGCTGATTCCGACGGCGGAAGTACCGCTGACCAATCTGGTGGGTGACAGCATTTTGGACGCGGACGCTCTGCCGCTGCGCTTCACCGCCTATACTCCCTGCTACCGGTCGGAGGCAGGGGCGGCGGGCAAAGATACCCGCGGCATGATCCGCCAACATCAATTCAGCAAGGTCGAATTGGTATCCGTCGCCCATCCGGAGCGCTCCGCCGAAGAGCATGAGCGGATGACCGTCTGCGCGGAAACGGTGCTGCAGCGCCTCGATCTGCCCTATCGCACCGTCATGCTCTGCGCCGGGGACATGGGTTTCTCGGCGATGAAGACCTATGACATCGAAGTCTGGCTGCCGGGGCAGGGGCGATATCGGGAAATTTCGAGCTGCTCCAACTGCGGCGACTTCCAGGCCCGGCGCATGAAGGCGCGATTTCGCGAGGCCGGCAGCAAGGGCACGCGCTTCGTCCATACCTTGAACGGTTCGGCGCTGGCCGTCGGTCGCACGCTTATCGCCGTGCTGGAGAATTATCAGCAGCCCGGCGGCTCCATTGCCATTCCCGCAGCACTCCAACCCTACATGGGCGGACTTGCCGCCATCGGTCCTCATGCCTAAGGCAGCGCCGGGATTGAAAGCTGCGCGCATCCTCGTTTCCAACGACGATGGGATCAACGCACCCGGTCTGAAAGTCCTGGAGAAAATCGCACGCCAGCTCTGCCGCGATGTCTGGGTCGTGGCGCCGGAAGTCGAGCAGAGCGGGGCGGGGCATTCGCTCACCCTGCGGCGGCCTTTGCAAGTTCGCCGCGTCTCGCCGCGGCGCTTCGCCGTGGACGGCACGCCCACCGATTGCGTCTTGCTGGCAGTCAACCGGCTGATCGAGGGCCGGCGCCCGGATCTGGTGCTCTCGGGCGTCAATCGCGGCAGCAACCTGGGCGAGGACGTCACATATTCCGGAACCATCGCCGCCGCCATGGAAGCGACGCTGCTGGGGATTCCCTCCATCGCGCTCAGCCAGATGCGCGAAGGCCAGACCATCGCCTGGCATGTCGCGCTGAAACACGGGGCGGAGGTGATCCGGCGCCTGATCAGCGTAGCCTGGACCGAGGGCGTGCTGATGAACGTGAATTTCCCCTATATCGCCAAGGGCGATGTTTCGGGCGTCCAGATCGTGCGCCAGGGCCGGCGCGCCGCCAATATCGAGGTGACGCCCGTCACTGACGCCGTCGGCCGGAAATATCTTTGGATCGGCGATTTCACCAGCGACAATCCGGTCGGCCACGGCACGGATTTGGGTGCCGTGCGCGAGCGGGCAATTGCCGTCACGCCGCTGCACCTCGATCTGACCCATCGCGGCATGGTCCGCCGTCTGACAGAGGCTTTCGGGTGAGCCTCGCCGCGCGCAAAATCCGCCTTATCATGGCGCTGCGCCGCAGCGGCGTCACCGACACTGCCGTCCTGGCCGCCATCGAGCGCATTCCCCGCGAGGACTTCGTCCAGGAATCCTTTCACGATCAGGCCTATGAGGATAAGGCGCTGCCCATCGGCCAGGGCCAGACCATCAGCCAGCCGCAGATCGTGGCATTGATGACCCAAGCCCTGGAGGTGACGCCGCGCCAAAAGGTGCTGGAGATCGGCACGGGCTCCGGCTATCAGACCGCGGTGCTCTCCCGTCTTGCCCGGCGCGTCTATACGATCGAGCGCCACCAGCCGCTGTTGCGCGAGGCGGAGGCGCGCTTCGCCGCCTTGCGGATCAACAACATCACCAGCATTGCCGGCGACGGGATGAAGGGGTGGCCGGCCCAGGCGCCTTTCGATCGTATCATCGTGACGGCGGCCGCGCCGCAATTGCCCGAAATATTGCTCGACCAACTGGCCATTGGCAGCATCATGGTTCTGCCCCTGGGGCCGGAGCGGGGCGATCAGGAGTTGATCAAGCTTCGGCGCGGCGAAGGGGGGATCGAAACGGAGAAACTATGCGACGTACGCTTCGTGCCTTTGCTGCCGGGGCTGCCGCAGGAGCGGGCGCGTCAATGACCATGCCCCGCCTATTCACGGGCTCTCTGCTTGTGCTCGGGCTGTTGCTGGGGCTGGCCGGCTGTTCCGGCGTCACCTATGACCCGGGGGCGCGCCAGATTGAAACCGGCCCGCCACCGCCCTCGGCCCCGGTCGCTACCCTCGGCGGACAGAGATATTCGGTCGTCTCGGGCGATACGATCGACGGGTTGGCCAAACAATTCGGCGTGCCCCTCGATGTGCTGATCCAGGCCAACGGTCTGACCTATCCTTATGACCTGCGTCCCGGGCAGCAATTGGTCGTACCCGTTTCCGGCAGCTATATGGTGGTGCCCGGGGATTCCCTTTATCGCATCGCCAAACATCACGGCACTACCGTTGCCGCTCTCGCCGAAATGAACGGGATCGCGCCACCCTATAGAATCCGGGTCGGCCAGCAGCTGACCTTGCCCGGCAGCGCCGTGGATTCCGGCGCCGCGGCCCAGGCCGAGACACTGCCGCCGGCGACGCCGGGACCGACCCTGCCGGCGTCCGGGTCCAGCAAGGTGACGACGGAGGCCCTGCCGCCGCCTGGCGGCACGGTTGCCCCAGGCTCGTCGCTTACGCCTCCTGGCCCGCCTTCAACGGCTTCCTCGACGGCGGCCGTGGCCTTGCCGCCCCCGCCGCTGCCGGCGGTGAATTCCACGGCGCCGCCTCCGCCGGCGTCAGCGACCACGCTCCCGCCGATCAGCGATTCGAGCGGGACCGCGCCGGCCTTGGCGCCGATTGCGCCGGCGCCATCGGCCACCTCGACCGTCACCACGAGCAGCGATTCCACCGGCAATCCAGCGTCGGCGGCATCGACATCGACCCAGATGGCCGCGGTTCCCCCGCAGCCTGCCGGCCATGGTTCAGGCAAGTTTCTCTGGCCGGTAAACGGCAAGATCGTCTCGCCCTTCGGCCCGAAGGACGGCGGTTCGCACAACGACGGCATCAATATCGCCGCACCTTTGGGAACGCCGGTGCGCGCCGCCGACGGTGGCGTCGTCGTCTATGCCGGCAACGAATTACGCGGTTTCGGCAATCTGCTGCTGATACGTCATGCCGATGGCTGGGTTTCCGCCTACGCCCATTGCGATGCCCTGCTGGTCAAGCGCGGCGATCAGGTGAAGCGCGGCCAGGTCATCGGCCGCGTCGGCCAAAGCGGCAATGTCAGCGCCCCGCAACTGCACTTCGAATTGCGCAAGGGCGCGCAGGCTGTCGATCCGCTCGGCCAACTCGGGCCCCAGGGCGCGTAAGCCGCCCCATCCGCTCAGCAAGCGGCCACCACCACCCCATCGCCTATCGAATGGACACATCTCCTCCTCGGCCATGTTTCGATTCCATTGGAATCGTCAGGGGGTCGGCTGGATTCGTTTTGGAATCGAAACCCCACGATTTTTCGCAACTTTCGGACCGAGAGTTGGCTCCAATCGAGGTATGTCCACCCGATAGGGGCCGGGGCGGGGGTGAGCCTCTGCCCAGCCGCGCGAGAAACCCTCTCTCGATCGCGCCCTGCTTCTGCAGGAAATCTGCAGGGCAGCCAGGGCGTCATCGGAGCTTAAATTAATTGTACCACAGGCCCCCCTAACCCGCGCACACGAAAGGGTACGGGGACAGCAAGAGGCACCCTTATCTCTTCCCCCGCCCCCTTCTTCAATGGGGGCGGGCCGGGCTATCCAGTGGACACATCTCATCCTCGGCCATTTTTCGAATCCAAACGGAATCGCCAGGGGGGGGGTCGGCCGGATTCGTTTTGGAATCGAAATCCACCATTTTTCGCAACCTTCGAACCAAGAATTGGCTCCAATCGAGATGTGTCCACCCGATAGCCCCATCCCTTCCCCTGCGGGCCGATGGGCCCGCGAGCCGATGGGGAAGGTTAGGCGTGGTGCGCTTGTTTTCGGCGAAACGACGACGGGGCGGAGGCTGATTCAATCCAATTGGCGGCGCAATCGGCCGGCGAGGTCCTGGATGTATTGCCAGGCGACCCGGCCTGAGCGCGCGCCGCGGGTGACGGACCATTCATTGGCTTCGGCGCGCAAGGTTTCGACCGGCAGCTTCAGGCCATAGCGCCGGGCATAGCCCTCGACGATGGCGAAATAGGTATCCTGATCGCAGTTATGGAACCCGAGCCACAGGCCGAAGCGATCCGACAGCGAAACCTTTTCCTCCACCGCTTCGGCGGGGTTGATGGCCGTGGAACGTTCGTTTTCAATCATCTCGCGCGGCATCAGGTGGCGGCGGTTCGAGGTGGCATAGAACAGAACATTGGCCGGCCGGCCCTCGATCCCGCCTTCCAGAACGGCCTTCAAAGATTTGTAGCTGGTGTCGGCGGCATCGAAGGAGAGGTCGTCGCAGAACAACAGGCAGCGCCGCTTCTGACCGCGCAGCCGCGCCAGGAGTTGGGGCAGCGAGGCAAGATCCTCGCGATGAATTTCGATGAGGGCGATGGCGCCCTTTGCCTCGGCGTTCACGGCGGCATGCACGGCCTTGACCAGGGAACTCTTGCCGGTGCCGCGCGCTCCCCAGAGCAAGGCATTGTTGGCCGGCAGGCCCTTGGCGAATCGCCGCGTGTTGTCGAGCAGGATATCGCGGGCCCCATCGACGCCGCGCAGCAGGTCGAGATCGATGCGGCTGACCTTGGCAACAGCCTCGAGCCTGGCGCCGTCGGCATGCCAGACGAAGGCATCAGCCTTGTCGAGGGCGGCCGAGGCGGGCGCAGCCGGGGCCAGGCGCTCGAGGGCATCGGCGATACGCTGAAGCAGGGGCAATTGATGGGAATCAGCCATGGCGACCGCACCCTAGCAGCCTGATTCAGGCCAAGAAAGCCCAGTATTGGCGGCCATTGCATTTCCGGGTCGGGCCGCTATAGTCCGCCGCTCATCGCCATTCCTCGGGAGTAACTATGTTCATTACCTCCGCTTACGCCCAGGCGGCGTCGGGCGCGGCCCCGGGCCTTAGCAGCATAGGCGGGCTCTTGCCCATGCTGCTGATCATTCCCGTTTTCTACTTCCTGTTGATCCGCCCGCAACAGAAAAAGGCCAAGGAACACAAGGCGCTGATCTCGGCCGTGAAGCGCGGCGACCGCGTGGTCACCACCGGTGGTATTCTGGGTGTTGTTACCAAGGTGATCGACAACGGCGAGGTGCAGCTGGAGATCGCCGATGGCGTGCGCATTCGCATTCTACGCGTTGCCATCAGCGACGTGGTCAACCGCGCCGAGCCGGCTCGCGTTCAGGACAATTCCGCCGATAAGAAGAGCGACGCCCGCTAGCCGGTTGCGCGACAAGACGAAGGCGGACGGCCCGACGATATGATGTATTTCGCGCGATGGAAGGTGACGTTGATCCTGGCGATCTTGGCGCTGGGCACCATTTTCGCCATTCCCAATCTTCTGCCCGCCCGCGTCAATCAGGCGATTCCGAGCTGGATACCGCATCCGACGGTCAGCCTCGGCCTTGACCTCCAGGGTGGCTCCTATCTGCTGCTCTCCGCCGACACCAATTCACTGATCCGCGAGCGCTTGAACAGTGTGGTCAATGACATCCGCACCACACTGCGCGGGGCTAAGATCGGCTATACCGATATCGGCGTCGCGGGCAATGTTGCCAAGGTTAAGCTGCTCGATTCGGCCAATGCCGCGAAGGCGCGCGACCTGTTGAAGTCCGCCACTGAGGGCATGGATATGACGATCGGCGCCGACGGCGCCGTCACCGCCAGTTTCACCGATGCCACCGTCCAAACCATGGTGCAGGGCGCCATGGAGAATTCCATCGAAGTCGTCCGCCGCCGCATCGACGATACGGGAACGCGCGAGCCGATCATTCAGCGACAAGGCGCCGATCGAATTCTCGTCCAGCTGCCGGGGCTCAGCGACCCCGAACATATCAAGGCGTTGCTCGGTACGACGGCGAAGATGACGTTTCGCTTCGTCGACGAAACGGTGGCGCCCGAGGCGGCAAAGTCGGGCGTCTTGCCGCCGACCGACGAAGTCTTGCCCTTGGCCTCTACGCCACGCGGGGGCGAGGCGCCGTACTACGTGGTGCAGAAACAGGTGATGGTGAGCGGCGAGAACCTGAAGACGGCGGCGGCGACGATTCAAGACGGTCAGCCGGTGGTCGCCTTCACCTTCGATTCTATCGGCGGCAGGCGCTTCTGCGATGCGACGAAGACCAATGTGGGAAAACTATTCGCCATCGTCTTGGACGGCAAGGTGATCAGCGCGCCGGTCATCCGCGATGCCATCTGCGGCGGCTCCGGCCAGATCAGTGGAAATTTCACGCTGCAAAGCGCCCAGGATCTGGCAACCCTCTTGAAAAACGGCGCACTTCCGGTGCCGCTGAAAATCATCGAGGAACGCTCGGTCGGCCCCGACCTCGGTGCCGATTCGATCCGCGCCGGCATCTACGCCTGTGTGATCGGCTTCGCCCTGGTCGCCACATACATGCTGCTGGCTTATGGCCTGTTCGGGCTGTTCGCCGACATCGCTTTGCTGTTCAACTTGATCCTGACCATGGCCTTGCTTTCGCTGTTGAGTGCCACGCTGACGCTGCCGGGCATCGCCGGCATGTTGCTGACGTTGGGCATGTCGGTGGATGCCAACGTGCTGATCAACGAACGCATCCGCGAGGAAACCAAGCTCGGCCGTTCCCCCATCGCGGCGCTGGACGCCGGATTCCGGCGCGCGTTTTCTACCATTTTCGATTCCAATGTGACGACGCTGATCAAGATGGCGATCCTTTATGTACTGGGCTCCGGTTCGGTGAAGGGTTTTGCCGTCACCATCAGCCTCGGCATCTGCACCTCGATGTTCACCGCCATCGTCTTCGTGCGTTGGGTGATCTCGGTCTGGCTGCGCCGCCGCCGTCCCGCGGCATTGCGCGTCTAGAGGAATCACCATGGTTCGTCTGCGCTTCGTTCCCGACAATACCAAGATCCAATTCATGCGCGGCCGCATCCTCGGCCTCCTGTTCTTTTATCCTGGCTTGAACTACGGCATCGATTTTCGTGGCGGCATTTCCATCGAGGCGCGCACCACCGGCCCCGCCGATTTCGCGGCCTTGCGCTCGCAGATCAACGGTCTCAGCCTGGGCGAGGCGCAATTGCAGCAGTTCGGCACGCCCCAGGACGTCTTGATCCGCCTGGAACGCCAGGCCGGCGGCGACGAGGCCCAGCAGAAGGCGGTGGAGAAGGTTCGTCAGCTGCTGCTCACAAAATTCCCGGGTACCGAGCTGCGTCAGGTCGAGGCGGTCGGCGCCACGGTCAGCGGCGAGCTGTTCCGCGGCGGCATGATAGCCCTCGGGCTCGCCCTGGTGGCCATGCTGATCTACATCTGGTTCCGATTCGAATGGCAGTTCGGCGTCGGTGCGGTGGTGACCTTGGTCCTCGACGTGACCAAGACAGTGGGATTCTTCGTCATCACCGGGCTGCAGTTCAATCTGACCAGCCTGGCGGCGATCCTGACCATCATGGGTTATTCGATCAACGACAAGGTCGTCGTCTATGACCGGGTGCGCGAGAATCTGCGCAAATACAAGGCCATGCCGCTGCGCCAGTTGATCGATCTCTCCATCAACGAGACGCTGAACCGGACCATCAATACCTCCTTCACCACGTTTCTCGCGACCATGCCGCTCGCCCTCGTCGCCACGGGCGCGGTACAGGAATTCGCCATCGTCATTCTATTCGGCATCGTGATCGGCACATCGTCTTCGATCTTCATCGCCGCGCCCATCCTGCTCTTCCTCGGCGAGAACCGCTTGCGCCGCGGTCCGAAGGCCAAAGCGGCCGTCGACAGCCGGCCGTGAGGCCAGTGGCCTGATGGACCTGACGCCGCTCATTCCGGGCGGACGGCAAATCGTCGAAAGTTATGGCGAGGGGCGCTTCCGCATCGCTGGACAGCTCTATGCCGGCGCCGTTCTGGTATTTCCCGAACGCACGCTGGCCTGGCCCGTGACGTCGGCGGCCGAGGCGGACCTGGAAAACCTCGAGCCGATTCTGGCTGCCGGCCGGTCACATGACGTGGATCTGCTGCTGTTCGGCCAAGGCAGGCGCATGACCCTGATATCGCCGGCCCTGCGCCAGGGCATCCGCGCCGTGGGCATTGTCGTCGAGCCCATGGATACCGGCGCCGCCTGTCGCACCTATAACGTCCTGATGGCCGAGGGGCGTCGCATTGCCGCGGCGCTAATCCCCGTGCCCTGACAGCGAAACGGGGCCCCGAAAGACCTCGTTCCGCATCATCCCGGCAGATGAGTTCTAGAGAAGCTTCTGGCCTACCATGCAATAAAGCATGGGCAGCGAGAGCATCGTATTGGTGCGCGAGGCCAGCATGGCCAGGCGCGCGGCAGCCTTCTTGGCGTCGGCGTCGACGGTGACGATGCCGAGCGCCTTCTTCTGATTCGGCCAAATCACGAACCAGACATTGGCGGCCATGATCAGGGCCAGCCACATACCGATGCCGATCGTCTGCGCCGGCGCCCGAACCGTCAGCGCCTGGCCGATATAGCCGTTCAACCAGGCGGTGATCAGGCCAAACAGCACCGTGGCGGCGGCGGCCCAGCGAAAGAAGAACAGCGCGGCCGGCGCGATGACCTTGCCGATTGCCGGCTTCTGTTCGTCGGGAATCTTGGGCATGGACGGGATCTGGACGAAGTTGAAGTAGTAGAGCAGTCCGATCCAGAGAATACCGAAGAACACATGAATGTAGCGGAACAGGAATAGCCAGAAGGCTGAATCGCCCACGATCGTGTAGTGCCCGCGAAGCAGGAACACGAGCACGGTCAGCACCAGGCCGAGGCCCAGGGATTTGTGCAGGTTTTCGAGTGGATTTTTCATCGGCGGCCCCTTGCGTGCGAATCACAGACTATAATCATTCTATCGCAATGCCTTGTGGCTTCAACGGCCATATCGCCCTACGGATCGCGGGGTCATGGCGGAGATCGCGTCTTATTGCGCCCAAATGCTGCGCCGGCAGGATGCCGACCGCTACCTGACGGCGCTTTTTGCCACCGGCGACCGGCGCGAGGCATTGTTTGCCCTCTATGCTTTCAATCTGGAAGTGGCCCGTGCCCGCGAAATGGTGAGCGAACCGCTCATGGGGCTGGTCCGCCTGCAATGGTGGCGCGATGCCATCGACGAGATCTATCACGGCCGCATCCGCGCTCATGAGGTGGTGCGGCCTCTGGCGCGTGCGGTTTCCGCCTATGGCCTCAGTCAGCCTTTGTTCGAGCGACTGATCGCGACCCGCGAGCGCGATCTGGACGCAGAGCCTCCCGCGGACCTCACGGGCTTGGTCGATTATGCCCAGGGCAGTTCGGCCACGCTGGTGGAACTGGCGTTGGAGATCCTGGGCGCGCCGACGCCCGCCGTGCGCGAGGCAGGCGAGGCGGCCGGCGTTGCCTGGGCGTTGACGGGCCTGTTGCGCGCCGTGCCGTTTCACGCATCCCGGCGCCGACTCTATTTGCCGGCCAATCTGATGGCCGAGGCGGGATTGCTCCCGGGGCAGCTTTTCGACCGCGGCTCGTCGCCTGCCTTGCGACCCGTGGTGCGGATCGTGGCCGGCGCGGCTTCAGATTGGCTTTCCCGCGCCCGACAGCACGCGGCGCAGGTGCCGCGTCGATTTCAGCCGGCTCTTCTGCCGGTCACTCTGGCCGCGGGATATCTGCGTCGGCTGGCGGCGGCCAGTTATGACCCGTTCGATGGGCGCGTCCAACAGACTCCGCCTTGGCGCATCTGGGCCCTGGCCGCCAAACGCGTAACCGGGGGTTATTAGAGCTGCTGCTTCGGCAAATTTGCGCCCCTCCCATGGCCAGCAAGCAATGGTGCAGCGCAATAGAGACCGCATAATGCCCCTATGAGAGATATCGAGCAGGCGGGAGCCGATCCCTTGAGCAGCAACGCGGCCGTACGTCAGCAGGGGGTGGTCGACGGCGCGGTCTTCGCCGTTCTCGCAGCCCTCAGTTTTTCCCATTTCCTCAACGACATGATCCAGTCGCTGGTGCCGGCGATCTACCCGATTCTCAAAACCTCGTATCAGCTCAGCTTTACCCAGGTCGGCCTCATCACGCTCACCTTTCAACTGACCGCTTCGCTGCTGCAGCCGCTGGTCGGGCTCTACACCGATCGCCGACCGATGCCTTTTTCGCTGGCCATCGGCATGGGTTTTACCCTGTGCGGGCTGCTACTTCTTTCTCAGGCCGATCGTTACGCCTTGCTGCTCGCCGCAGCGGCGCTGGTGGGGATGGGCTCGTCGGTCTTCCATCCGGAATCTTCCCGCATGGCGCGGGCGGCGTCCGGCGGCCGGCATGGCCTGGCCCAATCGGTGTTTCAGGTCGGCGGCAATATCGGATCCTCATCAGGCCCGTTGCTGGCCGCCTTCATCGTCGTGCCCCACGGCCAATCCAGCATCGCCTGGTTCTCGCTTGCCGCGTTGCTCGCCATTCTCGTGCTGTGGAACATCGGCCGCTGGTACAGCAGCCACCTCACCGCACGACGAGGGCGGGCCCAGTTCCATGGGACAAAACATCCGGAACTTTCGCGTCGGAAGATCGCATTCTGCATCGCCATCCTGGTGGCGCTGATCTTCTCGAAGTATTTCTACATGGCCAGCATTGGCACCTATTTCACCTTCTACCTGATCCACAAATTCCAGCTTTCGGTGCAGAGCGCCCAGATCCATCTGTTCATATTCCTGGGCGCTGTCGCCTTCGGCACGCTGGCGGGCGGGCCGATCGGCGACCGCTTCGGCCGGAAATACGTGATCTGGTTCTCGATCCTGGGCGTGCTTCCCTTTACCCTGATGCTGCCCTACGCCAATCTTTTCTGGACCGGCATCCTGACCGTGGTCATCGGCCTGATCCTGTCATCGGCCTTCGCCGCGATCCTGGTCTATGCGCAGGAGCTAGTGCCCGGAAAAGTGGGCACCATCGCCGGTCTCTTCTTCGGTTTTGCCTTCGGGCTGGGCGGGTTGGGCGCAGCATTGCTGGGACAGTTGGCCGACGTTTCCGGCATCGACTACGTCTACCAGGTCTGCTCGTTCCTGCCGGCCATCGGCATCCTGGCGGCCTTTCTGCCCAATCTGGAAACCGCGATCAACCGCCGCCGTTGATCCGGACTAGGCAGCAAGCCGCGTAGCGGCCAGCCAGCGCTCGAGATCGGCCAGCGCGCGGGTGGCCAGCGCCGGCTTGCGTGTCGATCGGCCCTTGCGCCCGCCCGCCAGTTCGGGCATGGGCGGCAGAAGCCCGAAATTGATGTTCATGGGCTGGAAGGTCTTGGCATCGGCCCCGCCGGTGATATGGGCGAGAAGGGCGCCCAAGGCGGTGGTCGACGGCGGCGCGTCGGGAACCTGACCGTGCCGCTCGGCTGCTATGAAACGGCCCGCGAGCAGGCCGATGGCTGCACTCTCCACATAGCCTTCGACGCCGGTGATCTGTCCGGCAAAACGCAAGGCTGGTCGCGCTTTCAGATGCAGGCGCGCATCCAGCAGCCGCGGGCTGTTGATGAAGGTATTGCGATGCAGCCCGCCGAGACGCGCGAACTCCGCCTTCTCGAGGCCGGGAATCATGCGGAAGATTCGGGTCTGCTCGCCGTATTTCAACTTGGTCTGGAATCCCACGATGTTGAACAGGCTGCCCAGCGCATTATCCTGGCGCAGTTGCACCACCGCGTGGGCGCGCCGTCTGCTGCGGGGATCGATCAGGCCCACCGGCTTCATGGGTCCGAAGCGCAAGGTCTCGCGACCGCGCGCCGCCATGATTTCGATGGGCAGGCACCCGTCGAAATAGGGCGTGGTGGCTTCCCATTCCTTGAACTCGGTCTTGTCGCCGGCCAGCAGCGCATCAATGAAGGCCTCGTATTGCGCGCGATCCAGCGGGCAGTTGATGTAATCCGCGCCGTCGCCCGCCGGGCCCGCCTTGTCGTAGCGCGACTGGAACCAGGCAATATCGAAATCGATGCTCTCGCGATGGACGATGGGCGCGATGGCGTCGAAGAAGGCGAGCGCATCCTCGCCGCTGAGTTTGCGGATGGCTCCGGCCAAAGCAGGGGCGGTGAGGGGGCCGGTGGCGACGATGGTGTCAGCCCATTCGGTAGGTGGCAGGCCGGCAACTTCGCCGCGCTCGATGGCGATGCGTGGCTCGGCAAGCAGGCGTGCTGTCACCTCTTCAGCGAAACCTTCTCGATCCACCGCGAGCGCACCGCCCGCGGGAAGTTTGTGGCGGTCGGCGGTGGCCAGGATCAGCGAGCCGCAGCGCCGCATCTCCTCATGCAGCAGACCGACGGCGTTGTTCATTGCGTCGTCGGAGCGAAAGGAATTCGAGCAGACAAGCTCGGCCAATTGGTCCGTTTTATGCGCCTCAGTGCCGCGCAGCGGCCGCATCTCGTGGAGAATGACCGGCTGGCCGGCCCGCGCGAGTTGCCAGGCTGCTTCGCTGCCGGCAAGCCCGCCACCGACCACGTGCACCGGATTGTCTGTCATGGGGACAACAGATAACCTCGCCCTCTTCCGACAGCAAGGAGAACGCTCATCAGGTGGGGGCCAAGCCCGACGGATCGCTGGAACTGGGCTTCGAGGCTCAGGCCAAACGGAGCTGGGCCAATCTCATCGCTGTGCTGCACGCCGCGGACATGGGCCTTGGCGACATTGTGAAGACCAATGTCTTCGTGACCCGGGCGACAGACGTGGCAGCTTCGCGCGCAATCCGCGAAGAGGTCTTGAAGGGCCATGCGACGGCGGCCACCCTGCTGGTCATCTCAGCGCTGGCCCATCCCGATCTCCTAATCGAAGTGGAAGCGGTCGCCGCCAAGACGGGCTAGGGCGTGTACGCATGAACAAGCCGTTGGTTAGTGGCGGCCCACACATGCTCTCTTCCGCCTATTTCTCTCGGAACGCTTCAACAGGAGGAGTGCCGTAATTCTGAGGGAGGCTGCGCCGCCGAACCAAAATCATGACGGTTCCGCTAAGATTCGTCTTCCCCGCCCTTTCCAAGTTTCTTGAGGAGCCGCAACAAGATCAGCCGCTCCTCCTTCGAGAGGACGCCCACAACCTCTTCCATCGCGGCTGCGTGGTCCCGAAAGATCTTGGTGATGAGCGCGCGGCCTTTCGCCGTGAGATCGACCAAGCGCACGCGCCGGTCGTCGGTATTCCCCCGTTTCACAAGCGCTTTCTTCTCCAGCCTATCGACGGCGACACTGATCGATCCTGGCGTGAGCCATACTTTGGGACCAATCGTATTGACCGGTAGCGGCCCCTTGTGGAGCAGCACTTCGAGCACACGGAAATCCGAGTCGCCGAGACTTGTCCGGGAAGCGTTCAAACTTTCCTTCGCGTGAGCCGCCAGAGCGTGAAAGGCCTTCATGAGCACCAACCAGACATGAACCCCTGACGTGTCTTGCATTCCCCCCATGCCCTTTTCCAAACTCCTTGCCAGAATACCATTGACATCGATTATATCGACATCAATATAATACCCGTTATCGCCCGTTTGCGAAAGCCCTAAAGCTCAACCAGCGAAGGACCAAGAGATGCCCAATATTTCTGTAATCGTCGGCAGCACGCGTCAGGGCCGGTTTTCCGAGAAGCCGGCGCAGTGGGTTTTTCGGCACCTTCAGAATCGCGAGAAAATCGAAGCGCGACTGCTCGACCTTCGCGACTTTCCGATGCCCTTTTTTGACCAGGCTGCGCCGCCGGCCATGCCCGGTCGTGCGCCTTACGAGAATGAGGTTGTCAAACGCTGGACCGCCGAAATAGCCGCAGCGGACGGGTTTGTCTTCGTCACCCCTGAATACAATTTCGGCCCCTCAGCGGTGTTGAAAAATGCGATCGACTGGGTCTACCCGGAGTGGAACCGCAAGGCGGCTGCTTTCGTAAGCTATGGCAGCGCCATGGGTGCGCGCAGCGTCCAGCAGCTCCGGGAAGCGGCGATAGAGCTTCAAATTGCCCCGGTTCGCTCCTCCGTCCACATTCCCGTTGCGACCCTTTGGGCGCATTACCAAGGCGGCGACGTGGACAAGGGACTTGCCGAGCTTGAGACACCCGCCAAGACGATGATTGATGAATTGCTGTGGTGGACGACGGCACTGAAGACAGCCCGCAAAGCTCAACAACTGAACTGAGAGTTGGGAGTACTTCCAGTGCTGACTGTTGGCCGGGCCTAGATTTCGCCGAATTGCGGGCAATCGGTTTTAACCGCGATTGCTGGTAGTTCAGATCGTTGCCTCCGCACGCGCGTTTCGGCGGATCACCTGGGGCGGCTGTCCGAAGGTGCGCAGGAAGGCGCGGCGCATACGGTCGCGATCGGCAAAACCTGTTAGCCGAGCGATGGCTTCGATCGGATGGCGACTCTGCTCCATCATCAGGCGGGCGGCCTCGAGGCGCAGGTTCTCGACCGCCTTGGCCGGCGATTGGCCGGTCTCGGCGCGGAATACACGGCTGAACTGGCGCGGACTCAGACGCGCCGCTTCGGCGAGCTGTCCAACCGTCAGTTGAGTATGGAGATTGCGCTTCGCATATGCCAGCGCGCTCTGGATGCGGTCGGATTTGGGCTCCAGCTCCAGCAGTGCCGAAAATTGCGACTGGCCACCGGTACGCCGGTGATAAACGACCAGCTGCCTGGCGACCGCCCGGGCCACGTCCGCGCCCAGATCCTGTTCGACCATGGCCAGCGCCAAGTCGATCCCGGCGGTCATCCCGGCCGAGGTCCACACCGAGCCGTCGATGATGAAGATGCGGTCTTCCTCCACCTTCACTTTTGGGAACCGAGCCTGTAAGTCGCGCGCGCGGTGCCAGTGCGTGGTCGCGCGGCGGCCGTCGAGCAGACCGGCCTCGGCGAGGACAAACGCGCCGAGGCAGGTCGCGGCCACCCGCCGGCATCGCCCCGGAGCCCGCCGCACGAATTCGATCAAGCCTGGAGTCGGCGGTTGGGTACCGCGGCCCACAATCAGTGTATCGAAATTCGTATCGTCGAACGGCTCGGTCGCGACGCTCACGCCGATCGAGGTGCGTACGGACCCGCCGGTCTCGGACAGCAGATGCACGTCATAGACCGGCTCACTCATTTCAACGTTCGCGAATTCGAAGACGGAGGCCACGGCGAAGCTCATCATCCGAAAGCCGGGGGAGACGACGA
>WNFQ01000693.1_pt1 | contig 32975 bp, 26 predicted proteins | sample 5400171 | NCBI WGS metagenome assembly WNFQ01 (sample SAMN13153356, study PRJNA577476) | soil metagenome | isolation source: 20 cm soil under Madrone tree | place: USA:California | collected 2016-06-14
CAGCACGATCAAGTAATTAATTATGCTTCAATAATCGTCGATCCGGTGCTGACCAATCCCAAAGCACTGCGGGACGCAATAGCCCACGAACTGGGACACAATCTGGGATTGCTCGACTGCTATACCTGTACCCAGAAAAGCACGGTAATGAATCAGTTTAAGAGAATAAATGAACCTAATAATTTGGCGTCGCCGACCTCCTGCGATATCGCACAAGTAAAGCTGGCTTATCAGGAATTGAAAGTGCGCGTCCGTCCGTCGCCCCCATCGAGACACTCAATCGATCAGGGTGAAGAGCCGACCGACGATGACACGCCGATAGTGATTCCGAAACCGCGTGGTTGAAACAGCTCCACGCGTTCAGCTCTTTGAGACGCCGGAGACAGCGACCGTAGCGATGGATCCCAAAAAGAATACGCCGGCGAGCCACAGCAGACTTCGTAACTCAAGTCTATCCTCCAGCATACCCCGAAGCGGACCGACGATCCTTCCGACGAGCAGCACAATTGTCGTAATCAGTCCCAGAATCCAAAAGGCAAAAGAGACGAAACGGTAAAATCCGGCCATGTAAGTTTGGACCTCCTTGGGTAATGTGAACAAGTACTGGATCGCACTAATATTGATCTGAGATTGATCGGTTTTCTAACGACAGGCTTTGCGCCACAAGAAAGAACCGGGCCTGTTTAGGACCCGGTTCGCTGTTTGTCTTATTCAAACGCCAATCATGAAGTAGCCGACTTTGTCGGTTACTGGACGACAGTGCTTCCACTGCCGGGCTTGGCCGTCTTCGGTACGGTCTGCGGCAAAGAACCGACCGTGCCCCAGGCGCTGGAGAACCAGACGCCTCCACTCGAAGACTTATAGACAATCACACTCATGCAACCTTCAATAGCGGTCGCTGGACATGTGAATGTCGGCGCCGGACCGCTACCCGCAGCGGTTGTAAGGGTAATCTGACCGCCCGCGGGCGTGGATGTGAACTGCATCACACCCCCACCGTCGATACCATTCTTACTGGTGCCAACGATCTCGTAAACGTTCGTCTTGGAGCTGAACGATGCGGTTTGACCCTTCAACGTCATCTCAGAGATCGAGTTGCTCTTCACATAATAGGTATGTAGCTTCCCATCCTGAGTCCCATCGGGTTTGTTGTAACTATGAATAGTGATCTGCAGTTGGCCTGACGGATTTGTCAGCGCCTTGTTGTAAGTTACCTGACCGCCAAAGTCCACCGAGCCGGCAAGAACGCCGCCACTTATTAGACCATTCCCCACGCCAAGGTAGCCATTGGCAAAGAAACCGTTTCCGATTCCCACAATGTTGGTAATGCCGTCATTCGTCAGAGTTCCGCCGGCCATCATTGTGTTAACTTGACCGGGAATCGCTACCGTGACGGGCACATCAAACTCATCACCGCTGTATGTGTATTCGCCACTAACGGCAATCCTCACCCAAAGCTGTACGGCTTTGTCCTTGCCGAGGTTATATTGGGAAATGACACTTGCTGTGCCAACCGTGTGATCATTTGGATCTACCAACCCAACAGGCAAGTTCTGCGCACTCGACACAGCAGTCCAAGGGCCGCCCAAAGCGGTACCGATAAAGAACGATACCTTCGCCTTGGTGATATCACCTGCACAATTCGCGGATATGTCCTTGATGGTCGCAGTCAGGGTCAGCGTAGCCGTGCTACTGGTAGGACTTGTTGTCCAGAAGAAACGAGAACCCGTGTACAGCGTGCTCGCGTTTGCGCCGGGTCCAACATTCGAATCTGGTAAGACCGTAAAGGATCCCGACGGTGTTGCCGGAGCCGTTCGGTTCGCATCACTCCAGCTTAACGGAGCCGTCAAGCCAACCGTTTCGCCTGGCGCACCTGGCGCTTGATTTAGAACCAGCGAGAAAGTGGCTACGCCGGATCCGTCGGTCGTTCCCGTGGCGGTCTGCGATCCGATCGTCAGCGTTAGCCCAATGCCAGACAAAGGCACGTTGTTTGAGGTGTCTTTCAGCGTGGCGGTATAAGTGCCCGCAGCTCCGCAGGTAAAGTCTGCATTGCTAGTCGGACCGTTGAAGGTAATCGACGTTGACGCCTTGTTGATGGTGTACGAGCCATTGACAGGATTGATATCGAAATTACTCAGCCCAGTCCCACTCGTAATCGGCGTGATGGTTGTTGTACCTGCATTTGGCCCCACCGAAGTCGGGCTGTTGGTGCATGTTAGATCGCCCTTGTAAGCACCCGTCACAAGACATCCGCCTGGCGACTGCGCTGAGCCATTGTAAGTGCCGGACCCACTGCCCGCCATCGCCGTCACCTGCGCCTTGGTAATCGAGAAGCTTACCTGCGTGGCATTGCTGCCCGTGTGGTTCGCATCTCCTGCATAACTGGCATCGGCCTTCGCCGTGTTCGTGCCCACATTCACGTTGGTGAGATAAGTCACCGTCGCCGTCGTGTCCGCATCGCCCACTCTGGTCACCGTCGCCGTGCAGGGCGTGATCGCCGAACCTGTGTAGGTAAAGCTACCCGGTGCACAACTGATCGTGGTCGTCGAACCCGCCGCCGTGATGTTAGCCGTCGTGGTTGAAACACCGTCCAGAACGTAGTTCCCGGCATCGGAACCCGTCAGGCTCCCGCCCGTCAAAGTCACCGTCTTGTCATTCCCTACGTCTTTGGTGTCGAAGTTCGCTGTGCCGCCAGTCAGGCTTACTGTATCGCCGCCGATCACACTACCAGGCGAGCGCGTCAACACGGTCGCCAAAGTGTTTCCGTTGTAGAGCTTGTTGTCTCCTGTGAAGCTGCCCGTTACATGCAGCGCCGTGATGTTCGCCGTCAATCCACTCGGCTGCGACACTGTGTAGTTGCCGGAATCAGCACCTGACAGCGTCACGCCTGTTACTGTGACGGGCTTGCTCGTGCCGACAGTCTTGGTCGCAAAACTCGCCGAGTAACCCGAGCTGTTAATGCCCACCGTGTCACCGCCAACCGGCGTCACCAGCGACGCACCACTGAAGTCCACCGTCGCACCTGTGCCGCCGTTATACTCGCGGCTATTGGCGGCTGCTCCGCTAATCGTCAGGTTCTTGGCTGTGATGTTCGCCGTCAATCCACTCGGCTGCGACACTGTGTAGTTGCCGGAATTAGCACCTGACAGCGTGACACCGGTCACTGTCACCGGCTTGTTGGTGCCGACACCCGCCGTGGCGAATGACGCGCTGTAGGCCGAACTGTCGATCAAGACTGTATCGCCGGACTCCACGCCCACTAGCGAAGCGCCGCTGAAGTCGACCGTCGCTAAGGTAATGGCGTTGTACGTCTTGTTCTGCGCAATTGCGCCGCTAATCGTCAGGTTTTTCTGATTAACCGTGAGCGCATTGCTGCCGTTGCTGCTCGCATAGGGCGCACTACCGCCAAAACTAGCTCCCACTCCGCTACCATAGCTGCTGGCGGCGATTCGAGTGCCGCTACTCAACCCATTGCTGGTTAGGTAAACGCCAGACATTGAGGCGACACCGCTACCATTTGTCGTGGGACACGCAGGTTGACCTCCTCCACCACCGCAGACTGCTGAGCCGTTCAATGAGAAAACAATAGTTTTCCCGCTGATGAGCGCGGCATTGGAAGTCTGCGTGAGTGTCGCGGAAAGATTGATTGTGCCGCCGTATGTTCCCAGGGCCGAAGCAACGGTCAGCGTCGTCGCTGTCGTGGCAACTGTAGTCGTAAACGTTGTGCTATTGTTAGCACTATTCGCGTCATTCTCTGCGCTAGCTATAGTCGCGGGATTTATCAGGGAGGTACCGTTGGATAGGCCTGAGCCGACCGTAACGGTAACTGTCTGAGATGCACTCGCCCCAATCGCCAGAGTCCCGAGGTTCCACACAACACTTTGCCCAGTGAGACTACAACCACCAGAGCAGCTACTGAAGGTAAGACCGGTCGGTAGGGTGTCGGTCAACTGACTGCCTGTCGCCTGGCCGGGATTCGCGCCGCCTGAACTGTTCGAATAACCGAGCGTGTATGTTATTAGCGCTCCCGGAGCGGCGGTTGACGGGCCGGTCTTGGTGACAGCTAGGTCCGGCGTGGTTGGGCCCGCAGCGGGCTTTGTAATTTTTAGAATGCCCATTGATGGACTGCCGCTTAAGTTGAGCGAAGCTCCGCCGAAGCCGTGTGCTCCTGCGGATAAGTTACCCGTAAATGTGATATCGCCATCAGCAGCCGTTTTGTTAACTGTGAGGGTATAGGTCCAAATATCACCGGTAGAACTTGTAAGAACGGGAGTACCGCCAGTAGCGAATGTCACGCCGCCCGAAACCGTCGCCGTCGGCAAGGTAAGATTCTGGATGCCCGGTGTGCCAGTTTTCGAGTGGTCGAAATCGATGGTGATCGTCTGACCAGATAATAGTACTCCACCGCTTATATGGAGTCGGATCGGAATGGTGTCAAGCTCTTTCCAGTTATCGAGGCTGCCGGTGATCCACGTACCGGTCGGGATTCCGCTGCCCGGAGATGTAGCCGCTTGGCCCTGTAAATCGTAGTTCCCATCATGAAAACCAGTCTGCGCCGTCCAGCCCGATGACTGACCCACCGCCGCGGCGATATAGCTCACGCCAAGGTCTGCATCCTCAGGCGCGTATTCCTGGAAGCTGAAGTTCCCATTTCCGTCTGCCTGCACGGTGAACGTGTGCGGGTTCTCGGTATTGACGTGTGGGTCTTCGTGAAGCATGACGACCACCGATTCGTTAGCCTGCCAACCAGAACCGCTCACGATGACAGGCGTGCCCGGAGGATAGTCCAATTTGTCCGTAGTGATAGTCGCGGATGAGCTGCTCAGAATCGCCGCCGAGCCGAGAGTCGCGCCGTTACTGTCAACGCCGCCGGCGACTAAGGCCTGGTTTCCGGAAAGCTCAGTGATGGTTTCGCCGCTGCGATCCAAGAGCGGATCGTTAACGCCGTTGCGAAACAGCGCAGCGCGGACCGGAGAATTTAGAATTTGCTGAACCAACCCAGGATGTTCGTCACCGATTGGATACACGTGAACGTGGGCGCCAAAAATATTGGCGGCCTCATCGTAGATCTCCATGTCATCGTGATCCGCGCCGCCAATGATCTGCACTTTGCCATCGGGCAACACGCGCAAGAGCGGCCGCAAGTGTGCGTCTTCAGTGTTATTCGAAACCGCCGCGAAGCTCGCGTTAACGACGTCGAGAACCTCTCCCGTCCTAACCGGGCTGCCATCAGGCGCAGTGCCGCCTGCAAACAGAATTCTTCCATCATTGAGCAGTGCGGCTCCGTGCTGCGCGCGTGGCGCGGACATGTTCGCACTCAGAGACGTAAAAGCGTTTGCCTGAGGATCATAAATCTCGACACTGCCCGAAGCATCGCCGCCGGCAAGAACAATTCGTCCATCACCGAGCACAGTTGCGCTCTGGCCCGATCGCGCATTGTTCAAATTAGGACCACCAGTGAAGGTGCCGGACGTGGGATCAAAAATCTCAGTTGTATTCAGTGCGCCAAGGTCACTTCGTCCGCCGGCAATCAGAACTCGACCGTCGGCCAAACGCGTCGCGCTGTGATCAGCGCGCGAATTATTCAGATTTCCGGTAACGGAAAATGTGCCCGCCGAGGGATCAAAAATCTCCGCCTGGATGACCAGCCCACTGGCATTCTCGCCCCCTGCGATGAGCACACGACCATCCGTAAGCAACGTCGCCGTGTGCCCTTTGCGCGCAACGGATAGCGAAGTATCCGAGGTTGTTTGAACTGGCGGCAGAGTAACGTTCCCTAACGCCATAGCCCCACCAACTCTGCGGCCTGACTTTGCGGATCGCTCTGCCGACAATCGTCCAAATAGCAGTTTTCCGAGTGGTCCGCCAGAAGACGCCGAAAACGCGACGGTACAGGGGAGCGCCACTGAAATAACTAATGCGGCCAGGCGGCCGCGTCTAGTCTTAGGGCGCAGATTGGCAATAATATTCGTCGCGAAGGAGTATGTTAGGGGGCTTCTCATGTGGGACAGATCCTTTCCAAGCTAATGCTCGCCTGCTTAGCAGACGAGCGAGGTGTTGGGACGCCGTTCATTTACTGGCGGCATATACTGGCGGCATAAAACGTTGGACGTGAGGCAATTCAATCCTCTTAACCTCGACATTGATTCGGATTCAAGCAAGGTGTTCTTTCTTTTCCCGATCCGTTACTTGTAATGACCTATTGGCGATAAAACGTTTCCTGTCCGTTCTCAGGCATGATGACCCAATAAACTTCTAAAGAAAGTGATGTTCCTTAACGGCTATAGCGAGTCCATGGCCACCGTCTCCCTGGAGTTCGTCGCGCAACACCTGACAAAGCAAAAGCGCGGTCGCGCCCGCATCATCACCATTCATAAACTTAATTACCACGCTTAAGTCTGCACCGACCTTCATCTGTTTTCCTGCGCAAAGATGCAAACCGCTCGAACTAATATTGTTCAGCTCGCAATCAACTTCAAAGACTTCACCATCTGCATCCGTGCCCCATGCCCGGGTTGGAAACGGCTCGTAAATCCGAGGCTTGCGGCGCCGCTCTGCTACCCCCGCCGGAACATTTTTTGAGCCAAGTCGATCCGGCCGCAACCTAAGTTCGCCGCTCAGTGTTAACGCCTGGGCTCTAGTCATGTTCTGGGCACCTACGAAAATTGTGACGCGATGATAATTGTCTTGCAAAAAACTTGCAACCGAGTTAACTGCCCTCTTGACCGGCAGGATTCTGCCTTTGTTTAACCGCGGTAGCTAGCAGGATCCTGCCGCCAGCCAATCGAAAACTCCTTAAACGGCTAGAATAAACGTTCGATGAGAGGCACCAGGGAAAGGAGGACCGCTAGGAGGGCATTCTGGCCACTTTGTGGGCAAATGCGTAAATGACCAACTCAAGGCGATCCGAAACGCCGAGTTTCGAAAATATCGAGCTGAGGTGATGAGTGACGGTTGTCTCGCTGATGAAAAGGCGTTCGGCGATCTGTTTGTTTTTGAGTCCTTCTGCGATAAGGGCAACCACCCCGCGTTCGCGTGCAGTCAAAGTCGCGATCTTGGTGTCCTCAGTCTCGCTCTCTGGCTTTGCGGACGTCCCACTGAGTAATGATCCCAACGTCGATCGGTCGAACCAGGGCTCACCTGCATGTACTTTCTCAATCGCCTTGGCAAAGATTTCTACAGAGTCGCTTTTGCTTACGAGTCCCATTGCGCCTCGGCGCGCCACTTCGGCGGCTATTTCGGGCGTAATGCATTCATGCAATGCCAGGACGCGTGCGCCGGTACATGCCCCTATCAAAGTTTGAATGACATCCCTGCCAGTCATGGGGCCGTTAACTCCAAGATTAAGGTCGAGGACTATGACGTCGGGCGCCTCGCTTCCGGCAAGATCAACTGCTTCATTGCCTCCGGCGGCCTCGGCAATAACCTGCATTTTAGACAGGGATTCGATTAACATGCGATACCCTGCCCGCACAATCGTGTGCTCCGCTACTAGAAGAATTCGAACCGGTCTTTCTACTGAGATTACCATTCTAAGAATATGAGCCTTCTAAGTCGGATCCATTGAGCCAGATATGAGGATAGTTGAAATAGTTGAGTATTTCTTGAGGAATCCTTGAGGAATCAGCCTTTGCGAGCGTGACTTCTGCGTAAACCATGGGAAGATTAAGGTCAATTGACCCAATTGGGTTGTGATTGATTGGCGAAGTTATTTTTCGAGAGATGTCGGGTTTTAACTCGCTTGCCCGCTTTCCAAAAGCGTCTTCGAGACATGGCGCTGATTGGATTGCGATTGAGGCCCCTCCTTGGTAATTGGCGCAGTCTATATCATGGAGCGCTGGGAATAGCAATAAATCAAAGACCGGATTTGCGACACGAATTATAGTGAAGAAGCCCCGCAAGGGTTCACCATACGGGACTCTCTCTCGTCTTATCCAGCGCTCTTCAGGTTCACAACTTCTGCAACGAGAAGCTATCCAACCAGAGGCGGCCAAAGATCGGACAGTGAGACTGATCGCAAGCTTGACGCTGAAGCGTGATTCCTACTGCCGTCGCGGACGCCCCTGAATCGAAAGCAATAACATACTCGCGCCAACCGTTCGTAGCTGTGGGGAACGGTTCCGAAGGTTTCAGCGGCTTCCCGGTATCGGAGTCAACGACCATTACAAGTGGGGGCCCCCCGCTAACAATATTTTCAGAACGCATCGCAAAATGAAGCTGGTAATGCGAACCCGGTTCGATCAGTACAAGCTGCGAAATCACGGGCGACGACGGATCTGAGTCGCCACTAAATTCGACTTTTAGGCTGGACCGGCCCTCTCGAGGATTGTTGGTATCGAGGGCAAGACGAAATCCCTGGCGCTTTTCGCCCAGACGCCAGCCAAATCCCGGCCCATCCAAATTGCTCTCCTGCTCAAATCCTGGATCGATCATCACTCCCGGCGCGACGGCCGTCCCTCTTACAACCAACCACAAGCTGGCCGCGTCCTTGAATCGTCTCACTCCAATGAGTTCTCTCAGATATGAGTTCCGGTCCTCGTCGGCGGTGCTCCCCGCCGCTGCGTACATTGCGATTGCTGCGCTGACTGCTTCGCGCTGCCGGAAGTATTCGCCCAAAGCGCGATATGCCGAAGGCGATCCTGGCGCGATCGCCCGCCTGACAAACTCGATGTTGCCGTTGGAAACGCGCCACGCTAAGTCAATTATCCCAGGCATGAGCGTAGGATTGCTTGCACCTGCCAGCCGAAGTTCCTTGAAGGCCTCCTCTCGCTGGCCCGCTCGCAAAAGAATGTTTCCCAGTTGGTAGTGCGGTTCACCATAATACGGTGCCAATGGCACGGATTGCCGGGCGGCGGATACCGCGCCTGCCGGGTCACCGTTCAGTTCCCGCGCGCGGGCGAGACTCAACCATAAGACGTAATCGTCAGGACGTGATAACGCCGCTTGCTCATACTCCGAAACTGAAGCCGGCAGATCAGTGCCAGCAAGGATTGTCGCGCGTATATAGTGAGCGTCGGGATTTCCTTTATCAAAACCCACGGCTGCGTTCGCGGGACCGATCTGACTACTGTTTGCTGCATAGGTCGTGAGAAGGCTGGCTAGCCCGGAACGCACGGTGTTCCACGTCAACAGCAAAAGTACAATCACAAAGGCAGCGGCACTCGCATTGCGAGCCAGTCCTTTACCGTTTCCGTCAAGTGCCATTATTTACCCTTCGGGCAAAGGCAGATCGAGCGCTAAGCTAACACCCCAGGAAAAAATTGAAGAATGACCATTCCCGCCTTCAGCCATTTTTATGGTCCAGCGCCAAAGCGTCACGATTCGCCTGACTAAATCTACTTCCCCGCTAAGCCGGTTCGGCGAGAAAGCAAAGCCTCGCGCATGTGGTTTGGATGGGCCAGGTTCAGCACAGTGTTACTAACCAGCACCATCAGCTCTTCATGGTCGCGGCGAAAGGCCCCCGTCAGTGGCAGGTCATGGGTTTTGGTAACCACACCTTCTCGGACCCATTGCCAGAACTGCTTCTGAGTGGTCCAAAACTCTCTGCGATCGCGACAGACTATTAAAGCCGTCTTCTTTTTTTTTTTCTTCTTCTTGTCTTTCTTTGTCGTCGTCATACTGCCATCCGAGCGCTCGACTTGCCGTCGATGCGAATGCCCGTTAAGGGGCACGCTCAGACTATATCTTAGCAGGAAGTCCGCTGTTCGGGTTCTGAAATTGAAAGGCAGGTCACACAGACCGCAGAAGGTATGAAAATGAACTTGGTTCTTAAACGAGGACTATCTGCAAACCTGCCTGCGCCCCAAAACATTTGTAGCCCGGATCCAGACTAGCTGAATCCAGGCTACCGAAACAAACTCGAAAATGGACGCTGGCCCCTACCGCGACGCGTCTTTTTCCGTTGGGTTTTCGTCGCGACGCTTATGGAGCTGACGGACTCGGGTTCGAACCTCTAAAGAGCAGGTACAGACCCGCCGCCCCGCCACCTATGAAGGCTGCGGCCACGGCTGGAGGAATTCCCGTCGGAGGTATTGCCGCCGCACCAGCGGCACCGCAGTCCGCTGCCGATGCACCTGCACCCGCGACTGCCGCCGCTCCCTGGCTAATCGCTGGCGCCGCACCAGCTATTGCACAAACATCGAGCGACCCACCGGTCGCGGCCGCGATTTGGCCGAGGGCGCCTTGAGCGCCGTTAATCACGCCGCTAACATTCTTGGTCGTACGGAGAATCACACAGCCCTCATTCACTGTAACCTTTACCAGATTGCCCTGCTGGTCGAACTCCAGACTTAGCTTCGTGTTTGGAGCAATGCATATACTGCCGAGACGACCGATCCGGATAGTAGCACCTACCCCACTCGGGGTTTCAATCGTAACTCCACTTGGAATCGTCGCTCCGCTGGTCGCGCTGGCTCCATTGATGGTGATCGGTTTGTTATTCGTCGTTGTCAGCACGCCCATGAGCGCTGCAGGGACAACCTCTGGAAGAAACGCGTTCGAACTTACTTCGGCGAAAGTGGTCACGATGTACAACTGCCCGATTGCGAAAGCCACGAGTAAGGCAGTCATCGTGGTGATCTTCTGGTACTTGAAATTCATAAGTTAACCCCCCTCTCTCAAATTAATGAGAGAATGTTCAGTCCCTTTTTTTGATCGAGCTTCGCCGGCACCGAAGATTTTCGCGGAGTATACCCTCGACTTCCACACCGGGTCAAGCGGTTTTCACAGATACTGTCAAGCCCAATTGGCTGACACCCGGGTGGTCATTTTGACGACTCACGGGTTCATATCCTCGGCAGCGTCGGAAGGGCGATCCTTGAACACTGCGATTACTATCAACGCCAAGAAAACCATGGCATTAATTGTGATGTGGAGGCCAAAATCGACGAAGCTATGGATCGCTACGCCAAATATCCCCGCGAGAGCGCCCAGGCATATGGCTCTGGAATAGGGATCCGGAGATCGCAAGCGGGGCCTGATATTCCTTATGAATCCCACTAAAAACCAAGCCACAATGGCGCTGCCGAGAAGGCCTCCGCTGGCCAGCAACTCCAGATAATCATTGTGCGCCTGCTGGGGCGTGATTTCTCCCGATGCGCGGTGGTACTTCGTGATTCCGATCCAGTAACCGCCCAGCCCCACTCCAGCGAGTGGATTTGCCCTGATCATTTGCCATGTGGCTGACCAGATCTCTTTGCGGCTGGTGTTGGCGTTGTTCTGCATTTCCTGCTGGCTGAAATCGGTAGCCGCATTTTGGAAATTACTTACAACTGGTTCGCCCCCCACCCAACCAACGCCGTATGCAAACAAACCAACCAGGCCTGCCAGCAGAAAAAGACGCACTAACAATCCGCCCGCCAGATTCTGAAAGCGGCGCCACCGCGTGTGCCCTTTTTCTTTCGTCAGGTGGCGGACGGGATCCAGGAGTACTCCGAGAAAGAGTAACTCGGAGAGCGATGCTAGAATGCCACCACGAGAATTGGAATAGATCAATGCTATCCACAAGAGAACACCGACGGGAAGAAACACCAGCCGACGCCGACCGCTGCCTTTAGCTATCAGCAAACCCAGTGTTAGTCCCAGGCTCATCTCAATCAGAAATGCGAAGTGATTTCTGTTGATGAACTGCGCGAAGCTGCGGCCTCCCGTGGGAAGGGCCGGCAGTAAAAACCCCGTCGAGCTCTGCACGTTCTTGCGAACGATTCCGAAGATAGCGCTGGCGACACCGACACCCACGATGACGTAGATCAGCTTTATCAGCCGCGCCCTGTTCGAGGTGTACCTTTGAAGCAATACGGCCGCCAGGCTGAGCGCGAATAACTCTAGAACAACTCCTCGCGTGCCCTCAGGATCCGCACTTAGCGAGGTCGGCGGATTGAGAGGTGCTGGTCCCGAAAACAATGGAAGCGACTGTATCGACCCAAACAGGCAAAGGACAAGCAGCGGAATCCACAGTGACAGTTGTAGCGACCATCGTTTAGCAATCATCGCTTCAATCACCGCTAGGGTCGTGATGAGGAAGGTCAGGCACTCGAAAATTGATATCCACCAGGGCTGCACCGTTCCATACGGAACCGCGGTAAGACCAATGGTCACCAGTAGAGCGAGATAGATTAATTGATCTAAGAGTCGCGCAAACGGCGGCACGGGTTGTTGATTCATTTTGCGCTTGACGATTCGAGGAAACAGTTAAGAGGCGACGAGCCGTCCTTTAAAAAGCCCGCCGATTCTATCACTGTATGAAGGCTACTCGAAGCTCTATGTAGTCGGATGCTCCATCTGATTTGTGACGGGTACATCACGACCGCTTCCAACAATTGCTTTGCATGAGATCAAGAAGCGTGGCACGCGCAATGCTTAATCATGGTCGACAGGCGGCGTGGCCGAGCAAGACGCACAAAAATGGCTACAAGCAACCAAGGGCTGAGGCAAGTCGCCGCTCCATCTCGCCGCAGACAGGTATACTTTCGCAGTCGAAAGAAGCAGCTCTCAGGATTCAGTTAAATAGTCAGAAAGAATTTCGTGGTCGGCACTTACTCGGTCCTTCGAAAGAGGTCACAGGCGAATACGATCGCAGTTAGGTCTTTGAACTCGATGATTGCAGACCACAGACGCACTTCACCGCGTCGGCAGAGCTGAACTAAAAGCAAAAACCACAGATCGACTGGACAGGTTGTGCAGCGCGTTGGCCGCTGAAGGCTAGAAGACTGTCCAGTTCCCGCTCTCCCCACTCACTGTTGGTTTCCTCGCCCAAAGTAAAGGAAAATCATGAGAACTAAACTTTTCGCCATTTACGTCGTGTTAATCGCGGTGGCCTTATATGCTAATCACGCCAATACAGTGGTCGCTCAGACCACAGCACCCTGCACCGTTGGCCACACTTCGCCATCCACTGGGTTTTGGACCTGGCCTGCCAATTCGATCGTCAACATTTACGTTCGGGACCCGGATTTTTCGGAAGACTACGCTGCGGCCGCCAGGATTGCAGTCCAGAACTGGGACGCGGCCGCGGCCGAGAGCGGCTCAAATGTGCATTTCATTTTTCACGGACTGACCCTCGCGACAAAGACAGGTCCAGGCGATCTGACGATCACTCGCGGCGAAACCTATGACAGGAAGAGGCACCTCGCTTTCCTCGAGGCCCACAGCCTGCAAAGCAACCGCTTGATCGATTATGCGCTGGTAATCGTCGACGTGAGAGTAAAGAACCCTGAAGTGCTAACCAACATTATGGCCCACGAATTAGGACACAGCCTCGGTCTAATGGACTGTTATCAATGCAGTCGCAAGACTACTGCTATGAGCCTGCTGAAAACAGGAACTGAACCTAATGGCATCGAAGGTCCAACTCCTTGTGACAAGTCTGCGGTGCTGGCCGCTTATCGGGAACTGGCGCTGCATCTCGCGTCCACAGCCGTGACCCTTGATAAGGCTTCCGGTCAATGAGGGCGAACTTGCGGAAGCGGTTTACACCCGTCATGAAATCACCTCGATAGGAATCCTGGAGCATCTCACGGACTCGGACTGCCAAACTCAATAGCTAGTAGGGTACTTCATGTCGTACGCGAACCAAGGTGAACTCAATAACGGGAGCGGAAAGCATGGCACAGAGCGAGCACTGGCATCGGTTAACCGAGAATTCGAAATGCCATCTCGCATTTTCACCCTGGCAATCTCGCTAAGGCCAAGCTGACTTCAACCCGTGTTCGCAGGTAGAGAAGTTTCAGCTACACAACGGCTGGCGATGGCAGGCTATGAGGCTTTTACAATCAAGACCATCATGGGGCACCGAAATATGAAAACTACCGAGAGATACATTCGGGTGGTTTGCCTTATAAAGCAGGTCGGATTCGTAAGAAGCGGATACAACCTGTACACAACGCAAAAACGGCTGCCGACGCCGACAGCCGTAAATACTTGAAAATAATGGTCGGGGCGAGAGGATTCGAACCTCCGACCTCTCGGTCCCGAACCGAGCGCTCTACCAGGCTGAGCCACGCCCCGAACTAACAGTGTTGGATTCTATGTGACGGTTGGGGCAGTGTCAAACCTGCCTAACTTTATGTCTTGGATCTCTCAGGTGCTTTATGTGCCGCCACACCCACCACGCAACAGCCGCCGCCAGGACGAGCCCGATGATGAAATCAAATCGGTGAAAAAGATTCTTGAGTGTAGGATCTTTGTCCCATTTCTCGCCCAGCCTTTGCCCGACATAGGCCAAACCTATGCACCACGGCAAGGATCCAGCAAAGGTGTAGATTACGAATTTCTTTAAGTTCATTCGGGCGACGCCGGCCGGAAACGCAATAAACGTGCGCACCGCCGGCAACAAGCGGCTGGCGAAAACAATCACCTCGCCGAAGCGTGCAAACCATCGATCAGCCAGATCCAAATCGTGACTCGACAGCAAAATGTAACGGCCATACTTCTCAATCAGCGGTCTTCCGCCATACATACCTACCCAGTACGCCACGAGCGAACCCACCACACAGCCGAATGCGCCCGCCACTCCAACAGCCCATAGGTTGAATCGACCCGTGTAAACCAAGTAACCAGAGAAGGGCATGATTATCTCTGAAGGCAATGGAATGCACGCTGATTCTATCGCCATCAGCAAGACTACTCCCGCATAGCCGAGTCGGGAGATCGTGGCCACAATGAAAACTGAAAGCAGTTCGATGAGTTTACCAGTCATGAAGAATCCAAATCGCTAGTTCAGGGACCAGCCATGCTGACCAATTAATGGGACAAACTGACAGGGCCCGTGATCTTCGATCGTATGCCCGCCTTCGGTCTTGATCACACGGACAAGCTTTTGCGAGTCGCGCGTTCCTCCGATTGGAATAACCAAACGTCCGCCGGTCTTCAATTGCGCTATCAAAGGATCGGGGACGCGCGGTCCGCCGGCCGCTACTAAAATCCCATCGTAGGGACCGTAGGCGTTCCAACCGAGCGTGCCGTCAAAGGCTTTCACTGTAGCGTTATAAATCTCCAATTCACTGATGCGGCTTTGGGCCTGTCGCGCTAGCTCACCAATGCGTTCAATCGAGTAAACCTGTGATGCCAGTTGCGCCAGCACGGCTGTTTGATAGCCAGAACCAGCGCCAATTTCCAGCACTCGGCTCTTCTTGTCCAGGCCAAGTAACTCGGTCATTCGGGCTACGATGAATGGTTGGGAAATCGTTTGATTAAAATCAATTGGCAGCGCGTTATCATCATAAGAGCGCCCGCGCAAGGTTTCAGTAACAAAGAAGTGCCGCGGGACCCGACGCATGGCTTCGAGGACGTTTGAATCACTGATCCCATAGTGATCGCGCAACCGTTGAATCATACGGTCGCGCGGAATGCGATACTCGGCTTGGAGTGTTTGTTGCCGTGATGATCTGGGACTCAAGTCTTTTCCGAGAGGAAGGACGTGTTAACTATGCAAGAGTTCAGGAGACGTCAAATAATTCCAGGAACCGATTTCTGTTAATGCCGCATGATCAGTCATGTCGCTCCTCAACGGGGTGACTGAGACATAGCCGTCTTCTATGGCTCGATAATCGGTGCCGTCTTCAGAGTTAGAACGGAAATACTGTTCGCCGATCCAAAAATAAGGTTTACCGCGGGGATCTATATGCTCAGTGATCACCGGTCTGGCGTTCTTAATGCCCTGTCGGGTTACTTTCACGCCTTTGATTGCTCCGAGTGGAACGTTCATGTTCAATAGTGTGCCTTCGGGTAAGCCTTCCGTCAGAATCTTCCGCACCGCCAGCAGAGCAAACCGGGAGGCCTCGGTAAAATCAAAGTTCTCTCTTGCCACGAGGCTTACCGCAATTCCAGGCACACCGAGGATTGTCGCCTCCAAGGCCCCTGCCACTGTGCCTGAATACGTGGCATCATCTCCCAGATTTCCGCCGTGGTTAATTCCTGAGGCGCACACGTCAGGTAGTTGGTCTGCCTTGAGAATCTGATGCAGGGCCAGGGTCACACAGTCGGTTGGTGTTCCGTCCACGGTCCAATGGCGGTCGTCGATTTGGCGAATCCGAAGAGGACGTGACAGCGTCAGGCTGTGCGAGGCGCCGCTCATCTCGGCTGCCGGCGCCACGACGAAGACATCGCCGATCTCGCGCAAGGCTCTCTCGAGCCTAACCAGACCTTGGGAATGGATCCCGTCGTCATTCGTTAATAATATCCGAGTCATTGCTTGCCAAACTGGAAAGTCAACTTTCAAACCGCCGCTTCGCACACGTCGGCCGGCGGCTTAGGTACGACTTGCCGAACCCCATTTCTAATTGTGGACGACGTGGAGAGTCTCGCGAAACTGAACGCTGCACGACGGCTACCTTGCGCCAACGGGACGCGGCCGTGGACGGCCCTTCTTCTTATTACGTTTGCGAGCTAAAGCGGATTTGAGTTTTGCCTTTTGGCCCGGAGGCATAAAAAAGGCGTGTTTTTTTGCGTCCTTAATGATCTCTTCGGTCATTACCTTCCGCTTGAATCGACGCAATGCGCTTTCGATTGATTCGCCCTGGTTGATTGTCACTACTGCCATCTATTTCTCCAATTGATCAGTCTTGATCGTCCGGTTTTTCAGACCCCTATTTAACACGTCCTTCTGCACCACGGTCAAGCAGGCAAGCAAAAAACCCCGCCAACAGTAAGACCGTCGGCGGGGAATGCACCGAAATTCAAGCTGGACTAAGCCGAAACAACTGCCAAGTCCTTTTTCCGACTCAAGCCCTGAATCTGCACCGGCTTATCACCGTTGTCCGATTTAATCTCCTGCTGCTTCAGCACCATCTCCTGGTAGAGCTTGCGCATCATTACGGTTTCTTCGTGCGCAGTCTTCGGACCTTCCATATGAGGCTTATTTGGCCGGATCATATCTACTTCGTTCAACCTCAGACCGTGAGTTGCATCTGCTAGCTCAACAGTCTTACCCCCGGCAAATATCTCATGACGACCATGCTCTTCGTACCACTTCGCAACGGTTGCATTTTGGTGCATGTGCTCAATGATGTTGCGCCAGCCGATTCCTGTATTGTAAGCACAGAAGCTAATCTCGCCCTCCTGTGTGCCGTAAGGAATGATGCACATCTCTGTGCGGCGGAAGTCGTAATTGAATAGGTCTTGAAACCACATACCAGCTATAAAAAGGAAGTTCCAACGGTCCGAGCGCCGCCTTTCGATATCCTCCGTACTGCGGTCACCCCCGACCTTCCCGTAGTCCTTCCCGGTCAATCCAAACGACTTGTCAAACTTCTTGAAAAGTTCATATAGGTTAAATTGAGAAGGTGCCATCTTCGGCTTATAATGCTTTAGGAGCGCGAGTCCCATCATGACATTGGACGCCCACTTTCCACGGGCCGCATCTGTTATTTTACGCATATCCTTGACGAGGCCAGGAATATTGAGGAACGCTGGGACAGGGCTCATCTCCTTCGTTTCCTTGTCTATCATTACCGCCGTTCCGACGCCGCAGTTCGGGTGACAACCGCACGAGACTTGGCCCCATTCAGAGTTCGGCCCATGAACCAGGTCGGCAAAATCCGCAAAAGCTCCCATCAACGATAGAGGAAACCAATCGCGCGTTGGTTCGGTAATTCCAACCTGATTCTTTACATCGTGAGCCAAATGAGAGAGCGTGTAACGCTGCTGCAAACGGCGCTCCGGCGTTATTGCCTCGTCGCGGCCGGTAAAAGAGACTGGCTGAAACGAAAGAAACGCTATCTTCTTTGGATTGTCCAGAGCAAACCGAATAATCGATCCGACCTGATCATTGTTGATGCCGTTTACCAGTGTCGTCACAAGAACAATCTCGACTCCAGCCTCATGGAGATTATTAATCGCACGCAATTTCACGTCGAACAGATTCCCAACTTGCCGATGGCTATTCGCGTCGTTTCCAATACCGTCGAATTGGAAATACACATAACGCAAACCGGCTTCTGCCGCCTCACGACAAAATTCCTTGCTCTTGGCGAACTCGATGCCATTTGTAGCCGCTTGAACTGAGTTATAACCAACCTTCCGCGAGTACTTAATTGCTTCCAGGAAATGCGGCGATATAGTTGGTTCTCCTCCAGAGAACTGTACGGACATCTGTCGACGCGGCTTGATCGAAATCGCGTTGTCCAGAATCTCCTTAATGTCGTCTATGCTCAACTCGTGTACGAAACCGACCTGGTTTGCGTCCATAAAGCATGGATCACACATCATATTGCAGCGGTTGGTCAGATCCACCGTCAACACGGCGCCCCGACCGTACTTAATGGTACTAGTGCCGTGATTATGCAGGGTCTCATCGTTGTGCGCAGGGATATCGCGACCTGGAAACATCTTTTCGACGTGCGTCAGGAACTTCGAGTCAATAGCCATCATATCCTCGAAGTGTCCGTGAGTCATGCAGTCCTTGACCATCCAGATCTCGCCGTCTCGTTCGACGATTTGCGCCTTAATCTCGCCAACTTTCTCGTTTAGCAGCACGGAAACATCCTGCTTACCACTTAGAATTTCCTCCCGCGCCTCAATAACACAGTTAGGGCACAGCGAGTCGGTCACGCGAGGCCATCCTAATGTGGGCTTGGTCTTCTGCCATGACTTCAAAAGCGGCTTGTCTGACCACTTAGGAATGAACGATGGATTTGGCTTGAACTTGTTGAATACTTGAATAGCATCAAACAGGCCGCCAGCAAGCGTCGTCAGTCCACGTTCTGCAATCCTTGTAACTTTCATCGATTCCTTTGCTCCAACTTCTATCAGCTGATTTGCATTTTGCAACCCTGGCATTTGCAATATCCATGCCGACCCCCCAGTTGCTTCGCCATCCGATAGATAAGCGGCGTTTTATCACGTCTCCAACATATTATGGCTGCATCTGAGAACGTATCACCACGGCCCAGCCGCTCCCGATTGCCGCCAAATGACGCGCTCCCGCGATTCTATCTTAAGATCTCAACAATACTGCGTAATGAGCTAATTTAGGGCCCTTTCCGTTCGCCGACCGTACGCCGATTAAGCGCTTAATTGCCGCTACCTGATGTAACTGTTGAGCTTAGCTTGTTGAATTGTTGCAACTAAATGCTATTGCTTGGAGTACGCGCAGGTGCTAAAGTCTGCCGCACTTGCGGTAAACCATTGTGGCGCAAGGAATTGAATGAGCCGAGCGCTCTATCTTGGGTGTTGGTCACGGGCCGACCGGTTTATATGGTGGTCTTGCTACCTTCCTAGTTAGGAATCTTGGGAGCCAGGGGATTAACAGAAATGCATTCAGAATTTTGCGCGACTTCGTTAACCTCGCGTCAATTCTCCGCAAGAGTTACTGACCGGAGAAAGCAGGCAGCGCTGCGAGTTTCCTTGCAACGGAGGCAAGTCTCTCTTGGCAAATACGTTTCCAGTGGCAGGAGAGTCGCGCCTACCGGACATCCCCCGACTCGATTACGCTCTTCCGCATTCAAGATCGCCGGATCGAGTCAGGCGGCGCGAAATCGAATGCAACACTCGCGAAGTCCCATTGGAGCCTTCGGTAAAGATCGACGCCGAGTTGTCCGGTCAACGGACGTTGTTCACCTTTAACGCCTTACATTTAGCAAGACTTACAACCGCATTTTAGGAGGTGTTTCTTGAATATGGTAGGGAATACGTACTGGCTTAGCAACAGAGCAGCGAACCTGCGGGTTCCAACCCAAGCGATTCCAAAGCTTTCGCTCCAGGAGTTTGCTGGTGAATGTCTCCCCTCGACTCTTCAGACATTGAGCTTATTACCGTCATGGATTTTTCTGGCAATGATACTCATCGCTACTATGGGGATATGCTCGTCAGTAATCCTCCGGTCAAAGGAGGAGCTAAAGGTCACGACCGTTGAGTATAGTCGGATTGGGGCCGAAATCGCCGCCATTCGTCGCTCCAACGCGTCTTTGCAGGAGCAGATTCGCCGCATCGCAAGCGACCCGGTCAGTATCGAGTCGGCCGCAAGGGAAAGACTCGGAATGGTCAGGCCGAGCGATATTGTAGTGCCGATGAAATCAACTCGCGCAGTTTCAAACTTCGGAACTCTTTGGTTCGTCCGCTAATTGTATCCCACTTTACCCTGCCGCTTTGTCCACGAATTACGGATCCATTCGCGATAGCGCGGCTGTTAGGAATATAACAGCCGCGCCCCTCTTTGAGCATCTCAACTTCGACAGTGCCTCTTGGCGGTCTTAAACACTCCATTCCGCATACCGAATCTTGAAGGATCCTGTTCTGAATTTTTTGCGAAGATCGGATCTTCTATTCACGAAGTTGAAACCGCGTTCAGTGGTTACGCAGATTCAAGTTGGAAGTGCAACAGAACGTTCTTTGAAAAATACTTCGTTCGGAGTTCTAAAGCCAAGCGTCTTGCGGGGCCGGTCGTTAAGTAGTTCGGCCACGCGTTGGACTTCGGCGTTCGTTATCCTGGTGAAGTCGTGTTTCTTGGGAAAGTACTGCCGCACGAGGCCGTTGGTGTTCTCGTTTAGGCCTCGTTCCCAGCTGGCATAGGGATGCGCGAAGTAGATCGGCGCAGCAAGGGGCAGCGGTGATCAGTTCGTGCTGGCGAAACTCTTTGCCATTGTCCACGGTGATGGTGTGCACGCGGTCAACCAGTGGGCGTAAGAGCGCGATACTCGTGTCCTTCATTTCTGCGGCTGCTTTACTCTTATAGTTTGTGCAAACGAGTCAGCTTGGACTTCCGTTCTACCAGGCTGAGGATACCGCCCTGATGTCGGGCCCCCACGATGGCGTCAGCTTCCCAGTCGCCGAAGCGGCGCTTGCTGGCGACGATCTGAGGACGTTGCTCAATGCTGGTGCGGTTGGGGATCTGGCCCCGGCGGATGTACCCGCTATAACGCTTACGCTGCTTCTTTTGGCTGCGCAGATGACGATGGAGCGTGCCGCCGCGTCGTTTGTCCGTATAGACGTACAGATAGATGCATTCATGGCTGACTGTCGGCTGTTGCTCCAGTCTTAAGCGCCCGGCGATTTGCTCCGGACTCCAGTCCTGGCGCAAGAGCCGCTCGACCGGGTCCCAAGTCTGCGGAGCAATACGTGCTCGATACGCATCGCACTGCCGGTCAAAGGCCAGTTCATCTGCCTGGTACGGACGATAACCTTTCTCTCCGCAGTTGCGTCGCAACTCGCGTGAGATCGTGCTCGTATGGCAACCGACCAGGATGGCGATGCGACTTTGGTTATGTCCAGCTTTCATCAAGGCGTATATCTGATATCTTTGCTCGCGGGTGAGTTGCGTATAGTTCATGGTGTGCTTCTTTGACTTGGCGGTTGGAAAAGCACGCTGACGCTATCGCAGCTTGCCTTTCAACCACTAATCTCAAAGTTGCACTTCAAATTGAATCCACCTTATTTACGTGAAGGATCCTGTCTGGTCTCTTTGTCACCGACCTGGATTGACACTCCTAAACCCATCAACTAACATCCAGACTACGTTTACTTTTGTTCCGTAAATGGCGATGGCGCAGCCGTCGTCAAGCCAACCAGCACAATGCAAGAGATCAAAGAAGCCTCTTCTGAAGACCAAGCCAAGGAACGCTGGGAAGAAGAGACGTTGAAGCCTTCACTCAAGCGCCAGGGCGAGCGAAAAGCCAACTTCCAAACTGTTTCTCTCGAAGAGATCAACCGACTCTACAGCGCGTCGGATGTGGCCGATATTGATCTAGAGCAGGATGTCGCATTTCCCGGTGAGTTCCCTTATACACGAGGCATTCACGCGACTGGCTATCGGGGGAAGCTTTGGACCATGCGCCAGTTTGCCGGCTTTGGTACACCCGAAGAAACAAATCAAAGATTCAAATACCTTTTGAAAGAAGGTCAGACCGGTCTCTCAGTCGCCTATGACCTTCCGGCTTTAATGGGTTATGACGCCGATTCCCCGCTGTCAGACGGGGAAGTGGGAAAGTGTGGCGTTGCGGTTTCCTCACTCGCAGATATAGAAGCACTGTTTGACGGAATCCCTCTGGAAGAGGTCACTGTCTCACAAACAATTAACGCTCCCGCGTCCGTCTTCCTGGCGATGTATCTGGTGCTGGCGGAAAAGCAGGGAGCAGACTGGAAGAGGATTTCCGGCACGTTGCAAAACGACATTCTCAAAGAGTACATCGCTCAGAAGGAATGGATATATCCGATTCGCTCCGCGATGAAGCTGGTCATAGACACGTTTGAGTTCTGCGCCAAGCGCGTTCCCCGATACAACCCGATTTCGGTGAGCGGCTACCACATCAGGGAAGCCGGCGCGACTGCACTCCAGGAGCTCGCTTTTACCTTACGAGACGGAATCGAATACGTTGAATGGGGCGTTCGAGCCGGGCTCGATCTGGAACGCTTTGTGCCGAGGATTTCGTTTTTCTTTAACGCTCATAATGACTTCTTTGAAGAGATCGCCAAGTACCGGGCAGCGCGGCGAATCTGGGCGCGCGCTATGCGCGAACGCTTTGGAGCTCGAACCGAGCGGACGATGCAGATGCGGTTTCACACCCAGACTGCGGGCGTGTCTTTGACTGTGCAGCAGCCGCTCAACAACATTGTGCGCGTGGCGATTCAGGCGCTGGCCGGTGTGCTCGGCGGGACACAATCGCTGCACACGGACGCTTATGACGAAGCACTTGCCCTGCCGACTGATCGCGCCGCTCTAATCGCTCTGCGAACGCAACAAATAATCGCTGAAGAAACCGGGGTCGCGAACACCGTCGATCCGCTGGGCGGTTCATACTTCGTCGAAGCTTTAACGAAAAAGCTCGAGGACGGCGCGCTGGATTACTTCGATCGCATCGACAGCATGGGCGGCATGGTCGAAGCGGTTGAAAAAGGATTTCCGCAACGCGAAGTCCAGGAGTCGGCTTATCAGTATCAGAAGGCGCTCGAACGTGGCGACCAGACGATTGTCGGCGTGAACAAGTACGAGATGAGCGGCCAGGGACAAGAGGTCCCGACTCTGGTGATTAATGATTCGGTGCGCGAACGGCAACTCGAAAGACTGGAACGGACCCGCACCTCAAGAGATAAGGGCGCAGTTGAAAGAGCGCTGGACTCCCTTAGAATCGCGGCGCAACGCGGCGACAACACCATGCCCGCCACTATCGAAGCCGTCCGCGCCTATGCCACACTTGGTGAAATCTGCTCTGCCCTGCGGGACGTTTACGGCATCTACGAAGAGCCGGCTATCTAGCTTGAAAGGAGCCGGTTCCCTACCGATCATGTCATCATTCAACCTCGGCGGGTGGTAATCATTCGCACGGGCAAGGCGGCGCGCGATTTCCCCGAGCGCAGGAAAGCAGTCGTCCGTTACCCGGTCGTGCAGGGCCTGGCGAACGCAGCCGCCCTGCGCCGGATTCAAAATACGCTGGCGATGAAGAATGCGTTCGGTTCGGACATCGCGGAATACCGGCGAGAAGCAGGGTTACTGAGTTTCGACTATCAGGTCAATTACAACAAGAACTATCTCCTGGACATCAAGTTCACTGACGAAACAGAGGGCGCCTATCCTGACACCCACACGAAACACTTCCTGATATGTCTTAAGGGCGGGGAGGTCATAAGAGCCGCCGATGCTTTCAATTCAGAGTCTCTGCCGGCACTTGCCCGCCTGGCTGATCGAAAACTAAAGGACGAGGTAAAAGAACTCCTGCAAGCGAATGAAGAAGATAAGTCTTCAGACGCCGATCAAAAAAGCATGGTCAGGGATCAGCTAAGCGAGTTGAAGTTCGACGTGAAAAACCTGGACGAGTTTTCTGTCAGCGACAAGGGAGTGACTTTTTTATATGACGCCGGCTTTCCGCACTCGATCCGGGCTCTTCAACCTGCCGGCGAGTATTTTTTCAGCTATGCTAAGCTACTTCCCTATATCAAACGCAACGGGCCGCTCGGGAATCTCAAGTAGGACAGGTGAAATGAACGAAACCAAAATTCGTGTTCTAGTTGCCAAGCCCGGCCTCGACGGTCACGACCGCGGCGCCAAAGTAATTGCGCGGGCGCTGCGCGATGCCGGTATGGAAGTCATCTATACCGGCTTGCGGCAAACTCCGGAAATGATCGCGGCGGCGGCTTTGCAGGAGGACGTCGATGCGGTCGGAGTTTCGATCCTAAGCGGAGCTCATAATACTCTGTGCCCGCGAATCGTTTCACTGTTGCGCGAACAAGGAATGAAAGACACTCTGGTAATCCTCGGCGGGATTGTCCCCCAGGAAGACATCGCCAAACTTAAAGAACAAGGTATCGCCGAGATCTTTCTGCCCGGCACGTCTACCCAGGAAATCGTTCGATTTTTACGCGCTAACGTGCAGCCGCGCGCCTGACCAAACCGCTTACGACGGAACCCCTCAGGACCAAAGTAAAGAAAACGGAGGCCCCGCATTGGTGATGCGAGGCCTCCGTTTTTGTCTATCAATAACGTTCCCGTCAGAAGTCGACGCGCGCTCCGAACTGAAACGTGAAAGGCAAACCAACGGGCGGTCCGAAGCCCGGCCCATAGAGCGAGACAGGCTGCAAAAACGTGTCCCGCGAATTGGCTGGACTGGTGCCGAGTCGATCCGCGAAGGAGAGATTTTCGATATTGAACAGGTTAAAGAAATTCGCGAAAGGCTTGATTTTGACCTTCTCGCCTATAGAGAAAATTCTGGTCAGGCGAAGATCGACGTTGAAGTAACGGCCACTGCGTGTTTGAATCTGTCCGTTAGTCACGACGAACCCGTTGCGGATGCTGTTGACGTTGGCCTGGACGCAACCGAGAGTCCGCGCGGCGGCCGGCACAGTCCCGGTGCTGATAAGTGCCTGCAGCACGGACTGCGGATCTACACCTGCGCAGATTCGATCCACGCTGCTGCGTCCGTCGCCGTTAATGTCCAGTCGAGCAAGTGCCGAGTAGGGTCGCGCACTCGTTAATTGCACGATAGGCGCCAGCTCCAATCCAGCCGGTAGGTTGAAGACGCCGCTAAAAACAATGCGATGCCTTTCGTCAATCCGCGTCGGGCCGAATTCTTCAGGCCGGAACTGCTGCTCCGCTGTGGTGGCGATACCATTGCCACTGTACGAAGCAGTCGGCTGGCCGCCCCAGGCTCGTGAACTCGATAGGACATAGCTCACGGTATAGAGGCGTTTCGGTCCACGATATCTGAGCGACGTCGTCCAACTGTCAAAGAGAGACCGATTCGTCGATGTAAACATGTTGATCTGCTCGAGCCGGCCAGCGCCGAGGCCGGCGGCTACAAACGCCTGATCGAAGTAACGGGTGCTTGCACCACGGACACACCGCGGTGACGCGGGGGTCGAACCGGGAAAGGCTGGATTACAGATCGCGCCAATCCGCGGGTTGACGTTCTGGACCCTATTCTCGAACAACCCCAGGGTGTGCACAAAGTCGCTCGACAAAACGAAGTTGCGCTTTAACGTATGCTCGAAGCCAAGAGAGAACTTCTGCACGTACGGATCGCGGAGTGTGGGATCGTTGATCCGCCCAAATCCGCCGACTTCAAGGTTGGTGTTATTTGCTCCTGACGGCGCAGGCAATGCATCGGTGCCAAAGCGGAAGCCGGCCAGTTGCCCAACGCCGATGTCGCTATTCACCAGATCGAGTACAGTTTGATAGATCGTGGGGTTGGACTGCTGAGTAGAGAACAATGTCAGGTTCTGAAATAGCTGATCGTAGAAGATGCCGTAGCCGCCACGGATAACCGTCCTGCCATCGCCCTTCAGATCGTACGCGAACCCGAGGCGCGGCTGGAACTCGTGCCAGCTTGGCGTCGTCCGGGCGAGCGCGCTGGCATCCCCAGCGATCGCCTTTGCGCGCGGATCATTTAACTGCTTGAGCAACAGCATCGTCCGATTGTTGGTCTGCGGTACGAGCAAGCGAATGTTCGCGTCCCACCGCAATCCCAGATTGAGCGTCAGTCGCGGCGTGAGTTTGTAATCGTCCTGCAGATAAAGCGCCAGTTGGTGGAACGGAGCCTGGCTAGTATCGCCCGCGCCGGTGCTGAAGGTGATCTCGTTGACCGCTCCCGGCGTGGCAAAGCCCTGGGGATATTTGCCATTCAGGTTGTTCTTGATTGTCAGCGGATTGTCGAAGAAGAATACCTGGTAGCCATTCGCGCCAAAGAAGAAGAAACCGCCGAGTTTTGTATCGATGTAGTTAATACCGGTCTTCAAAGCGTGCTTGCCGATCTGGAACGAGAAGTCATCGCGGAACTGGAGCTTACGCTCGATCGTCTCTTGCGGCACGTTCACGTTTGCTCCCGACTGCACCGACGGGAAGACGATGTTCGGGTTCGTGGTAACGCCGAGAATATCGTTCTGGAAGCGTTGGAATTGAAACGTGAACTGGTTCAGTTTCGTCGAGCTTAGCGTGTAGGTGTGGTTAACTACAAAGCTGTACAGCTTGTTGTTGTTCGTGTTGCCGTTGGACAAATCGCCGGGCTGCGATGGATCGAACTGATCGTTGGGCGAATCGTTCTTCTGATACGAGAACCGATAGAACATCGACTGTTTACTGCTGATTTGATGGTCGATCTTCGCGGTCAACATCAGGTCATGGTACGGCGTCGGGATGGTAGACGACGCGGTCACGCCCGGAATCGCGGCAATCTGCGGTAGAAGTGTGGGGTTAACCAGAATGAACTGCGGTTCGCGGAAACGTTCAATCGCACCAAAAAAGAAGAGTTTGTCTTTAATGATTCGGCCGCCGACAGAGCCGCCGAACTCTTCGCGATTGTCTTTTGGCTTAGGATCGGTTGATTGCTTTTCGAAGAAATCACGCGCGCGCAGGCTTTGATTGCGGTAAGTGAAGAACCCGGATCCGTGCAGGGCGTTAGTTCCCGATTTGGATACCACATTAATTACCGCGCCCACCGAACGCCCACTCTCAGCCGTCCAGCGATGCTGTAGCACCTGAAACTCCTGGATCGACTCGTAAGCAAAGTTTTGCAGCAGGCTGCCGACAACGTTGTCCTTGTCGTCGCCTCCGTCTACGTTGACATCAAGTTGCCGGCCGTCGCCGCCACTAAAACCAATTGTGCCCACACGCGTTTTGGTCGGATCGAAAGTTCCGACGGGGCGTGCTTCCGGTGCGATGACTGAAAGACTGGCAAAAGTGCGATTGATAAGCGGCAGCTCACGTACTTCTGTAGGCGTGATGTTGCGCGCCAGCTCCGAGGTGGTAGTTTGAACCAGCGCGCCCTCGGTGGTGACCACAACCGTCTCGCTGATCTCTCCGGGCTTCAGCTCGAAGTTCTGCGTTAGCGTAGTACCGACGTTCAGCTCTAAATCCTTGATGAGCGGCTTACTAAAACCTTTGGCCTCAACCGATAAATCATACCTGCCGGGGCTGAGCCGGGTAAGCGTGTACTCGCCATTGTCGTTGGCCGTCGTGCTTCTACTTGCACCCGTCCCTTTGTTGGTAGCAGTGACCGTCGCCCCAGAGACGACCTTCCCCTGGGAATCCATTAGCCGTCCAGTGATGTCACCGGTAGTAACCTGAGCGGAAACCGGTAGAACAATCAGAATGGACAGTGCAAACGCTGTAACAACCGCACTCGTAAGCATCCGGGAATACCGACTCATAGTCATGCCTCCTAATTGAAATTGGTTCATGGTTTCTCAGGGGGAAGTGATCTGCTTTCTCGCAAGCTTTGTTCCTAAAAGCCGGCGATGGAAAAAACTGAACTATCAGGCTAAGAAGACCACACCGCGGCTGTGGGCGCAAGGTTTTTCGGAGATGATCCGAAATTATGGATCGCCTGGAGCTCCTTTCTCTTTCTCAGGATCTGCGGTCAAGCACATCGAGCCGGCGATGGGAAGCCTGGTCATTTCTCACGCTTTTTCAAGAAGCCTTCAATTCCGAGCTGAAAGTCTTGACTCATGCGCGCAACTACATTGACGTCGACACCGGACTCCAAAGCATCCTTGAAGGTCATCGCATGGGTTTCATAGAGCAGCCGCTTGGACAGGCTGATGGCCGAGCTGCTGACTCTCTCGAATTGGTGGGCAAAGACATCAAGCTCGTCGTCAAAAGCTTCCTCATCCAGGACTCGATTAGCTAAGCCGTACGCCACGGCTTCATCAGCACTAATCTCGGTCCCCAACGTCAAGAGTTCGAAGGCCCGCTTCTCTGAAGTATTGAGGCGCAGAATCGCCATGACCATCGCCGGAACAAATCCGATCTTCACTTCGGGAAAACCAAACCGCGCCGAGCGCGACGCGAGCACCATGTCGCAGGCCAGCGCTAGCCCACAACCGCCGGCCAGCGCGCGCCCCCGCACGGCGGCGATCACAGGAACACGCACGGCCCTGATGAGCAGGAAGAGATCCATCAAGGATCGAGCGTCGGCGAGATTCTCAGTCACCGTAGCCGTGGAAATCTTCTGCAACGATGCGAGGTCGGCGCCTGAACAAAAATCCTCGCCAGCGCCTGACAAAAGAACTACCCGAACCTCTTCGTCATGATCGGCGCGGCGAAAAGCATCTTTGAGCCCGGCGATCAGCTCGTCGTTGAGTGCATTTCGCTTCTCAGGCCGGTTCATGGTGATCCGGGTAATGCCGCCTTCAACTGAATAAAGAATCGTTGCGTTGTCCTGTGTCATCTGTTCTCAATTTGCTGCTGACGACCCGTCCGTGAGAAACCGAAGCAAAGCTTCGTTCACTTCGTCGACTGCTTCGTTCTGCACCCAATGTGCACTATCCGGAATCCTCAATTCATTAAACGGCGCGTCGACAAACCTGCTGATGCCGCGAACAGTCTCCGGCAAGATGGCGTGATCCTGCTCGCCATAAATGAACAGCGTCGGGACGCGGATTCGACCGTCATTATGGTTTGGTGTCTCGACTCTGCTACGAAATAGCGACTTGAAGACGTTCGCCCGATAATAATTAATTCCCGCCGTCAAAGCCCCGGGCTGCCGCAATGCTTCTTTGTAGACTTCGATGTCCTCATCCCTGAAGACATCGTCTTTGACGGTAGTCTCCTTGTACATCCTGGCAAGTCTGGCGAAATCATTCGCGCGGGCCCAGGCCTCGGGCAGACGCGGCAACTGGAAAAAGAACATGTACCAGCTGTGTCTTAGTTGCCTCAGCGTGAAGTTCGCACGCCAGGCTGCCGGTGGCGGCACCTGCATCGCCACCAACCTGGAAACCATTTCGGGATGTCTCTGGGCGAGTGCCCAGGCGACCCCGGCGCCCCAGTCATGAGCGACAATCGCGGCTTGGTCTTTGCCGAAATAACGAATCAGACCGACGACATCCTCAACCAGGGTTTCAATCCGATAGTCCCGAACTCTCGCCGGTTTGTCACTCAGATTGTAACCGCGCATATCCGGAGCGATTACGTGATGTCGCCGGCCGAGCACCGGCAACTGATGTCGCCACGAATACCAGCATTCGGGAAAACCATGAAGCAGAATTACGAGGTCATCACCCGCGCCGCTTTCGGCATAGTGGACGCGAACCTCGCCAACATCTGCGAAGCCGTGGTTGATGGAAATTTCGCGCTCAGGTTTCACTGAGGATACCACCGTTTCGAGAGGCGGATCAGCGGCTACAGGCCGAGACTCTCCGCTTCTTCGTCAGGAACGTCTATTTTCATTCTGAGGAGAGCAGTTGAAAACGTCTTTCCCTGCGCGTCGGTCATCAGAGATAGCGTCCCGCCGCCGCCGAGACTTTCATGGAGCAGAAAATTAAGTGCGCCGAGATTAGGTAATTCAAATCGTTCGACCTCGCCTTTGCAGATCCCCTGGAAGTGTTCCTTGACGCGTGCGGTTGTTACTTCGCGCACCAGCCAGGGATAGAATTCATCGCGCAGAGCAATCAAACCAATGTTGGCCGTGTCGCCCTTATCGCCCGAACGAGCGTGAGCAAGTTTGGTTAGCTGGATTTGCATAGTGATGAAACTATAGGGAGCTTTGCACAAGTCTCGCAAAGCGTACCTTCTTCAAACCCGCGTAGCGGGTGGAAGCATAAAGCCTGGGGTGAAGCGAAGCGGAACCCCAGGATAGCGAACGTAAGAAAACCGAGCGCGCGAAGCGTGCGACAGCGCAAAAGCTGCAAATTGATCGTGATGAATGGCTGTCGCCCACTTCGTGGGCTTCTTCCCTCGTACTCCCACGATTCCTGGGGTTCCGCTTCGCTCCACCCCAGGCTTTATGCTGTCGCCCGCTTCGCGGGCTCACTATGAATCGTCGTTAACTTGTCCAAACTTCCCACACACCGTCAGACTCCCTTCACTTCGGACTCCAACGCCCCAATCGCCTGACCAACGGATTTAGATGCTTTGATCTTAGCCGGACTGAGTTGCTCGCGCTCATAGGTAGAGCGAGCCATCATCGTAATAGCCGACTGGCTCGGCAAATTCTGTACACAAGAATTGTAGTCGGCCATGTCATCGTAGGCTTTCTTGATAATTTCTTTTAAACCCGACTCGATCTGATCCCAAATGTGACTTCTTTTCAATTCTTGAAAGTTCTGGTCCGAGCAGCGTCGGAGGTTGCGTAGTTCTTTCGCAAGTAGTTTTCTATTATCGGAAAGCTCCTCCAGCAATTCCTGTAAAGCTCGCGTAGAAAGTGCCCGATCCGCTCCAGATAGTTCTTGCGCCCACCGCTGAAGAACTGCTTGCAAATCAACCAAGATCTCATTATCCGTTTCGAAGGGTTTTGGGTTGAGGATGATTTTTTCTCTCACACCTTCGAGATTGATCCCCTTCTTCAAGTATGAACGCGTCTTGATGTCACGATGGAGAACCTCTGTTAGAAAAGCCACAATTGCAATTTCCTGCTCGATCCAAACGGAAGCGCGAGTGACAGGCCCGGCTGGCGACGACACTATTCCGCGCTCATGCATGACGCATATGAAACCCCTGCATTGATCAAGCCGACCAAATATATGTTTCGTTACACTCTGCGCGCTAGACTGATCCTCCGCTAAATAACCCCGAAAAACACCGGTCCCATTGACCAATTCCCTAATCCTCTCCCCGAGATCCTTCTCCTGCTTAGCGAATTGACCACAACTAATAAAGATTATTGGTTTGTCAGCACTCATTTTTCAGACGTCAATTATTTCAACGTTTGACGCGATCTCACTTTTCGAAATCAACGCCGGCCAGTACGCAACTATCTCCTCAACCTTTGGCCGCCCACCGGCAAAACCGGTCACCGCAGGTGGCCCGGTCAGAACCAATGGCGCGATCTCTTTAGTGAATCTCTCGACCGCCGCGCGATTTTCACTGCGCACGCCGACGCGCAATTGCACTTCCGGCAAGTCAGGCGAAGGTTCCGGAGCCAGCGGGCCATGCGTCGCACTCGCGCCAACAAATTCGGTCAGGATTTGATCAAACTTCAACCCCAGCCGATCCAGACGTAGCCGCAGTATCCGGTCTGCGGCCTGTGCCTTGTCGTAGGCCTCCGGCCACGAGTAGACCAGCGTGCCCACTGCTTTGTAACCGGCTGAATAACTTATCGACACCTTGAAAGTGTCGGTTGCCGGCCTTCCCTCGATGCCGAATACCCGAACGCGATCACGACCTTCGTACTCGAGATGCACGGTAGTGAAGTCCGCGATGCAGTCGGGTGTGATGTAGGAATGCGGATCGCCCATCTCGTAAACCAACTGTTCTTTGATCGACGGAATAATTATCCAGCCGCCGGTGCGTTCATGTTTGGTTATGACGAAGGTGCCGTCAGGCGCTGCCTCGGCGATGGGAAAACCAACATTGGCGAGATTGGGTATGCTGCGCCATTCATACTGACAATTACCACCCGAACACTGCGCCCCGCATTCGATAATGTGCCCGGCGATGGTCCCGGCGGCCAAACGGTTCCAATCATCCGCGGCCCAGCCGAATTCATGAATCATCGGAGCGAGTGTCAATCCGGTATCCGTACAACGCCCCGTAATTACGATCAGGGCCCCGTGGTCTAGCGCCTCAACGATTGGCGCCGCCCCGAGATAAACATTGGCGCTTTGAATGCGTTCGCGCACAGTAGACAGCGGTTCTCCCGTGTCCATATTGCGCAGCTCGACTCCACGGCTGAGGAGCTCATCCAGTTTCCCCATGATATCGTCGCCGGTAACGATGCCAATTCGAAGTTTGCCGGCCAGGCCAAGCTCAAGAGCGACATCTCGCACCGCTCTCGCACAACCATTAACGTTCACGCCGCCGGCATTGGCAGTCACTCGGATATTGCGTTCAACGCAGGCCGGAAGAATCTGCTTGATCAGAGGCACAAAGTCGCGCGCATAACCAGCATTCGGATCGCGCGCCTTTTGTTTCTGCATGATCGACATAGTCACCTCAGCCAAATAGTCGAGCATCAGATAATCAATCGGCCCGCCTTCGATCTGACGCACGGGCGCGTCGGGCAGATCGCCCCAAAATCCCTGGCCGGCGGCAATGCGAATCTTGTCTCTCATTTTGGCTGGATCGCGTTTGTACAATTCACAGAAGAAGACACGGGAAGACCCAGCGCGGACCGGCATGGCGACCGAATCATCCGATCGCGAACTTCATCGAACCTGTCTCGCGGTGTTCCCGTGTCTCGGTTGCGACTCTGCGGACCCCGACTACTGCTCCGGCGGCGGTGGTGGTGTCGTGCCCGTCGTTGTCTTGGCCTTTGATCTATGCTTCCTTGGTTTGGACTTCATTGCGCCGCCGCCAGAAGTAAACACGACACTTTGCGGCTCACCAGGAACGCTCGTCAGCGTTAAGCGGTCGCCGACCTTCTTGGCACGTAGCGACATTGCCGGTTTAGCTGCGGGCGGGTTGGGCCCTGGCGGTGGCGGCGTCAGGTCGCCAATCATTATGGTAACCGCGGTATACCCACAGGTCGTGACCGCCGTGATCCGTCCGGAATGCGTGTCTGAGCCTGACGTCATCGTAAAGTTATTGCCCGTGACCGTCAGCGTCGCATCCATAGCCGGCTCATTGCCATGCTTTACCTTGCCGGTATACGTGCCGGATAGATCGGTCTGCTCCTGCTGCG
>WNFQ01003326.1_pt1 | contig 32963 bp, 33 predicted proteins | sample 5400171 | NCBI WGS metagenome assembly WNFQ01 (sample SAMN13153356, study PRJNA577476) | soil metagenome | isolation source: 20 cm soil under Madrone tree | place: USA:California | collected 2016-06-14
TCGATTCCGAGGCCGCCTTGCGCGTGGCGCTGCGCGCTTTGGCGGGAGCGCGCGCTTTGCCGCCGCGCGCGCGCCTTGCTTCCAACAGGCCGACGGCCTCCTCGAGCGTGATCGTTTCCGGGGTGAGATGGGCCGGCAGCGTGGCGTTGACTCCATCGTGGGTGGCATAGGGTCCGTACCGACCGCTCTTGACCACGATGCGCCCACCTTTATCGGGATGATCGCCGAGCGCGCGGCCCGAATCAGCGCGGCGGCTCTTACGCTTGGCACGTTTCTCCTCGATCAGCGCCACGGCACGGTTGAGTCCGATGGTGAGCACGTCCTCGCCCGCGGTCAGATTGGCGTAGGTCTTGCCGTGCTGCACGTAAGGCCCGAAGCGGCCCACGCTGGCGATGATCGGCTCGCCATCGCCGGAATGTTTTCCGATCTCGCGGGGTAGCGAGAGCAGCCCGAGCGCGCGGTCAAGATCGACGTCCTCGGCGGAGAGCCCTTTGGGTAGACCGGTGCGCTTGGGTTTCTCGCCTTCGGTTGCTTCCCCGAGCTGGATATAGGGCCCGAAGCGGCCCGACCGCAGCGTCACTTCGAGCCCGCTCGCCGGATCCTCGCCCAGCTTTTTCATGCCGTTTTCCGGCGCGCCATTGCCGTTGTTTGGCGCCAGCGGGCGCGTGTAGCGGCACTCGGGATAATTAGTGCAGCCGATGAAGCCGCCGAACTTGCCGAGCTTGAGCGAGAGCCGGCCGGTCTCACAGCTCGGGCATTTGCGCGGATCGGCGCCGTCCGCGCGCGGCGGAAACAGATGCGGCGCCAGCATCTCGTCGAGCGCGTCGATGACCTGAGCGACACGCAGATCCTTGATGTCGCCCACGGCGGCCGTGAACTCACGCCAAAAGTCGCGCAGCAAATCGCGCCAGGCCATCTCGTTGTTGGAGATGCGGTCGAGCTGCTCTTCGAGCCCGGCCGTGAAGTCGTATTCGACGTAGCGCGCGAAGAAGCTTTCGAGGAAGGCGGTCAGCACCCGCCCCTTGTCCTCGGGCACGAGCCGCTTTTTCTCGATCCGCACGTAGCCGCGGTCCTTGAGCACCTGCAGGATCGAGGCATAGGTGGAGGGGCGGCCGATGCCGAGCTCTTCCATGCGCTTGACCAGCGACGCTTCCGAGTAGCGCGGCGGCGGCTCGGTGAAGTGCTGGCTGGCGTCGATTTTACGCTTGGCCAGCGTTTCCCCCGTGCTCATCTCCGGAAGGCGACGCCCGTCTTCGTCCGCCGCGACGTCGTCCTCGTCCTCGTGGTAAAGCGTGAGGAAGCCGTCGAACTTCACCACGGTGCCGGTCGCGCGCAGGTCGATGATCCTCTTGCCGCCACTGATTGCCGGGGAGGTCACGCTGGCGGTGATGTCGGCCGTGGTGCGCTCGAGCTCGGCGGATTCCATCTGGCTCGCCACCATGCGCAGCCAGATCAGCTCGTAGAGCCGCGCCTGATCATGGTCGAGGAACGATTTCACGTCGCGTGGACGGTGCCCGACTTCCGTCGGCCGGATCGCCTCGTGCGCCTCTTGCGCGTTCTTGGTCTTGGCCTGGTACTGGCGCGCGGACGGCGGCACATAGTCTTTGCCGTAATCGGCCCCGATCAGCCGCCGGGTGGCCGTAAGCGCCTCTTCCACGACGTCCACGCCGTCGGTGCGCATATAGGTAATCAGGCCGACGGTCTCGCCATCGATGTCGACGCCCTCGTATAGCCGTTGCGCGACGCGCATCGTATGCGCGGGCGCAAAGCCGAGCTTGCGGCTCGCTTCCTGCTGCAAGGTCGAGGTGGTGAAGGGAGGGGGCGGATTGCGCCGCGCCGGCTTCGCCTCGACGCTCGCGACGGTGAAACTGGCGCTCTCCAGCGCTTGCTTGAAGGCTTCGGCCTCGCTGGCTGAGCCGATATCAAGGCGCTGGATTTTCTCGCCATCGGCGCCGACAAGGCGAGCCTCGAACTGCTCGCTCCGTGGCGTGGCCAGCGTCGCAACCAGCGACCAGTATTCGCGGGGGACGAATTTTTCGATTTCGAGCTCGCGGTCGCAGACGAGCCGCAGCGCCACCGATTGCACCCGGCCGGCCGAGCGCGCGCCGGGCAGCTTGCGCCAGAGCACGGGTGAGAGCGTGAAGCCCACGAGATAATCGAGCGCGCGGCGGGCGAGATAGGCATCGACCAGCGCGCCGTCGATCTTGCGCGGGTGCTTCATCGCGTCGAGCACCGCCTGTTTGGTGATGGCGTTGAACACCACCCGCTCGACCGCATGCTGCTTGAGAGCGTGCTTCTCCTTCAACGCCTCGAGCACGTGCCAGGAAATGGCCTCGCCCTCGCGATCGGGGTCGGTGGCGAGAATGAGTTTGCTGGCTCCCTTGAGCGCGCGGGCAATCTCGTTGAGGCGCTTCTCGGACTTGTCGTCGACCTCCCAAATCATCCGGAAATTGTGCTCGGGGTCGACCGATCCGTCCTTGGCCGGCAGGTCCCGGACGTGCCCGAAGGAGGCCAATACCTCGTAGCCGGAGCCAAGGTAGCGATTGATCGTCTTCGCCTTGGCCGGAGACTCGACGACGACGATGTTCATGAATTCCAATAAGTTAGTGGGGGAAGCGGGCCGCCGGTCGCGCGGAATCGGGGGCCCTTGTCGGGGCGGAAGATGGGGTTGTCAACCCTCCATGTCAAACCGGGGCTCGGTAGCGGCCGGCCGCCGGGCAGCCGAAACGACCGGAGCGCAAAGCCTAGATCCATTATTTCGGGCGGCTCTTTTATCAGCAAAATAAACGTGTTGAAGGAATTAGCGCACATCGCAGTTGAACTAGCGCGTGCCTGCGTTCTGATCTGCACTAATAATCTTCGGGGCCGGCGCCTCGTGCCCGCTCGGGAGGAGTTGCCCGAAAGGTACAGCTCTACAATCTTCGTGTGTGAAAAGGGGCGAGCCGCAATTCCACCTGTCTTGCCGCTGAGGGTTCCAGGCGCGGAACCTACTACCGTAGGTCCGGGGGGATTTAGGCCATGTGGATCATCATGTACGTCGCGATGATAGCGTCGCTTCGGGCAATGGGGCTTGCGCCGAGCTCGGTGCCGGTCAGGACCGACGACGATCATCGGCCGCCTTTCGGCGAAATCTGAGTTCTTTGTCATTCCGGGGCGCGCCGAAGGCGCGAGCCCGGAATCCATACTCACCGGCAGTGGTTATGACTTCCGGGGTCCCTCGCTGCGCTCGGGACTCGGAATGGCGGCGAGGAACCTAGCTACAGCAGTGACACCAGCGCGCCCCCGTGGCGCTCGAGGCGGCCCGCGAGCTCGAGCTCGAGCAGGACTACGCGTACGACGGCGGGCGAACTCCCCGACAACCGCACGAGATCATCGATCGGCACCGGCGTCGGCCCCAGTAACTCGACGATGCGTGTGCGCTCCGCGGCGCCAGGCTCGCCACCGGGCGCAGGTGCGTCCGGCTCCTCCGCGCGCAATTCGACGGCCGCGCCCAGGATTGGGCGCAGTACTGCGACCACGTCAGCCGCCTCGGTCACCAGCGTTGCACCCTGTTTGATCAGATCGTTGGCGCCTTCCGCGCGGGGATCGAGCGGGGAGCCCGGTACCGCGAACACCTCCCGGCCCTGCTCGAGCGCGAAGCGGGCGGTGATGAGCGAGCCCGAGCGCCTCGCCGCCTCCACCACGACGACCCCGGCGCAAATGCCGGAAATGAGCCGATTGCGGCGGGGAAAATCCCGCGCGCGGGGCTCATGCCCGAACGGCATTTCCGAAACGAGCGCGCCTTGCGCCAGAATAGCGCCGGCGAGCTCGGTGTGTTCGGGCGGATAGAGGCGGTCATGCCCGCCGGCGAGGACAGCAATGGTGCCGGTCGCCAGACTCGCGCGATGAGCGGCGGCGTCGATGCCGCGCGCGAGGCCCGAGACGACGGCAAAGCCTGCCTCGCCGAGGTCGCGCGCGAGCCGCTCGGCGAAGCGCACGCCCGCAGCCGATGCATTGCGTGCGCCGACGACGGCGACCGCGGGCAGACCGAGCGCGGCGGCGTGTCCGCGCACGGCTAAAAGCGGCGGGGCGTCGTCGATCATCTGCAGACGGCCGGGATAATCGGGCTCACCGAGCGCCACGAAAGTCGCGCCGAGAGCTTTCGCTGCCTTGACCTCGCGCGCGGCGTCCTCGCGGGAGGGAATCCGGGCAGGCCCCTTGGCGCCGCCGCGCCGGGCGAGATCGGGTAACACGGAAAGCGCCGCGCGCGCGCCGCCGTAATGATTGATGAGCGCGCGGAAAGTCCCACATTGTCGCTGCGGATGAGACGCAGCCAATCGAGCCGCTGCTCGTCGCTGAGCCGCACGCTGTCGCTCTTGTCGGTCACGCAGCGCCCCCGGGCGGCTATCCTCGGCGATAACATCGCCGATGTGCGGGCGGCTCACAACCGCCAGTGCATGACGACAGGAGGCCTTCTCGTGCGCCGTTGACGCGTGCCGCAAAGCGAAGTCAGATAGCCGGCGGGGGGAGGGGACGATGGCGCAAGTCGAGCAGCCAGAGGAGAGGACGAAGATGAAGTTTACTCTCGCCGCCATCCTGGTGCTGTCCTTGTCCGCATCCTCGGCATTCGCCCAAGAGCAAGGCGGATCCTCAGCCATCCCCTTGACCACGACGGTGGGGCCGCAGCCCTTGACCGCAACTGTGGCGCAGCAGACCCAGTCGTCTGCGCTGTTTCCTCCCGCCAGTGCGACCATCAGGGTATTCGGGTCTCCACCGGTCCAGCCGGCGCGAGGATTGGGCATAGAGTGCACCCCGGTCGAACAGAGCATTGCCGGCGTGATTATTGGTCCGACCGACCTGTGCGACCGCTAGGCCGGCGAGACCGCGCTCGGAACACGGTACTTGTGGGACTTGAGCGGCATTCCGCGCGGTGACGGGTGAAACGTCACGCGCGCGTGGAGGCACCGATCTTGCTCTCGGTACCCTGCGCGAGCCGCCCAATGTTGCCGCGGTGCATGATCCACAACAGCACGGTGAGCAACGTGAACAGCACCGCGTCCGGCTGATCGCCGACGAGCCAGAGCGCGACCGGGGTTGCTGCGCTGGCGACGAGCGCGGCGAGCGAAGAATAGCGGCTAAGCCCCGCGACCGCGGCCCAGATCAGCGCGAACGCGATGGCGATCGGCCATGCCAGGCCCAGCAAGACGCCGATATAGGTGGCAACGCCCTTGCCGCCCTTGAAACCGAGCCAGATCGGAAAGAGGTGGCCGAGGAAGGCAGCGGCCGCGGTGAAGAGCGCGATCGCGTGGGCGAAATCGTCCCTGCCAAAATAAAAATAGACGAGCAGCACCGGGAACGTGCCCTTGAGCGCGTCGCCGATGAGCGTTGCGGCGGCAAGTGCCTTGTGCCCGGTGCGCAGTACGTTGGTGGCGCCGATGTTGCCGGAGCCAATCGCGCGGATGTCGGCCGTGCCTGCGAGTCGCGTGAGAAGCAGCCCAAACGGGATCGAGCCGCAGAGATAGCCGAAGGCGAGCGCCCCAACATAGGCCGGCAGCAGCGACGGATCGAGTACTGGCGGCATGGACGATGTCCTGCACGGGTTAGCTCACTTCTTACGTTCGTCGCCGCGAAAGCGGGCACCCAGTCGGTAGCCCTGGATTACCGTTTTCGCGGGAATGAACGCAGTTTTGTGCCCGCTGATAGCGCATCTAAGCCAAGGCGGTAGCGGCGATGCGGCCGCTCACACGTATTCGTAGACCGTGCGGCCCGCGACGATTGTTCGCACCACGCGTCCCTCGAGCTTGGCCTCGTCGAAGGGCGTGTTCTTGCATTTGGATTTGAGCTCGCCGGGGTCGAGCACCCAGGGCACGTCGGGATCGAACACGATCACGTCCGCCGGGCTTCCCTGCCGCAGCGTCCCCGCCGCAAGCCCTAAAATCTGAGCGGGCCCGCTCGACGTCGCTTTGAGAAGCGTCATGAGCGCAAGCTCGCCCGAGTGAACGAGGCGCAGTCCTGCCGCGAGCATGGTCTCGAGCCCGATGGCGCCGGGCGAGGCCTCGGCGAAGGGCAGGCGCTTCGTCTCCACGTCTTGCGGATTGTGATCGGACATGACGACGTCGATCAGACCCGACGCAAGCGCCGCGACCAGCGCTGCGCGATCCTCCTCCGCGCGTAGCGGCGGCTTGAGCTTGAGGAACGTGCGGTAGGGTCCGACGTCGATCTCATTGAGCGTAAGGTGGTTGATCGATGCCGAGGCGGTCACCCGCAGCCCGGCGTCCTTGGCGCGCTGCAGGACATCGAGCGACTCGCCGCAGGTGAGCGAGGCCGCATGATAGCGGCTTTCGGTCAGCGCCACGAGCCGCATGTCGCGCTCCAGCATGATGGTCTCGGCCGCGGTGGGCACGCCGGTGAGTCCCAGCCGTGCCGCGAACTCGCCTTCGTTCATCACGCCTTCGCCGACGATGTCGGGATCCTCCGTGTGATGCACGATGAGCGCGTCAAAATCTCGCGCATAGGTCAGCGCCCGGCGCATGACCTGCGCGTTGGTGACGCTTTTCGCCCCATCCGTGAAGGCAACGGCGCCCGCCGCCTTGAGCAACCCGATTTCGGCCATCTCTTCTCCGCGCAGGCCCTTGGTCAGCGCCGCCATCGGCTGCACGTGCACGATCGAGGTGTCGCGCGCGCGGCGCAGCACGAAATCCACGATTGCGGGGTCGTCGATCGCGGGCGAGGTGTCCGGCTGCGACACGATGGTGGTAACGCCGCCAGCGGCCGCCGCCTGACTCGCCGAGGCGATGGTCTCGCGATATTCCGCGCCGGGCTCCCCGACGAAAGCGCGCATGTCGACGAGTCCGGGCGCCACCACCTTGCCCTTGCAGTCGATGACCTCGGTCGCCTCGGGTACGCCGGCCGCACCGATGCCGCGCTTGGCTTCGCGGATCACCCCGTCGGCGATCAAAAGATCGCCATCGATCTCGAGATCGCGCGAAGGATCGAAGATGCGCGCGTTGGCGAGGAGGATCGGGCGGCGGTCGGCGAGCATCATCATCGCCGGTCGCCTTCCGCCCCGCCGAAGCCAAACACCGAGTGCGCGGCTCCGTAATGGGTCAATGCGACATGATGCAACCGGGAGGCCTCATGCATTCGGCAAGTTCCGCGACAGCGCCTCGAGCACGGCCATGCGCACCGCGACCCCCATCTCCACCTGTTCGCGAATGAGCGACTGGGCGCCGTCGGCGACCGCGCTGTCGATCTCGACGCCGCGGTTCATCGGTCCCGGATGCATCACCAGGGCGTCGGGCTTGGCATAGGCGAGCTTCTTCTGGTCGAGCCCGAAATAATGGAAATATTCCTGCGTCGAAGGCACGAACGAACCGTTCATGCGCTCGCGCTGCAGGCGCAGCATCATCACGATATCGGCGTCTCGCAGGCCCTCGCGCATATCGCGTGTGGCCTCGACCCCGAGCCGCTCGATGCCTGGAGGCATCAGCGTCGAAGGGGCAACCACGCGCACTCGCGCGCCCAGCGCATTGAGCAGGATGATGTTCGAGCGCGCCACGCGCGAGTGGAGAATGTCGCCGCAGATCACGACGATCAGGCGCTCGATGCGACCCTTGTTGCGGCGGATGGTGAGCGCGTCGAGCAGCGCCTGAGTCGGGTGCTCGTGCGAGCCGTCGCCGGCGTTGATCACCGAGCAGTCCACCTTCCTGGCCAGCAGCTCGACCGCGCCCGAGGCGTGATGGCGCACGACGATGATGTCGGGATGCATGGCATTGAGCGTGATCGCGGTGTCGATCAGCGTCTCGCCCTTGCGCATGGAGGAGGAGCCGACTGACATGTTCATGACGTCGGCGCCGAGCCGCTTGCCGGCGAGTTCGAAGGAGGCCTGGGTGCGGGTCGAGACCTCGAAGAACAGGTTGATCAGAGTGCGCCCGCGCAGCGAGGCCTGCTTCTTGTCGATCTGGCGATTGAGCTCGACGAAATTCTCGGCGAGATCGAGAAGCCCCAGAATCTCCTCGCGCGAAAGCCCTTCGATCCCCAACAAATGGCGCTGGCTGAGGACGAAGGTGGACTTGGCGGCGATGTTCATTAAAGCCGCTTCTATAGGCCCGGCGGGCGGCACCCGCAAGGGAGTGCGGGCGCTTCGGCGAAAGAACTGTGGATGTTTGGCAACCCGGCCACCGGCTGAAATGGTGCAGAATTCGCGTTATCAATTGATGCTTGCGCCGATACTGGCGTGCGAATGGAGCGGGCGATGCGGATCGACGAGGTGCTCAACCAGTCGCCGCCCTATGTCGACGTTAATCTCTACGACAGCGATCAGCCGCTCCAGGATGCGGTCGCGGCAAATGGCGGCGAGCGCGACGCCTCCGCCTTGTCCGGCTTCGGCAGGCACTGGGGCACGGCCGAGATGTTCGATCTCGCGCGTGCGGCCAACGAGCATTCGCCGGAGCTAAAGGCGTTCGATGCCAAGGGCTTCCGGCGCGACGCCATCGAATTTCACCCCGCTTACCACCAGCTCATGACCGAGAGCGTCGGCGCGGGTTTGGCGGCCTCGACCTGGCGCGATGACGCGACGCCGGCACACGCGCCGGCGCAGGTGCTGCGCGCCGCGCGCTTCTACATGGTGGCGCAAATCGAGACCGGGCACCTCTGTCCGCTCACCATGACGCACGCGGCGGTGGCGGCGCTGGGGCTCGAGCGCGAACTCGCGGTGAAGCTCATGCCCAAGATCATGTCGCGCCGCTACGATGCGCGGTTGCGGCCATGGTGGGAGAAGCGCGGGATCACCCTCGGCATGGGCATGACCGAGAAGCAGGGTGGCACCGACGTGCGCACCAATACCACGCGCGCCGAACCCGCCGGCAATGGCTACGCCATTAGCGGCCACAAGTGGTTCATGTCGGCGCCCATGTGCGACGCATTCCTGGTGCTGGCGCAGGCGCCGGGCGGGCTCACCTGCTTTCTCATGCCGCGCTTTCGCCCGGACGGGGCGGTCAACGGGCTTCATTTCCAGCGCCTCAAGGACAAGCTCGGCAATCGCTCGAACGCGTCCTCGGAAGTCGAGTTCGTGGACGCTTTCGCCTGGCGCGTCGGCGAGGAGGGCAGGGGCGTGCGCACCATCATCAATATGGTGCAGCTCACACGGCTTGATTGCGCCATTGCTTCGGCCGGCATCATGCGCATGGCGCTGGCGCAGGCGGTCCATCACGCGCGCTACCGCAGCGTGTTCCAAAAACATCTCGTCGAGCAGCCGATGATGCGCACCGTGCTCGCCGACCTCTCCCTCGAGGTGGAAGCCGCCACCGCGCTGGTGATGCGGCTGGCCCGCTCGTTCGATCTCGCCTCGAGCGATCCGCGCGAGGCCGCGCGCGCCCGCCTGCTCACGCCGGCGGTGAAATATTGGGTGTGCAAGCGCGCGCCAGGCGTCATCGGCGAGGCGATGGAGTGTCTCGGCGGCAACGGCTATGTCGAGGAGAGTCTGTTGCCGCGACTTTACCGCGAGGCGCCGGTCAATGCGATCTGGGAAGGTTCCGGCAACGTCATGTGCCTCGACGTGCTGCGTGCAGTCGGGCACGAGCCTGAAGCGGCACGCGAGGTGCTAGCCGCGCTCGCCGAAGAGACCGCCGATCTGTCGGGCGCGCGGGCGGCGCACATTGTCGTGGAACGGGCGTTTTCGGCGGAGAATCCCGAGGCTGACGCCCGCGCCGGCGTCGACCGCCTCGCGCACCTGGCAGCGGCGGCGGCGCTGGGCCAAAGCGCCGGCCACGAGATCGCCAACCTGTTCGCGCGCTCGCGGCTCGAGAACCGCCACGGCGCCATATACGGAACGAGCGAAATCGCTCCCGAGGAGGCGCGCCGTCTGATCGATCGCGCCTTGTCCCCTGCCTGACCGGAGCGCCCGCGCCGCCCGCTCTTTGATCAGCGGGAGCACGACCGTAAACTCTTCTTCCAACTGACGGGCTGCTCGTCGCTCGCTTGCGTCGGCGCCTGCTCAATGATGTGCCAAAGCGCTGCGCGCCAGCCGATCAAGCGCGCCCTGGAGAATGAAAGCGGCGGCGTGCTGATCGATGACTTTGGCACGGCGGGCGCGCGTCACGTTTGCCGCGATCAGCTCGCGCTCGACTGCGGCGGTGGACAGCCGCTCGTCCCAAAACGCGATCGGAAGGTCCGTCAGCCGCGCGAGATTGCGGGCAAAGGCGCGCGTCGATTGCGCGCGCGGCCCCTCGCTGCCGTCCATGTTGATGGGAAGGCCCAGAACGAAGGCGACCGCCTGGCGTTCCGCGGCAAGCGCCAGCAGACGCGCGGCGTCGGCGGAAAAATTCCTGCGTGCGATGGTCTCGACCCCCGACGCGAGCCGCCGGTCGGGATCGCTTGTGGCCAGTAGCATGCCCCCGCCCGGCAGACCATCTGCGAGGGCATGAAGTTAAGCGGCGGCGCTGCGCTGCCTGTGTCGGCCTTCGGCGATCTCCTCGATGATCTTGGCGGAGAAAGCATCGAGGTCGCTGGGCTGCGGCGAGGTGATCACGCCTTGGTCGACGACGACTGGGGAATCTTCCCATTTGGCGCCGGCGTTGATCACGTCGTGAGTGGCGAGAATCGCCACGCGTTTGCCGGAACGAAAAGGATGCGTTGCCAGGCCCGACGCAGGACGATTTCGCCCCCCCGCGCCTTCTCGGCGGGGTAAGGTGGAGGCTCGGCGCCTTTCTCTCGGACCATCGCGTCCTCGCGCGATGAACAATCGGGCGCAAGCGTTGTTCCGCTTGGATGCCAGGAGGTCGTCATGGCCAAGAAGCCGGCCGATGCGCGGCGCAAGCTCGTGGAATTCGATGCGGAGACCTGGCAGGCGCTCGACCTGCTCGGGCGCGAGTCGATGAAGACGTTCCAGGAGCTCGCCGACGAGGCCTTTCGCGACCTGTTGCACAAACATGGGCGGCCGACCGATTTGAAGGCGGCGTTGCGCCAGAGCGCGCGTTCCACGCCGCGCGCGTCCTCACACGTGCGCCGGGAACGGCGCCGCTAGCGCAATTCTATTCCCATGCGAGTATGGGGGATTCCGATCCGGCGCAAATGCCGGTGAGGGAAGCGCGGGACCGGAGCCCAAAATCGCCACGGTAGAGCGCCGGGAGGCGGGCGTCCCGCGTCATGGGACGCAAGGCGCCTCGTTAGGCGCCTGGCCTGCCGCGTCACGTGCAGGCCCAACGGGTGCCTCGCAAGCACCCGACGACTCTCGGCGCTCCGCCACCCCTCGATCGGGGGGAAGCGAAGCGACGAAGCAAAACCCGGGCGGAAAAAAACGCGCCGCGGGAACGAAGGGAGCTGTCTCGAATGAACTGGCTTAAGTTGACGGCGGCGGCGCGAAGAAGCAACGGCGCGAGCCGTCCGGCCGCTTGCAGCGCCAGAACTCGCCGTCGGGTGAGGGTTGCGCTTCCGAGAACGGAATCGCTTCGTGCTGAACTGGCCCCATGCCCGCAAGCGGCCCCTGGATGATGACGTAGCCTTCGCCCGTCATGACGACGCGATCTTTCGGGACAACGAAACAGTCGCCCGTGCCGCAACACCATTCGCCGGCGGCATTGCGGTGGCCGCCGCGCGAAATCCAGCTGTCATGGGCTGAAGTATTGGGAACGATAAAGGCGAGGCTGGCAAAGATAAGCGCGAGCCGTGCAAGGCTTCCGAACATTGGGTCAAGTCCCTTTCGTTGTCCCGGCCCGGCACTCGGTCAAATCACGCAAACTCTCCTTGGTTCCCGGATAGCGCCGGTTGCAGACGCGAACTCCGCACGCGGCATTGTGGATAACGACACCTTAAGGATCGGTTTGCGATCCCGTCGGCGAATCAACCCCTTGATCTGGAAGTATAAACACAAACGAGGCCTAAAATGGATCTCAAGATATTGCATTGCACCATTGCGCCCCGCAATGGGTGCGAATCGGCCCGGTCCCGGAGCGAGAACTCGTTGTCTGCGCGACACTTACGGTAAGATGTGACAAGCAATGGAGGAGGCGATGCGAATAATGTTGCTGGGGCTTGCGATGGTGCTCATGGGCGGCGGTGCGCCGCGCGCGGCCGCGGCGGCGGAGATCAAGGTGCTCACCGCCGGCGCCTTCAAGCAGGTGCTGCTGGCGCTGCTGCCCGACTTCGAGCGAACGACCGGCCACAAGGTAATGGTTCAGAACGACACCGTCGGCGCGCTGAACAAACGCATCGAGAGCGGCGAGACGTTCGACCTCGCGGTGCTGACGCCGGCGGCGGTCAATGAGCTCTCGAGCAAGGGCAAGTTCGTTGCCGGCAGCCGAGTAAACCTTGCGCGGGTCGGCGTCGGGGTAGTTGTCAAGGACGGCACGCCGAAGCCGGACATCAGCCTAAATCCGTCGCTTATATCGATCCTGCCGCCGGCGGCTCGAGCGGCATCTACGTCGCCGGTCTCCTCGACAAGCTCGGCGTCGCCGCCGAGGTGAAGACGAAGGCAAAATTGATTCCCGGCGGCGCGGTCGCGGAACATATCGCCCGCGGTGAGGCCGAGCTCGGCATTCATCAGATCAGCGAAATCTTGCCCGTGAAGGGCGTCACGCTCGTCGGCCCGCTACCAGCGGAGATCCAGAACTACACCGTCTATGCGGCCGGGATTGGCGCGCAGGCCAAGGAGAGCGCGGCCGCCAAGGCGCTGCTCAATGCGCTGTCGGGCCCGGCCGCCGCCGAAGTGCTCAAATCGAAGGGGATGGAGCCGGCAGGATCGTGAGCGGGTTCTGACCGCACGCAGATGATCACAGTGAAGGCGCTGTTCTTCGACGTGTTCGGCACGCTCGTCGATTTTCGCACCGGGGTTGCGCGCGAGGCCGAGACCATTCTCGCTCGTGCCGGCCATCGCCTCGACTGGTTGGCCTTCGCCGATGCCTGGCGTGACGAGTACCAGCCCGCCATGGAGGAGATTCGCGCCGGGCGCGCAGCGTTCTGCAAGCTCGACGTGCTGCACCGGCGCAATCTCGATCAAATTCTGCCGCGGTTCGGGATTACAAATCTTGCTGAAGACGCCGCGCGCGAGCTCAATCTCGCCTGGCATCGCCTTCCCGCTTGGCCCGACGTGCCCGCCGGCCTCGCTCGGCTCAAGCGCCGCTTCCTGCTGGCGCCGGTCTCGAACGGCAACATTTCCCTCATGGTCGATCTCGCGCGCCGCAACGATTTTTCCTGGGACGCGATCCTGGGCGCGGAAATCGCGCGCGACTATAAGCGCAAGCCCGCCGTCTATCTCGCCGCGTGCGAGGCCTTCGATCTGCAGCCCGCCGATTGCATGATGGTCGCTGCGCACAGCGATGATCTTCAGGCGGCGGCCAAATGCAGGCTGCGCACCGGTCACGTCGCGCGACCGAATGAGCGCGGGCCGGGCAGGGGAGAAGCCGCTCCCACGGTGGCCGTCGACGTCGCGGCGGCGAATCTGGAGGATCTCGCGGCCAAGCTCGGCGCGTGAGGCGTCACCGCGTGTCTCGAAGCTCGTGTCGGTGGAACGGTTGCGTCTCGTCGAACCTTGTTATGGAGTAGCGTAGCTACTGCGGAGCGACGGCATGGCTGATTCCGTGTCCCAATTCGCCACGCGCATGGCCTACGGGGCACGGCAGCTCCCGCGCGTTGCCTGGTATATCGGCCATGGCATGGTGATGCGCCGCTTGCGCCGAACCGTGCGCGAACACGCTGGGCAACGCCCGCCGCCGCAAGTCCGCGTGAGGGTGCCCGATCGCCGGCGCCTCTACGCCGACATGGCGGTTCTGTTCCGGCAGGACCTCGCCAATGTCGAGGCCGGCATCTATCCTCTGCCCGTAGATCACGACGGCACATTGCCGGACCTGCTCGCTCGCTCGCGCCTCTTCTTCGAGGATCTCCCAACCATCCACCGACGCCGCGAGAACCGCGATATCCGCGAGGTGCTGAGCGAGGAGACGCGCGGCAAGCGGCCGAAGTATTACCTGCAGAATTTCCACTTCCAGTCGGGCGGATGGCTGACGCAGGAGTCGGCACAGCGCTACGACACCCAGGTCGAGGTTCTGTTCAACGGCTCGGCGAACGCGACGCGCCGGCAAGCACTGGTGCCGCTCCATGAGATCTTCGCCGGGCGCGATCAACGCCGCCTCAAGTTGCTCGACGTCGGCTGCGGCACCGGCCGTTTCCTCGACTCATTCAAGCAGGCTTGGCCGCGTCTGCCGGCGCTGGGGATCGATTTGTCGGAGGCCTACGTCGCCGAGGCGAGACGACACCTGAAGCGGTGGTGCTGGATCAACGTCGTGGTCGGCAATGGGGAGGCGCTTCCCGTCGAGAGTGAAAGCCAGGATGCGGTGACGAGCATCTTCATGTTTCACGAATTGCCGCCGAAGGTACGCCGCGTCGTTTTTCGCGAGTTTGCCCGCGTGTTGAAGCGCCGCGGCCGGCTGGTCCTGGTGGACTCGTTGCAGATCGGCGACGAACCGGACTACGACGACATGCTCGAGCTCTTTCCGCGCAGCTATCATGAGCCGTACTACAACAGCTACCTCAAGGAGGATTTTCGGACGATTGCGGCAAGCTGTGGCCTGACCCACATCCGCGACGTCAACGCATTCGTCTCCAAGGTGATGGTGTTCGACAAGCGATGAAAACGCCGCGCTTGCGCGCGATCGGCGGCGACCTCACCCCCTGTGCTGAAACATCGGCAGTCCTCGATGACAAACTCCGTCGCCGCGCGTCCTCTGCCGAGCCAACGTCATCTCTTCGACATTCCGGGTCACGTCGCGTTCTTGAACTGCGCCTACCTATCGCCGCTGCCAAGAGCCTCGGTCAGCGCGGGCGAGCAAGGCCTGCGGCGCAAAGCCCATCCGTGGACCATCGCTCCGGCCGATTTTTTCGCTTCCAGCGAGACGGTGAGAGAACTTTTCGCAGACCTGGTCAATGCGCAGGCGGACGATATCGCCTTCGCTCCGGCGGTGTCGTACGGCATGGCGCAGGCAGCCCACAACATCCCGATCCGCAAGTCGCAAACCGTCGTGACGCTCTCCGAGCAATTTCCATCCAACGTGTATCCGTGGATGGATCTTGCCGAGCGGAGGGGGGCCGCTTTTGTTTCGTTGCCTCGGCCAGGCGACGACGATTGGACGTCGGCGTTGCTGTCCGTCATCGATGCATCGACCGGGATCGTCGCTGTCCCCCATTGTCATTGGACGGATGGCGGGCTCATCGACCTCGAGGCGATCGGAGCCGCATGTCGGCGCGTCGGCGCTGTGCTCTGCGTGGATGCAACCCAGTCGGTCGGCGCGCTGCCGCTCGATGTGAAACGCATCGACCCGGATTTTGTCGCGGTGGCCAGTTACAAATGGCTGCTCGGTCCCTACAGTCTTGGTTTCCTCTACGTTGCACCGCGTTGGCAAGGCGGTCGCCCGATCGAGCATAACTGGATTGCGCGCAAAGAGTCCGAGGATTTTGCCGGCCTCGTCAACTACAACTCTGAATTTCAAGCCGGCGCGCGCCGTTTCGACGTCGGCGAGCGCAGCAATTTTGCGCTGATGCCCGTGGCCGAGGCCTCCCTGAGGCTTCTGTCGCAATGGACGGTACCGCGCGTCCTCGAGTCGCTGCGATTGCGCACGCAGGCTATTGCCGAACGTGCGCACGGCGAATTCGGGATCGCCAGCGTGCCGGCCCATCGTCGGGCCGGCCATTACCTCGGCTTGCGGTTCGGCGGCGGGATACCGTCCGACTTGCCGATGCATCTCGGCGCGGCAAACGTCTTTGTCTCCGTGCGCGGACAAGCCATGCGCGTGACCCCGCATCTGTGGAATACGGACGAGGACGTCGAAAGGCTGTTCGCGGTCCTGAAAACCGCGCTCGCGTGAGCGCTCGACAGGATCGACGTGACGGCGCGCGGCGTGTCAGGTCCCCGCCGCAATCAACATGGCCGCACTGTCCCCTTGACCGTCGTGCGCAGCATCAGCCTGCGCTCGCTCGAGGGAAAATCGGTACGCGCGTGCGACGAGCAGCGATTGTCCCAAAGCAGGAGGCCGCCGACGCGCCAGACGTGCTCGTAGACAAACTCGCGCTTCTCCGAGTGGTCGAACACCGCGTTGAGCAGCGGCTCGCTTTCTGCCGGCGGCATACCGACGATGCCGACGGTCATCAGCCGGTTGACATAGACCGCCTTGCGGCCGCTGTCCTCGTGGGTACGAAACACCGGGTGAATGCATTCGGCGAAGGCCGCAGTGCCGCGGCTATCTCCCTTCTGGGTCGATCCATAATTGTAGTGGTGTACAGCCTTGCGGCCTTCGAGCCGATCGCGGATCGCCGGATCGAGCGTGTCATAGGCGGCATAGCCGCTTGCAAACAGCGTGTTGCCGCCGGTCGAGGGAATTTCGACTGAATAGAGAAGCGTCGCCTTGCTCGGCACCTCGGCGTGAATCATGTCGTGATGGAACATCATCTCCCCGTCCGGCAAGGCGCCGATCGGTTCGCCGTTCTCGCGGATATTGGAGATCAACATGATGCCCGGCAGCAGGCGCGAATAGCCCTTGGGAAAATACTTCGCCGGCCGGGACAGTTCACCCAGCTCGCCAAAATACCCGGTCACGCGGATCAGGTCTTCCTGCGACAGGTTTTGGCCGGGAAAGACGATGACGAGGTGATCGAGCCAGGCTTGGTAAACGGCGCGGATGATGTCGTCGTCGGGCCTTTCGCGCAGATCGAGGCCGCGGATTTCGGCCCCGATATGCGTGCTCAGCGGAACGACATCGAACTTCGTCGCGGTCATCACCGCCATGGCGGCTCCTCCTTAGGGCGCGTTGGCGAGCCAGCGTGTCATTCGGCTGCGGCTGGCGCCATGTCATGCGCGGCCTTGCCATGCTCGACTTCGCCGCTTGCCAAAGCGGCGAGAATTTTTGCCACCAGCTCGCGCGCGGAGGCCGCGCTCAATTCAACCGCGACGCGATCGTGCCCGCCCTCCGCCTCGTTGATGAAGTCGATGCCGAGGGCGTGGTCGAGCGGCGCGTGGAAGGGGTGATCGTAATAGACGTTGGCTGTGTCGATCCGCATCCAGCCGTTCGGCCCCTTGGCGCTGCCCTGGAGCTTGGCCTTCTCGACGATGTAAGAGCACATGATGGACTCCTTCAAGCCGCGCGCGCCGCGGCTGCCTTGGCGAGATGCTTGTGGAAGAATACGAACACCTTGTTCCAGCCGTCGAGTGCCTGCTCAGGTCGATAAGCCGGGCGCGCGGCGTTGAAGAAGGCGTGACCGGCTCCGTCGTAACGGTAGAACTCATAGGTCTTCCCGAGCTTCTTGAGTACGACCTCGGTGCGGGCCACTTGGTCGCGATTGGGATTTTCATCGTCATTGCCGAATAGTCCGAGCAGCGGGCAACGCAGCTTTGCCGTCAGATCGATCGGTGCGACCGGCCGCTTGGCATTGAGTTGCTTGGGGTCATCGACGATGACATTGCCGCCCCAGCAATCCACCACCGCGTCGATCCCGTCGTGCGAGCAGGCGGCGAGATAAGCGTGCCGCCCTCCCGAGCAGAATCCGATCACTCCGACCTTGCCGTTGGCGTAGGGCTGGCTGCGCAAGAACTCCATCGCGCCCGCGACATCGCCCAGAACTTGCTCGTCAGCGACACCGCCGGCTGCGCGCACGCGCGCTCCGACATCATCGGGACTGCCGGGCCCTTCGCGGAAATAAAGATGCGGTGCGATGGTCGCCAATCCATGATGGGCGAGCTTGCGGGTCGCCTCTTTGATCCATTCATCCCAGCCCGGCATGTGGTGGATGAGCACTACGCCGGGCAAGGGTCCGCCAAGCGGGCGCGCGTAATAGGCCTCGCCCACATCGCCTCTATGGCCATGAAAGGCGACGGTTTCAGCCAGCATGCTTTCATAGGTCATGCCGTTCCTCATCAGGTTTGATGGTCGCAGGCACGAATTATACATGGGCTATCGCGACCTGGTGGTGCGAAAATGGCCTCCGACGGCAAGGCGGGCGCCGGCCGCTCAGTCGGGACACCTGTAGAGCACGGCCTTGTAGGTCTGGTCCTGATCGGAAAAATCGATCGTCTTATCCTCGCGTGGCGTGAAGTTCACGTCGCCGAGCATCTGGCTGCCGCCTGGACCCTTGCATTCCACATGAACCACGAAGGTGGCGCCTTCGCGCTTCTTGCTCAGGATCGTGCACAAGCCGAAGACGGAATCGATGTCGCGGCGCGTAATCGTCACGCGTGAAACGCCGGGATCTGAGCCATCCGCCTTGCAGGCCTGATTTTCCGTGTAAGTGCCGACGATCGGGAAATCGTCGTCGGCTCGCAGCGGGCTTGCGAGCGCTGCCAGCGTGAGAATCATCAGCACCGTGCCAGCAAGCTGCACCACGTTTGACACGTTCAGCCGCAACTTTCCGATAGGTTTGGGCGAGTTTAGATAATGTCGCAGCGGTGGCCAATGGATCAGTTTGGCGGGCACCGCGGCAGGGGGTCGCGGTGGTGCCGCCGCGCTGGAACGATATGGCTCAGCCGCCGGAATAATCGTAAGCATCGCCTGCCGTGAGCAAGCCTGTTTTCATTCCGGTCGTGGATGTTCGCGAGGGCGGACCCGTTCGCCACGCGCTCGATGCACGCGTGCGGGCGCGCGAGCTGCGGGACGATTGCGTGACTTGGTTGCCGGGGGTGACGCACATGCTGCTTCCCGCCTTGGACGCGGTGACGCGCAGCTGGCTCAAGCGCTCCTACTCGCCCTACATTGCGGAGCTCGAAGCAATCGTCGCCGCGCTCGGATTTGCCGGCATTTGGTTTCTCAACGGTACCTACCAATGGGGCTGTACCGCCGTTGCTCGTGAGGAGCATGGTGCACCCTGGCTCGCGCGAACGCTCGATTGGCCCTTTCCCGGGCTTGGCCGCCACCTCGAGGTCGCCTGCATGCGCGGGCCCGCGGGTGAGTTCATGAACGTCACTTGGCCCGGCTACGCTGGCACGCTGACCGCCTGCGCCGCCGGCCGCTTCGCCGCCGCCATCAACCAGGCGCCGCTTTGGCGCCGCACGCGCAAGCCGTGGCTGCGGCCCTACGATCTCGCCGCCAACGCGCTGCGGACCTGGCCAATCCGTTTCCGCCCGCCGGACCATCTGCTGCGTGAGGTGTTCGAGAACTGCCGAGATTTCGGCGAGGCGAGGCACCGGCTCGAAACTGTGCCGGTCGCGCGCCCCGTGATCTTCACGCTGATCGGATGCGAGCGGGGCGAGCGCTGCGTGATCGAGCGGACCGAGCAAGGTTTTGCCACTCGGGTCGAGGAAACCTCGGCCGCCAACGATTGGCTGCACAGCACGATGCCGTGGGAGGCGCGGGTCTGCGCGACGCTGCTGCTCAAGAGCTCGCCCGAGGAAGCAACCGCGCACAGCCGTGCCCGGCGGGAGGCACTCTCGGCATGGCCGCAGCCGTTCGGTCGCGGCGAATTCGCGTGGGTCGCTCCGCCCGTCCTCAATCCGTTTACCCGCGTCGCGGTGGAGATGTGCGCGGCGAAAGGGACGCTGCGGGCGATCGGCTACGAGTTGGGGCCGGACGCCGCGCTGCCGCAGCCGGCGACGCAGGTTTGCGAATGGTCCGCGAGCAGTCTTGTCGCGTGAGTGCCGGCGGGAAGGTTTTGCGCGCTGTGCTTAGGGGCGGGTGGGCGGCTCCTTTTCCTCGCCGGCGAACAGCGCGGCCGGGAACTGGGCCGCATATCGACGCTTTTGCGCCTGACGCGGATGCTCCGGGCGCGGACTGAGATCCGGTTCCACAACCTTGCGATAGAGATGCCATGTCGAATGACCGAGTACCGGCACCACTACCGCGAGGCCGAAGAAAAACGGCAACGAGCCCACCAGCAACAGCGCGGCGACGATAAACCCCCACGCCGCCATGGTGATCGGATTGGTGGCGACCGCTCGAAGCGAAGTCAGCACCGCTTCGACCGCGCCGACCTCGCGGTCGACGAGCAGCGGAAACGCCACGACGCTGACGATCAATACCGTCACTGCAAATAGGAAACCGACGAAGTTGCCGACGATGATCAGCATCCAGCCCTCGGGCGTGGTGAAGATTTGACGGATGAAATGGGGGATCGAGGCGGCCGGCTGATAACCGAAATTGGCGACGTAGATGGCCTGCGCGATGGCAATCCAGATCGCGAAGATGACCAGCAGCAGGAAACCGAGAGCGGCAATGGCATCGCGCGACGGCGAATGCAGCACGTCCAAGGTATCCTCCCAGGAAATGTCGAGACCCTGCTCGCGCCGCCGGCTCAGCTCGTAAAAGCCGATCGCCGCGAAGGGGCCAACGAGCGCGAAGCCCGCGGCAAGCGGAAACAACAACGGCAAGAGGGCGTAACCTAAAATCGCCCGTGCCAGGACGAGACCAACGATCGGATAAATCAAGCACAGGAAGACGGCATGCGTCGGTATGGCGGAAAAATCGGCAAGCCCGCGGGTGAGCGCGTCTTTGAGGTCTGCGAGGCCGATGGTGCGAATTACCGGACGCGCGCGGATCGTATCCGCGCCCATGAGAACGTGTAGCTGCGCCATGGTCGTTACCTCCCGAGCAACGAGGGTCGCGCTGGCGTTCATCGATCGTGCCGCGCCGCGACCCGGGATTATGTTAATACTGCCAGAGAAAACTTGTTCGGCACAATGCTGTGAGTTCGGAAAACGAGGAGAGTATTATGGTTCGCTTGCCCGCTATTCGATATGGGCGCTGCCGGCGGGCGGGGTTCTCACGCGCCTGACCCAACAGCGAGTTGCCTGACGGAGGCCTTCATGCCGCGCGATATCGTCCGCCGAGCCCAAGCCTTTCCTGCCGCCAGCGTGGTCGGCCTCGCGTTGGGCGCAGTCGCGTTCGGAGCCGTAGCTGTCGGGGCGCTGGCGATCGGCCGGCTTGCGCTCGGCCGCGTGACCGTCAAGCGGGCCCGTTTTCAAGCTCTCGAAGTGGACGAACTGACGGTTCGCAAGTTGCGGGTGCGCGAGCAGGAGATTCTGCCCCCGCGCGCTTGATCACTCCTGCGCTCGTGTACGAGGAGCCTTCGCAGAACCGACACGATTCAACATTAGAAGAAACGGCGGCCAATATTGGAGTACCGCATGGCAAAGCTCACGCTTTATCACGCCGCCCCGTCGCGCTCCTCGATCACGCGCTGGATGCTGGAGGAGATCGGCGAACCGTACGACATCCATCTCTTGAGCCTGAGCAAGGGCGAGAACCGCGCGGGGGACTATCTCGCGGTGAACCCGATGGGCAAAGTGCCTGCGCTCAAGCACGGAGATACCGTTATCACTGAGGCGGCGGCGATCTGCGCCTATCTCGCCGACGAATTTCCCCGCGCCACGCTCAACGTGCCGATCGGGACCCCGCGCCGCGGCGTCTATCTCAAGTGGCTCTTCTTCGGTCCGACCTGCATCGAGGCGGCGATGATAGATCGTGCCAACCCGCGCAAGGAGGAGCCGCGGCGCGCCATGCTCGGCTATGGGGATTTCGGCACGGTGATGGATGTGACCGCCAAGGTGGTCGCGAACGGTCTACACCTCATGGGCGAGCAGTTCACAGCCGCGGACGTCGTAGTTGGCTCCACGCTGCGTTGGGGCATGATGTTCAAGCTTGTGCCGGAGCGGCCCGAGTTCACCGCCTATGTCGCACGGCTCGCAGCGCGCCCGGCGCTGCAGCGCGCTGAAGCCAAGGACAAGGAACTCGCCGCGGCATGATGTGAGTCTCGAGAGCGCTGGAGGTGGCGAGGCACAAGGTGCGCGGTGCACGCGGGCCTACGCATCCGCGTGCCGGGATGGAGGATGTGCGCAATCCAGGCTACCGTTGCGGCCAATGATCCTGGCGTTGCGCATTCTCTATTTCGAGGATCTCTCGGTCGGTATGACCGAGGCCTTGTCAAAAACGATCGCGTCCTCCGATGTTGTTGGGTTCGCGCAATTGACCGGTGATCGCAATCCCATCCATCTGTCCGAGCATTTCGCCGCCAAAACCCAGTTCGGCAGAAGGATCGCCCACGGCCTCTACACCGCGAGTCTGATCTCGGCCGTGCTGGGCACGCGCCTTCCCGGTCCAGGTGCCGTCTACATCTCCCAGACGCTCAACTTCCGCGCCCCGGTCAGGATCGGCGATCGGGTCGACGTGACCGTGACGGTGGCGGAGCTCATCCCTGCGCGCCAGCGCGCGCGGCTCGCTTGCAGCTGCAAGGTTGGCGACGAGATCGTGCTCGATGGCGAGGCGTGGGTGAAGGTGCCGTCCGCCGCCAAATCGAAGCGCCCGCTGCCGCGGGTCTGAAGGGCTATTCCGCCGCCTCCGTGCGAGGCCTGCGTTTGGCGTCGCGCCGCGCCAGCACCGGCGCCAGAAATTGGCCGGTATAGCTGCGTTTCATCTTGGCGATATCCTCCGGCGTGCCGGCGGCAACGATCTCGCCCCCGCCGTCGCCGCCTTCGGGACCGAGATCGATGATCCAGTCAGCGGTCTTGATCACTTCGAGATTGTGCTCGATCACGACAACCGTATTGCCCTGCTCGACCAACTCGTGCAGCACCTCGAGCAGCTTTTTCACATCGTGGAAGTGCAGCCCCGTCGTCGGCTCGTCCAGGATGTAGAGCGTGCGCCCGGTGGCGCGCTTTGAGAGTTCCTTGGCGAGCTTGACCCGTTGCGCCTCGCCGCCCGAGAGCGTGGTGGCCTGCTGGCCCACATGGATATAATCCAGGCCGACGCGGTGCAGCAACTCAAGCACGTTACGCACGCGCGGCACCGCCTTGAAGAACTCCAGCGCCTCCTCGACCGTCATATCGAGGATATCCGCGATCGACTTGCCCTTGAACAGCACCTCCAGGGTCTCGCGGTTGTACCGCTTGCCCTTGCAGACGTCGCAGGTGACGTAGACGTCGGGTAGAAAGTGCATCTCGATCTTGATCACGCCGTCGCCCTGGCATGCTTCGCAGCGACCGCCCTTGACGTTGAAGGAGAAGCGGCCGGGCTCATATCCGCGCGCCTTCGCCTCGGGCAGGCCCGCGAACCACTCGCGGATCGGGGTGAACGCCCCGGTATAGGTCGCCGGATTGCTGCGCGGCGTGCGGCCGATGGGCGACTGGTCGATGTCGATCACCTTATCCAGATGCTCCAGTCCCTCAATGCGGTCGTGTGGCGCGGGGGCCTCGGAGGCGCCATTGAGCTTGCGCGCGATCGCCTTGTATACCGTGTCCACCAGCAACGTCGACTTGCCGCCGCCGGACACGCCGGTGACGCAGGTGAACAGGCCGAGCGGGATTTCGGCCGTGACGTGCTTGAGATTATTGCCGCGCGCGTTAACGAGAGTGAGGGTCCGGCGCGCGTTTCTGGGCCGGCGCTCGGGCATGGCGACCGCCATCTCGCCGGACAGATATTTGCCGGTCAGCGAGCCTGGCGTCGCGATCAGATCCTCGACCGTACCCTGCGCGACGATATGTCCGCCGTGAATGCCGGCGCCGGGGCCGATGTCGAGCACGTGATCCGCGGTGCGGATGGCATCCTCGTCGTGCTCCACCACGATCACCGTGTTGCCTAGATCACGGAGACGTTTGAGGGTCTCGAGCAGCCGCGCATTGTCGCGCTGGTGCAGCCCGATTGAAGGCTCGTCGAGCACATAGAGCACGCCGGTGAGCCCGGAGCCGATCTGAGAGGCGAGACGAATGCGTTGGCTTTCGCCCCCCGACAGCGTGCCGGAGGCGCGCGCCAGCGTGAGGTATTCGAGCCCGACATCGACCAGGAATCTGAGCCGCTCGCGGATTTCCTTGAGCACTCGCACCGCGATCTCGTTCTGCTTGGCGCTCAGCGCCTGTGGCAACTGCGTGAACCATTCGCCAGCACGCTTTACCGACATGTCCGCGACCTCGCCGATGTGCAAGCCGCCGACCTTCACGCACAGCGCCTCGGGTTTGAGTCGGTAGCCGTTGCACGCGGCGCAAGGAATGTCGTCGCATCCTCTCCCGAGCCGTAGAGGATCGCGTCCTGTGTTTTCTTGGGCAGCTCCTTCCATTTGCTGTCGAGGCCGAATTTGTAGTGCTTGCCGAGCGCGAGCAGCGTCTGGATGTAGTAGGGCGAGCTCGATTTCGCCCACGGCGCGATCGCCCCGCCGCGCAAGGTCTTGTCGCGGTCGGGAATGACGAGATCGGGATCGATGTGCTGTTCGACGCCAAGCCCCCCGCAGGCCGGACAGGCGCCGAACGGGTTGTTAAAGGAGAATAGCCGCGGCTCGATCTCCGGAATGGTGAAACCCGATACGGGGCAGGCGAATTTTTCCGAGAAGATGAGGCGCTGCGGCCCGCTCTGGTCGTGGATTTTCGCTGTCTTTCGTTCGGCTGCCGCGTGCTCGGTGCCTGCGGCACCGTCTGCGAACTCCGCCACGGCGAGTCCGTCGGCGAGCTTGAGCGCTGTCTCGAGGGAATCCGCGAGGCGGGTTGCGAGGTCGGGCCGCACGACCACGCGATCCACGACCACGTCGATATCGTGCTTGAACTTCTTGTCGAGCGCGGGCGCCTCGGCGATCTCGTAGAATTTGCCGTCGATCTTCACCCGCTGGAACCCGCGCTTCATGTAATCGGCAAGCTCCTTGCGGTACTCGCCCTTGCGCCCGCGCACGACCGGGGCGAGCAGATAAAGCCGCGTGCCCTGCGGCAGCGCCATGATCCGGTCGACCATCTGTGACACTGTCTGGCTTTCGATCGGCAGCCCGGTAGCCGGCGAATAGGGCACGCCCACCCGCGCCCAAAGCAGCCGCATATAGTCGTAGATCTCGGTGACAGTACCGACGGTCGAGCGCGGATTTCGTGAGGTGGTCTTCTGTTCGATCGAGATAGCGGGCGAGAGGCCGTCGATCTGGTCGACGTCCGGCTTCTGCATCATCTCCAGGAATTGGCGGGCATAGGCGGAAAGCGATTCGACATAACGGCGCTGGCCTTCGGCGTAGATGGTATCGAAGGCCAGCGAGGATTTGCCGGAACCGGAGAGGCCAGTGAACACCACCAGCCGATCACGCGGGATCTCGAGATCGATGTTCTTGAGATTGTGTTCGCGCGCGCCGCGGATGGCGATGACGCGTGCGCCTTCAGTCGATGCTTGGTGGCGGCTCTGGTCGAAAAGCTCGTTCATGCGGTCCGTGGGCGCGATCATATCGGCGAGGCCAAGGCGGTCACATCGGCGAGGGCAAGGAGCCCAGCTTTACGCGCACGGAGCCCCGCGAGGAACGTAGTGAGAACCGGCGCCACCCGCCAGTGTGTGGAGGTGCAAGGCCCCTTGCTTTCGGGCAGCTGTGGACAAGGTCTCGAGGCGGCCTGAAAGGCCGCTTGAGCCCTGTGCCGCGTGGCGGAGGCCTGAGGCGCGAAAATTCATGCCGAGCCATTTGCATTTGCCGGTGTTTAGTGTTAGAACAAATCAGGAACATTGTCTGCATGGCTCGGCCCGCCGCTGTGGAAAAGCCTGATGGCGCGGGCGAGGGCGGCGACTTGGTCCCGCGCTTGGGATTAGGCTGCCGTGGACAAACACATCAGCAGGAGAACGTCATGGCCGGTAGCGTCAATAAAGTGATCCTGGTCGGCAATCTCGGCAAAGATCCTGAGATCCGGCGCACGCAAGATGGCCGACCGGTCGCCAATTTGAGCGTGGCGACCTCGGACACATGGCGCGACAAGGCTACCGGCGAGCGCCGCGAGCGCACCGAGTGGCACCGCGTGGTCATCTTCAACGAGGGGCTTTGCCGGGTCGCCGAGCAATATTTGAAGAAGGGCTCGAAGGTCTATCTCGAGGGGCAACTGCAGACGCGCAAGTGGCAGGACCAATCGGGCCAGGACAAGTATACCACCGAAGTCGTGCTGCAGAACTTCAATTCGCAGCTCACCATGCTCGACCGGGCGGGCGATCGCACCGGCGGTGAGTTGGGCTCCGAGGAAGATGAATTCGGTTCCGCCGGTCCTTCTGCGCGCGAGAAGAAGCAGCCGGCCCTGGCCGGCGCCGGCAAGCGCGGCGACATGGACGACGAGATTCCGTTTTGACGCACGCGGCGCGAGCTCAGTCCCCGCTCTGGCGGCCCAATTCAGGCAGTCGCGCAAGCCCGGTGTGCGGTGAGGCGGAGAGCCGACCGTGTCGCTCGCGCCCCTGCTGAACGCCGCTCCGACAACCCAGCTGCATGCGTTTGCCGCCTTGGCCGCCTTCGGGCTCGGTGCGGTCCAACTCGCCGCGCCCAAAGGTACGCTTCCCCATCGCACCATCGGCTGGATTTGGGTCGCGCTTATGGTGACGGTGGCGGCAACCTCGTTCTTTATCCACGACCTGCACATCTGGGGGCGGTGGAGCCCGATCCATCTGCTCACAATCTTGACATTGGCTACGCTGCCGCTCGCGGTCGTGCATGCCCGGCGACATCGCGTCGAGAGGCACCGCAACGCCATGATCTCGATCTTCATCGGTGCGCTCGTGGTCGCTGGCCTTTTCACACTGCTGCCCGGCCGCATCATGCATGCGGTGGTGTTCGGCCACTAAAGGCGCACCAAAAAGCCCAGCAATGTGAGGCCCTGATCGGCTGCCACGACTTGACGATAAGTAGCTGACTCACCATCTAAAAATGGCCCTGCCGCCAGCGCGTTTTTGGGTAGCGCCTGGCAGCTGAATCAGCTAAGCACAAAGCCTTATCGACAGGATTTTCCCTTGGCCGACGACAACGACCAGCAGCCGGAAGCACCCGGCCCGTCCGATATTCGCCCGATCTCCATCACCGAGGAGATGAAGCGCAGCTACCTCGATTACGCCATGAGCGTGATCGTGGCGCGCGCGCTGCCGGATGCGCGCGATGGCCTCAAGCCGGTGCATCGGCGCATCCTTTTTTCGATGCACGAGAACGGGCACACGCCCGACAAGAAATACGTGAAGTCCGCGCGCGTCGTCGGCGATGTGATGGGCAAATACCACCCGCACGGGGACCAGGCGATCTACGACGCGCTGGTGCGCATGGCGCAGGATTTCTCCATGCGTCTGCCGCTTATCGACGGGCAGGGCAACTTTGGCTCGGTCGACGGCGATCCGCCCGCGGCCATGCGATACACGGAATGCCGTCTGGCGAGAGCGGCCATGGAGCTGCTCGACGATATCGACAAGGAGACGGTTGATTTCCAACCGAACTATGACGGCAACGAGAAAGAACCGGTGGTTCTGCCGGCGCGGTTCCCGAACCTTCTGGTCAATGGCGCAGGCGGCATCGCAGTCGGCATGGCGACCAACATTCCGCCGCACAATCTGGGGGAGGTGATCGATGCCTGCATCGCGCTCATCGAAAATCCTGGCCTGGGCATCGAGGAACTGATCGGCATCATTCCCGGCCCCGACTTCCCGACCGGCGGTATCATTCTCGGTCATTCGGGCATTCGCGCCGCTTACACCCAAGGCCGCGGCTCGATTGTCATGCGGGGCAAGGTGGAGATCGAGACGCTGCGTGGCGACCGCGAGGCGATCATCGTCAGCGAGATTCCTTACCAGGTGAACAAGGCAGCGATGGTCGAGCGCATTGGGGAATTATGGCGGGAGAAAAAAATCGACGGCATAGCGGCCCTGCGCGACGAATCCGACCGCGACGGCTATCGCGTCGTGATCGAGATCAGGCGCGACGCCATGGCCGATATCGTGCTCAACCAGCTCTATCGATACACGCCGCTGCAGTCGACCTTCGGCGCCAACGTGGTCGCGCTCGAGGGCGGCCGCCCGCAGGTCATGAATCTCAAGGACCTGCTCACCTCCTTCATCGCCTTCCGCGAGGAGGTGATTTCCCGGCGCACGAAATATTTGCTCGGCAAGGCGCGCGATCGCGCGCATGTGCTGGTCGGGCTGGCCATTGCGGTCAGCAATATCGACCAGGTGATTAAGCTCATTCGCGGCTCGAACGACGCCAACACCGCGCGAGAGACCTTGATGGCGCGCGATTGGCCGGCGCGTGACGTGGAGGCCATGATCACGTTGATCGACGATCCGCGCCACAAGGTGTCGAAGACAGGCACGTACAAACTCTCGGCCGAGCAGGCCAAAGCCATCCTCGACCTGCGCCTGCAGCGCCTGACCGCGCTCGGACGCGACGAGATCAAGGCCGAGCTCGACAAGCTGGCCGAGGAGATCGCCGACTATCTCGAGATTTTGCGCTCGCGTGCGCGCATCCAGAGTATCGTGAAGGACGAACTCAGGGCCGCGCGTGAGAAGTTTGCCACCCCGCGCCGCACGGTCATCCTCGAGCAGGAAGGCGAAGTCGAGGAAGAAGATCTCATTCACCGCGAGGACATGGTGGTCACCGTCTCGCACCTGGGCTACGTCAAGCGCGTGCCGCTGTCGACCTATCGGGCGCAACGTCGCGGGGGCAAGGGGCGCGCCGGCATGCAGACGCGCGAGGAGGACTTCGTCTCGCGTCTGTTCGTGGCCTCGACCCATACCCCGGTGCTGTTCTTCTCCTCGCTCGGACGAGTCTACAAGGAGAAGGTCTGGCGGTTGCCGCAGGCGGCACCACAGGCGCGAGGCAAGGCGCTGATTAACATTCTGCCGCTGCAGCAGGACGAGCGCATCACGACCATAATGCCCTTGCCCGAGGACGAGGCCAAATGGGCCGGTCTCCAACTGATGTTTGCCACGACGAACGGCATCGTTCGGAAAATAGCGCTCGATCACTATGTCGACGTTCGCCCCTCAGGCATTAAGGCCATCAAATTGGAAGATGGCGACTCGATTGCGAGTGTTGAACTTTGCAGTGATCACGATGACATCCTTCTAACAACCCGAGAAGGTCAATGCATACGGTTTCCCGCCAATAAAACTTCTTTGAAGAAGGGTCGCGATACAATTGGCGATATTGGAATAAGATTGGCCGCCGAAGACAAAGTTATTTCGATGTCGATCCTGCGCCATGTTCACGCCAGCGCAGAGGAGCGCGTGGCATATCTTAAGCGCGCCAGCGCCGTGCGTCGCGGAATTACTGGCGAAGCGGAGGAGATTGCGCCAGATGTGGAGGAGGCGACGGGCGCCATCGAACTAGGGGAGCGGCGGTACGTGGAAATGTCGGCGGCTGAGCAGTTCGTACTCACGGTCTCCGAGCGCGGCTACGGCAAGCGCACATCGTCCTACGAATACCGTACCACCGGCCGCGGCGGCAAAGGGATTGTCGCCATGGCGGTAACCGGCAAGACCGGGCCTGTGGTCGCCTCGTTCCCGGTCGAGGACGAGGACCAGATCATGCTGGTCACCGACGGCGGCCAGCTCATCCGCACGCGCGTCGAGGGCATCCGCATTGCCGGACGCTCGACTCAGGGCGTGATCGTGTTCGATACCGCGGAAGGCGAGCGCGTGGTCTCGGTCGAGCGCATCAGCGAGGACGGCGAGCAAAACGGTGCCTAACACTGCGGCTCTCGCCGGCTCGCGGCTTGGCGGAAGAAGGCCGGTGTTCAATCCGCCTTGAGCCCGAGGGCCGTCACGATCGGCGCCCATTTGCCGATGTCGCTCTTGATCAGCTCGGTGAAGTCCTGCGGTGTCCCGCCCAACGGCTGATTGCTGAGCTTGGCGAGCGCGGATCTAAGCTTCGGCGATTCGAGACCCTCGTTGACTTGGGCGTTGATCCTCTCGATCGCCCCGCGCGGCGTGCGCGCTGGCGCTAAGAGCCCGGTCCAACTGGTCGAGACAAAGCCGGCAAATCCGCTCTCGACCATTGTCGGCAGGTCCGGCAGCTCCGCGATGCGTTTGGCGCTGGTCGTGGCGAGCGCGCGAAGCTTGCCGCCTCGAATAAGTGGCAGCAGCACGCTCGTGCCCTCGAATGTCATCTGCACCTGACCTGCGAGCAGGTCGTTGATGGAAGGCCCGCCGCCTCGGTAGGGGACGTGTACGATATCGATCGAAGCCGCTGACTTGAACCATTCGCCGATCAAATGCGGCAGCACGCCGATACCGCCCGAGGAGAAGTTTACCTTTCCGGGATTGGCCTTCGCGTAGGCGACGAGCTCTTGCACCGAATTCACAGGGAGCAACGGGTGTACGACCAGGAGGTTCGAACTCTGCGCGACCAGAACGATCGGATCATAGCTGGCGAGCGGATCGTAGCCGGCATTCTTCTGCAGGATGGGTGCGAGCACGAGCCCGCTCGCGCTGGAATAGAGTAGCGTGTAGCCGTCAGGCTCGGCCTGTGCCGCTTCCTTCGAGCCGATCGTGTTGCCGGCGCCCGGCCGATTGTCGATGACCACGGCTTGTCCGAGGGACGAGGCCAGATAATTGCCAACGAGCCGGGTGATCACGTCCACCGGCCCGCCGGCAGGCGTCGGAACGATGATCTTGATCGGCCGCGTTGGGAAAGCTTCGGGAGACGCCGCGACAACGCTGCCGAGCGAGAGGCCCAGCACGGCGAGGGCTGCCGCTAAAATGCGTAGACCACTCATTTGTCCTCTGTGTTTCGACGCTTTATGATTGCTCTCGTGGAGCGCGCGCGGCGAGCAGCTGCGCCCGATCTAGAGAGGGTCCAAGCCTCGCGCCAGAGCACGCTCCAAGGAGAAGGAACCTTCTGCCCTGCGTCAGCGTTGGCAGCTTTCGGCAAACAGTTTTGTCGCGTGTTCCGAGCTAGGCCAATCCGAGATGTCCGTTCCCGACGACGAAGAGAAAAAGCAGAACGTTGTTCGTTTGGGGACGGAGACCCTGTTTGCTATCGCCGAACAACTTCGCCGAATGTATGACGCTGATCTTCGCACCAAGCCTTCGGAGAAGCTGGAGCGGCTGATGCGACGCATCGAACGGGGCGAAGACGTTCCTTAGACAACAGACAAGCCGCCATCACAGGACGTCAACATTTTCACCTCTGATGCGCGTCGTCGATTTTGGCCGGATGCGTCCGATCGAGACGCAGAATCTGCTCATGTCCAGCAGCGAGATTGATGCTGTTCGCGAATTACTGCGCTCAAAGCCCAGGCCGGCCGGCTTTGCCGAACGACGCGAACGGCTGGACGCCATTGGCTCGATTTCTCCCGTTGCCGGCGATATCAGGCTGGAGCCGACCCGTGCGAACGGGGTTCCCGCCGAATGGTCGCTGGCGCCCGGCAGCGATCCCTCGAACGTGCTCCTGTTCTTTCATGGCGGCGGCTATTGCTCAGGCTCGATCGTCAGCCACCGCGGCATGGTGACTGAGGCCGGACGCGCGGCCGGCGCGCGTACGCTCGCGGTGGAATATCGGCTCGCGCCCGAGCACCCATTCCCTGCCGCAATCGAAGATGCACGTGCGACCTACCGTTTCCTCCTGGATCGGCGGATTGCCCCGTCCAAGATAGCGATCGGCGGCGACAGCGCGGGTGGGGGCCTCACGCTGGCGCTTATGATAGCTCTGCGTGATGCCGGACAACTGCTGCCTGGCTGCGCCTGGCTGGTATCGCCTTGGGTCGACCTGCAGATGACCGGGGCAAGCCTTGCGGACAAGGCCAACGTGGATCCGCTGATTTCGAGGCCGTACCTCGAGGAGCTGGCCTCCGCCTATCTCGCGGGCACCGATCCGGCGCATCCGTTGGTCTCGCCCCTTCATGCGGATCTCGCCGGTTTTCCCCCCTTGCTTGTGCAGGTCGGCTCAGCTGAGACGCTGCTCGACGATGCTGTGCGTATCGCGCGGCGGGCGGGGACGGCTGACGTGCGGGTCAGGCTCGAGATTTGGCCCCACATGATTCACGCTTGGCACCTCTGGGCCGCCCAGCTGGAGGATGCTCGCCGCGCAATCGGGTCGGCCGGTGCTTTCATTCGCGCGCAACTGCGGCGCTCGAGCGAAGCGCCGTGAAACTCGTAGCTCCCTCGTGGGAGTATTGCCACAGCGCGACGCCGAGCGTGCCGGCTCAATGCGCACCTGCCTGCTCCAGGATCCGTGCAATCTGCGAATAGCCGCGGGTTCGGGCATGTTGCAGCGGTGTCGTGCCGTGGCGGTCGGGCAACGTGACGTCGGCGCCGGCTTTGACCAATGCCTCGACCGTTGCCGTGTGGTTGTGGCCCCCGTTGCCGAGCACGACCGCCTCTAACAAGGCGGTTCGGCCGAGATCATTGACGTGGTTGAGCGGCGCTTTCGCCGCGATGAGAGCCCGCACGATCTCGACGTGCCCGCGATGGGCGGCGGCGATCAGCGCAGTGTCGTTATAGTGGCTGGTGATGGCGCGTGCGTTGTGTTGGCATCTTGAACATTCGGCTTTTCGCCTTCACGGATCAGCCGTTGGATTTCCGCGACCTCGCCGCGCGCGGCGGCATCGTGGAGTCCGGCGTAGACACGCAGCTCCCGTTCGCTTGGTGGTCTTTGTGCGAAGCTCGCTGTGCCGCCAAACTGGATCGCGCCAAGGAGGACCAGCGCAAGACAGGAAGGGCTTCGTGTCATGGCTAAATGGGTCCTTCGGTCGACTCACCGTCGGTAATCTTGCCGACCAACGATATCACAGCCACTTCGACACGCCTCAATTCGGCATGCGTAGCACCGGCTTGATCGTCGTCCCGTTCGAAGAGTCCTGCGCCGCGCGATTGATCTCACCGAGCGGATAGAACGTCATCATCCGGTCGACCGGCATTTTCCCTTGCATGAGGAAGTCGACGAGCCGGGGGATGAATTCTTGCGGCCGACTTTCGCCCTGGATCACGCCGCGCACCACGCGGCCGAACTGTAGAAATGGCATTTCGAATGAGACCTCCGTCCCGCGACGCGCGCTCCCGAGAAGAACGCAGGTGCCGGCGGCCATCAGCGCCTCGACCGCTTCGCGTAAAACCGCGGGCTGCGCCGACGCCTCGAGCGAGAAGCGCACGCCCTCGCCGGTGATCCTGCGGATCTCCCCGACCACGTCGGTGCGTCTCCTGTGGTTGATCACGTGCGTGGCACCCAGGGCCTGCGCGAGCGCGAGCCGCGCCTCGTGCACGTCGACGGCGATGATTGGCTCGCATCCGGCTATTCTGGCCGCCATCAGCCCGGCTAACCCGACGGCGCCCACTCCG
>WNFQ01001646.1_pt1 | contig 32959 bp, 46 predicted proteins | sample 5400171 | NCBI WGS metagenome assembly WNFQ01 (sample SAMN13153356, study PRJNA577476) | soil metagenome | isolation source: 20 cm soil under Madrone tree | place: USA:California | collected 2016-06-14
CGATGAGCTGCGTACCGGGATGGATCTTAGCTGGACCGTCGTGTGCATGGCCTTTGTTAAGTAATCTACAGGCGCAAGGACCGCATGAGGAACCACAGGGCGAGAGCCACGCTCGTATATGACAGTGGAGTCGGTGTCAGGCAGATGAGGAGGCGTGGAACTGGAGGGCGAAGATAGCGATGAGTGTGGCGAACTCGAATCGAGCGGAGGCGTCAGGTGTGCGTGACCGAGGGGTGAAGGATGATGATGATGTCCAGCAACTTGGAAGGGTGGTGAGACCGGCGGGGCATGCGTGCTATTGGACACCCGACGTTCAATTCTCGTTGCCGGGGAAAGTGCTTGGTTTGTCAGTCCGTTCATAGACGGGTACATCGAGCCACTATAAGAGCTACCTGACGGGTGTTGCTGGCCTACTCGCACGCTTGCGTTGGATGCATAGAATGGCGTGTGAGAAGAAGAATATTGACTGCTTGGACTCGGGTATGTATTCTGGCTGTTGCTCGTGGTGTTCGACATTGAAATCCCTGGCATGTCCGTTAGGCCCAGCTGACTAAGGTCATTGTAATCGAAGAAATGAGAATATGGTTGGCTATTCGAACTGGAACTGGAACGGGGCTCATGAACCGAAGCAACGTCGCGTCCGAGGGTAAGTAAAAATTGGTTGACGGCTGCTAATTCCTCCGGGGACCTAATATCGAGGGAAACAGACCGCGGACTGAAGGTGCCACTCGAAGCAGAGCCAGTGACATCAGTGTAGGAGAGGCTAGTCAATCGGTCCGCCATATCTGCTGCACATGAATCACAGATTGTTATCGAGACGGTGGATGAAAAGCATACGAGAGTCATAGGATGGAATAATGCGACGCTTCTTGACATCTTGAAGAAAATCATCCACGTTAATGGTGTATTCGTGCGATCTCTTAACGCCTGTGGACGGTGCCGACGGTCCATCAGAACGAAGAGTGTCTAGGCCTAGAAGTTGCGCCTTGAAAGTGGAATGGATGTGAGCATCCGGAACAAAGAAACGGCTATCCACTTACCTGCTGGTGCATCATTTCCGGGGAAGGAGTGAGCAATGCACCACCGAAATGGCTAGCTAAAGTCTCGTGAGGGAAGAGGGATTGACATGTCGAAAGACACAATTACATACAATTATCATCTGCAAAGTGAGTGTGCTGAGACCTCGAACGAGAAGAAACTCTAGAGCCATCGTCTATAGACTGGTGACGATTACTGGGGTAAGCCGAGTCGGAAACGGTGACGGCCTTGGAGTGCTTATGCTGAGCATGATGCTCTTCAGTATGAATTTTCTCGTGCTTCTTCAGGTCTTGGGGTCGCTTGAAGGTCTTTTTACAGATCTGAAAGTTCGATAAGAATGGCCGCGGCAGATAACGAGTGCACGAGGACCCACTTCGCATACATGGGGTTTGAGAGGTGTATGAACTGTAAGTGGGTGATAAGAAAACAGTCAAAAGTCGCGCGGAAGAAGAGACCTCTAATATGGCTGGTGATATGATCGCGTTTTGAACAGGTCGTTACACAATCTCTCCATTTGCAAGCGAGGCAGAGGTTATTGGTGCTCTTTCTGCCTACGTGATCATTACAGAGATGATTGTAGAGGGGCTCAGGGTCAGTAAAAGACTTTGTACAGTCGAGCCATTGACAGTTGTAGGGAGACGGGGACTCGAGCGGAAGAGAGGCGTGGGGAGGGCGAGGGGAGGGCGAGGCCGAGTTGTCCGCGTTGTCCGCGTGAGGGGGAGTTGGGGGAGACATGAGGCGGCGTGTCCGACCCGGCTTGGCTTTTAGTTCAAAATCCGTTTTCTTGGCACTTGTTCCGCCTCCTTGGCGCCCAGAAATGCCGAGACTTCGCCAAGTGGCGCCAAGCACGCAGTAGCCTTGGCATTCTCAATGCGTCATCCGGTTTACCATTCCGCCCCTATCATGCCATATCTGGAATATCATGATCATCACCGACAGGGACAACTGACTGGTGGGTGCTGCACCCCCAGACAAGAAAGGTGTGGGGTTAACCATGACAATTTTAGCCTCAGTGTCATTACAAACCAAAAACATATATATGTAAGGCCTGTGCTCAAATAAATTTCACTGGTAATTCTGTGTCACTGTGTGACAATGGGCTGAGCTGCCTGAGCAGCTGGATGAATCATTCTCCATACCTACCAAGTCCTTGCCAGTTGGATCTTGTGGATGTACTGGACCATGTCCTTAGAAGCCAGGGCTGCCCCTCTGTCACACAGCCCTGCCAGTCCCTTGGCCATTGTGACCAAACATTGCCTTCATTGTGAATCACCTTGCCTCATATACCACAAATTTTGCAGCATATGATGGCCCTAAAGTGGATCCTGAGATATCTCTCAGGTTCAAGGTGCAAGAATATGGAATAACAAGATGAATAGGTTCCTACCATTCGGGTTGCCACCGAACATGCCAGTTGTTGGTGATTACGTAAACCCGTATTTATGCTTGTAAGTATCCGGAAGTATTCGGACTTTCACCAGTACGTCCGTCGACCTTTTTCCTCCCAGGATGTCGAGCTGCCGTTTCTCAAGTGAAATATGGCACCTCAACCTCGCCTGGTCCCCTTCCTTTTGGGCTGCTCTCATTCCTGCGACGTTCGTCTTCCTGCTCTCCGTTGTCGCTATCCCGCTTCCAACATGGTTATCCAATCTCATGCGTCCTATCAAGGAACCACTCACCCCTTTTCTAACTCTTCAAGAGGCGGAAGCTCTCGATGCAACTGCCGGCGCAGAGTCCAAGGCTGCGTTGGGTGAAGCGGGACAAGGCGAGACCGACGCAGTGGCCGAACACGTTGAATCAAGGCATTTTTGGAAGACGCTCTTGTTGTCGTGGTTTGCGCTCATCGAGACTCTTGTATGGCTCGGCATTGCTTCTTTTACTATCATCCAAGACGAACGAGATCCGGTTTATGTCGCAAGTTCCTTCGTGTTAGCGTTGACCTGGCTGTTCGCAGCAGTGCGTCCCATCGTCCGACCTAAACTCACCCCGCCATACGATCTCTTCACACTCTATCTCATCTATACCGCCTTCGAGCTGGTATCCTTGGGCACGTTTGCATATAACCATCGCGCTTATGGCACTCCCCTCCCGCCGTCGCTCACTCTCATTGTGCATATACTGAATCTATGCGTCCTGTTCATCTTGGTTGCAATTGTTCTCAGCATGCCTCTTTCCATCCCGAGTCACAGGGTAGAAAAGACCAAGATTGTGGGTCCGTGATAGGTGGTTTACCGCGTTAACTTACCGGGATGGTTCAGGGATTGTCTGTTTCTCCCGAAGATTATACGTCGCTCTGGGGTTGGGTCACATTTTCGTGGGTGTGGCCGTTAGTAAGGCGCGTACGTGTTCTGCGCGTGTGTGTTTGGTTACACGTGGGGTCAAAGTGTTTATTAGGGTACCGATACTATGCTGAACGAGGACGATGTCTGGGCCCTAAGTCCCACTATGCAATCCCGGTCTGTGTTTGTGAAATTCAGCAACACAAAGTAAGCATGTCGAAATTGGCGCCATTTAGCTTTGCTCATTTTCCTTGTCAGATGCGCTACGCTACTTCGACGACTATGGGCGGCCAACTCTTTGGATTTGATGTAAGCCAATCGATTCCGAATATTGTCCTCTCTTATGTTTGCCAACTGGCTGTGTTTGCTTATGACCCCCTTGATAGTCTAGACTTCGTTTTGACTCTCGTTAGTGTTGGTTTCAACTACACCAGCCCATTCTTTCTTAAGTAGGCATCATCACGTTTATGTCAAGGCTTCCACTAATGGATTTCTAGGCGTATACTGGATGCAATTGGCAACGAAACTCCCGTTACTCGCTCTCGAGCTTACATTTATGCATTTCTGGCCTTCCTATGTTCTATGTGCAAAGTTCGTCAATCAATTTTCCTCGATCATTCTTGCTTATCACTCGCATCCTACAGTCTCAGGCAGATGTCCAACATCTTTGGTTCGGTCGGCGAGCTGCGACACGTATACGATCGCAACTTATGGCCGCAATCTATGACAAGGCACTCAAGCGCAAAGACTTCTCCGGGATCGTGAATAAGGACAACTCGAAAGAAGATTCAACCTCAGACGGAAAGAAGGGTTCAAAAGCGAGTAATGAGGCCAAAGCAAAGGCGGACGATCCCAAGGCTGGCGCAGACATTGGGAAAATCGTCAACCTGATGGCGGGCGATGCGAACCGTGTCGCCATGACAAGTTCAGCAATGTACTTCATCTACGGAAGTATGTTTTGCTGTTCTCATTTTCATTGTCAAACCATGCTTACCTGGATAAGGTCCATTCGAGATCATCATCGCGGGTGTTTTCCTTTACAGGTAAGCGCCTGGACTGTGCTCTTGACGGCTGCTAAGGATGGTTATAGTCTGCTTGGATGGTCTGCATTCGCGGGATTCTTTGTACTAGCCCTGGGGTGGCCGTTGAATAGCTACATCGCAAAGCGTAGCATCCGCATCCAGAAAGGCTTAATGGCTGCACGTGACAAGCGAATGGGTGTGTTGAATGAACTTATTAGCGCGGTATGTTGGTTGTCGCATGTCTTATGAGCTGATCCTGACCACCACCTAACTTAAGATCAAATTCATCAAGTTTTTTGCCTGGGAGAATCGTTGGATTGATCGTGTATCCGATGCTCGCACTGTGGAAATTAAGTGGATGATTAAAGCTCGCCTGAACTCGGTCCTGTTCCAACTTCTCTGGTCTTGTGCCCCTGTGCTTGTGTCAATATCTTCGTTTCTCGCATTCGTATTGCAAGGGAACGAACTGACCGTCGGCGTCGCATTCACAGTACGACTTTTGTTATTTGTCCTGATTTCAAAAAGTGATTGAATATGCCCAGGCGATTGCCCTATTCAACATGGTCAGGCTTCCTCTCAATATCGTCCCAACTTGGATCGTTCAAATGTTACAGGCAAGCAAATCTTGACGATCTATGTTTCTACTCAACAATTTTCCCTTTCAGACTAAGGTAGCTATAGACCGCATTGCGACTTATCTGGACGAAGACGAGGTCGACGAACAAGTGTCCTCGTTGAAAAGGTCTCGTTTTAGCACTTCAGGAGATGACCATACTACGAAAGGTCTTGGTATCGACAATGGAACGTTCAAATGGAATGAGGTTGAACAAAAGGATGACGCCGCCAAGACGGCAAAGAGTGTAGCCTCAACTTCTACTGACGTTGTTGTGCAAGGAGCAGACGATGAGACTGAACGTCGCTCACTCACAGGGAGCGTGGCTAGCAATCACCGCTTTGAGCTCAGGGATATCAATATTATGTTCCCGGAGCGTCAGCTTACCGTCGTAGCTGGCCCTACGGCAAGTGGCAAGACCGCGCTCTTAGTGAGTTTCGGAGAACTCCTGTACGTCAGAAGCCGTGTTGAACTCATATGGGCGTTGCTAGCTGGCTTTGCTGGGTGAAATGACAACACTCAGCGGGAAAATCGTCATGTCAAAATGCTTGTCCGATGTCGACGAATTCGGATTGACCCACTCTATCGCGTATGCTGCTCAGTCCCCATGGCTTCGGCATCAGTCAATCAAGGACAACATATTATTTGGTTATCCGTATGACGATATCCGTTACAATGCTGTTATCGAGGCTTGCGCTTTGAGGCCTGATTTGGACATGCTTGAGGATGGCGACGCAACAGAAATTGGCGTGAGGTCCGTCATCTGGCCAATCCTACTTACGCACCTTTCCGACTAACAATAATCCCATGCAACAGAGGTGTCAGCTTGTCCGGAGGTCAGAAAGCCAGGTATGATTCAAGTTAGCCTCAACCTTTGTCTCCCTCAGAATTAACTCTCTAGAGTTGCACTGGCTCGCGCTGTCTACGCACCGGCTAAATATGTCCTTTTGGATGACCCTCTAAGTGCCGTGGTATGTCGAATGGGAAAGAGCCTGAACTGTACTTGATAACAGACGTAACAGGACAGTCACACTGCACGGTTCTTATTTGAGAAACTCCTTTGCGGGCCCCTTCTCGCCAATCGCACTGTGGTATGGGCTCTTCGTTATCGATAACTCAGACATGAAGATGACCGAGCGCAGATTTTGGTTACCCATCATATCGAACTCACCCTTCCCGGTGCATATTACTTGGTCCGCATGCTTGATGGCCGAATTGATACTCAAGGAACTGTCACCGAGCTACGTGCTCAAGGGGTCCTCGATGATATCGCGCACTCCGAAGAAGTTAATGTTCACGAAGATGAACAAGAGGCTGCAGCTGAGACCCCTAATGCCGAGGAAATCGCGGCAGAGGCGATCGGGGGAGACCGTCCTGCGAGGGAAATGAAAAAGCCTAGGAAGCTAGTTAAGGATGAAGAACGCCAGGAGGGTGGCGTCAAATTCAGCATATACAACACATATCTAAAAGCCTCGTACGTCTGATCTGTTACTGAGTTGGTCGCAAGTTCTCAAAGCGGCCTATAGCTCTTACTGGACGTGGATCATCCTCGGCATTTTCATTATCCTGTTCCAGGTGGGGTCTTCCTTCTAAGTTCAGTGATGATGATTAGCTGACATCTAGCTTCAAGCTTCTAAGTGTATCCGAGAAAGTGTGGATCATGGTATGCAGCCTTGCCGTACAGGTCTGTTCAAGCTCTTAAATTTTGTCAGTGGTGGGGTGAAGCCTATGGCAAAGGCAAAGTGACTACAGCGTATGCATTCACGACGTCATCACATGCCATTGAGCAACAGGTTGTCACTGCAGACGGACTCCTTGGCTCTCACCATCTCGCGCATACCATTCATGGCTTGCAATCTGTCGATGCTCGTATCTTCAACTTACCCACTGCCAAAGAGCACCCGCTTTTCTATCTCGGTGTTTATTCTGCATTGGGCCTAGGTTCAGCATTTCTCGGTGTGTTAACTGCCGTTGTCCAATACACTGGCGCGCTTCGTGCTTCCAAAGTACTTTTCAAGCAACTGCTCGTCACCGTAGTACATGCAACAATGCGGTGGCATGACACAACACCTCAAGGTACACTTACTCGCATTTCATTTTATCAAAGCATTCACCATTGCCCAACCAGGTCGCATGCTCAATCGTTTCAGCAAGGTGAGGAAAGCAATTTAGAGCTCTCCGCCCTCAAAATGACACAAATGTAGGACATCGAAACTGTCGATTCATCTCTAGCAAGCTCCCTTCAAGCTGTTAATTCGTCACTCGCAACCTTTGCTGCATCCATTATCACTGTAACGTCAGTTGTCCCATATCTCTCCCACCCACTTCATTGACTGTCCATTTCCAGCGTAATTTTCCCGCTGTTCCTGCTTCCTGCCTCTATAATTGGCTTCGTGTATCGCATGCTGGCTATTGGCTACCTGAACACGGGACGAGATTTGAGACGAATGGAGTCTAACTCACGCTCCCCAATCTTCTCTGGCTTTGGTGAATTACTTGAAGGCATCGTCACAGTCCGCGCATTTTCTGCCGAACAACGATTCCTTGACGGCCTCCACGCGAAAGTTGATCTGACTACTCAAGTAAGCATCATATTTCTGATTCTAGTCTGTTTCCGCCTGCTCACGAAAAGATAGATGTGGTATAGCTTTTGGATGACGAACCGTTGGCTTTTGCTGAACTTCGATGCCCTCGGCGCCTTGTCAGTGCTCGTCACAACACTGTTCGCCTTATCCGGTCTGGTATCTGCTGGCATTGCAGGTCTTTGTATTACGTCCGCGATGGCTTTCACGAACAGTATCTACTGGGCCTGCCGATTCTGGACAGGGCTCGAGCTGGACCTCAAGTATGTGATGTCGACCCTTTGAGGCTGACCACAACGCTGAGCTTTGTGTAGCTCGGTCGAGCGAGTTGTAGAGTATCTCGAATTACCTCGGGAACCCCCGGTCATCGTGGAGTCTTCGCGCCCCCCTGCCTATTGGCCATCCTCAGATAGCGAAAATCTCATCGTTGTGGAGGACCTTGTCATCAGATACGCCCCTGAACTCCCGCCCGTACTACGCAACGTTTCTTTCACCTTGAAGGGAAGAGAACGCGTGGGTTTATTGGGACGAACAGGTGCGTCTGTATGATTGCTTTTAATTTTCCTTCAATGTTGGCCTCCCTAGGGAGCGGGAAATCAACTTTGGCTATGAGTGTTTTGCGATTTGTGAGTGAGCATGATGCGCTGTTCTCAATGTGCTAAACGTTACACAGGTCGAGCCTGCCAACGGCAGGATCCTCGTAGATGGCATAGACATTACAACGATCGGTTTGCACGACTTGCGTTCTCGCGTTGTGAGCTTTCAGTTGGGAATGTGAAAACTCGCCAGATTATCTCACAGCAACGGCAGACCTTCATTCCACAGGATGCCACTCTTTTCTCCGGGACTTTACGTGAAAATCTTGATCCATTCAGTACGTAGTCATGGTGTCTCTTGTATCGACAGCACGTATTCATAACCTCTTCTAGATGAACATGATGATATAGAATGTCTTGACGTGTTGCATCGTGTTCAAATGATTACGGACAGCGCCTATGAATCCCAGCGCACCTCCCGTCAAGCTTCTCGCGCAGGTTCTCCTAGCCAAGATCAATCACCCACGCCTGCTTCTTCCGCGGCCGCATCAACCACTGAGATCGAGTCTAGGACACTGGTGACTCTCGAGACGCAAGTATCGCCAGGTGGGGCGAACTTCTCGCAGGGCCAGCGACAACTAATTGCGATGGCGCGGGCACTCTTGCGGCGAAGTTCGATAATCGTGCTGGACGAAGCTACGAGCAGTATCGATTTTGCGACCGATTCGAAGATCCAAGCGGCTATTCGCGAGGAATTCAGTGGCACACTACTGTTGACAAGTAACTCTCGACATCTTAACCCCATAAACAGAATGCTGACCCATACCTTCTTCTCTTGCCTTTCAGTCGCACATCGTTTGAGGACGGTTATCGACTATGACAAGTTGATTGTGCTTGACAAAGGCGCCATTGCTGAAATTGATACCCCATGGAATCTGATCCAGAAAGAAAATGGTATCTTCCGTAACATGGCTATGAAAAGCGGTATGTTCGCTGAGCTTGAACGGATTGCTAAAGAAAAGGCGGTGGGCCATGTGTAAGCAACTAGACACCAACGACTTAACTGCTATTCATCTCTGTCTTAACCCGTTATCAACCAATCCAAGGAAATTTTATTACACGTTATCTCTTTCGGCTTTCATATAGCCGGAAAGTCTCATAAGTTCTCTCGATGATGATGCTGTGGACACGTCAAATGGCCGGCAGATGCTATTCTGGTGGCGCCCATTCCGACATTTATAAGACCAGCCCAGTCGCGTGTATACGGGGACTGTTGTACTTCATGACAGAACACACCTCAGCGCCGCAGGGGTCAGCTCAACTCAGCCCCGATATGGCCTTGGACGAGCGTTTGTACGATCTCACTGAAGACGAACGTACCTTCTTCAAAGAACAAACTGGGATACCAACCGACGACGAGCTCAAGGCGCATCTTTTTCAAGTGCAAGCCGAGGCGTATGAGGTTTGCATCCGTGAACCCTCAGCATTGCCAACACGGAAAAGAAATTCATGAACTCTGGTTTGTTTAAAATCAGGTCTACCCTTACCCCTGCATCCGCCTCTTCCATTTCGCAAAGTGAGGTTTTCCCGAAAATAAGATAACGCGGACTCGGAAGTCGTTGAAATGGGATATTCATTCTCCCCCATCCAAATTTCTCCCTCAGACTCAAGATGTGCCACCTGTCCCCATATCAGGATTTGCTTGAGAAAGGCAAATCGCGCAAGGATGCGATATTTTTGGATATCGGGAGCTGCGGTGAGAGTCACAACACCCCCGTTCATCTACTCCGAAAACGAAAAAGGTACTCACGTCCTTCCTCATTCTGTAATATCAGTGGGAAACGATACGCGCAAGCTCATCGCGGACGGATATCCACTTGAACAAGTGGTCACATCTGATTTACGCCAAGGTATATGCCCTTATTTCTCGCGTGGGGTTATCGACGTGGGGAAAGACTTCCATTTGCTTACTTTGTTCTGTTTTTGTTACTTTGCAGAATTTGCGGATCTCGGGCATAGAGTCTTCAGAACGACGCCGGAGACATATCCGATAGCGTTCGTCCCCGGTGACGTTTTTGATCCGAAGCACCTCGAGGTCGTCCCGCCCGTGGCATCTGCCCACGCGTCCGCAAGCGATCATCCCTCAGTTTCAGCTCCGACTTTGCACGGTCTAACTTCGCTCAACCCGTTGCACGGAAGGGTGTTCGCGATACACGCGTCTTCCTTCTTCCATCTGTTCAGTGAGGAAAAGCAGTTGCACGTGGCTCGCGCTCTCGCGGGGCTGCTCTCCCCAGAGCCGGGCTCGGTGATATTTGGCATGCAGGTAGGCCTTCCTGAGAAGGGCTTTGACCCGTCGGTGATGATGTGGTGCCATTCTCCGGAGAGCTGGACCCAGCTCTGGGATGACATCGTCTTTGAGAAGGGCGTGGTGAACGTGCAGACAACGTTGGTGCAAATGGGAAAAAAGTATTTAGAGCCTGATGCCCCGCAAAATACGACGTACACCGTATTGGTGTGGTCGGTAATGCGCTTGTAGTCAACGACTGTCTTCGATTGTCCTAGTTTCGCTGTAACTTACTGTACTCCTAGGGGGAGGGGGCGTTTAGTAGTTACTCCCTTATGCCCTACGTAAGCCTTAAAGCTGCGACGATGTAAGATTGGAGAGGCTTGCATACAATAAACTTTACCGCCTCAGTGGATGGATAGTCCCTCGTCTCTGGTGAATATGAGTGGTATGGTGGACGAGCACTCGTTCTCTCCGAGGAGGGCCGGTCACTTTCGTATCTTGAGAAGTTCACGTCGCTATCGCTTATAGAGAGGTATGGCCTGCCGTGATTCAAAGAGGGTCGTGCTGACCTTTCGTGTGGTAGACTTATCCTGTTTGTGGAGGTGTACTGCATACACAAGACCACCGCTTTCGGCTTCCCAGACGTCGACCATACATGTCCGGGCTGGAGGGAGTGTGGTGAGTTGACAGAAATGTGGCGTAAGCTGGATAGGGTGGATTTCCAGTTCAAGGGTATGGTGCCGGAGTTCAAGATCAGACTGGTCGCTATTCTTCTGCTCTGTTCCTCTGGTTCTTTTTGTCACAATCCCGGGTACTCCTGTGAATTGGAGAATGTGACCGCAAATACACTGATACCTGTAATTGTCTCTCCATTTGTTCAACCGTAGAAAATTATCCGGCGTGTGTACTGTATTGTACTTGAGTACCCAATAAGTCGAGTCCGCGTCAGCAACTGCCCCTCTCTTGCTTTTATGGTCACGCCTCTCCGATTGTGCCGGGAACGAGAGAAGTGGAGGAACAGACCAATGTTGAAGTCGAGTACATACACTGGATAGGCATTTAACACGACTTTCACTTCTAAATCATAGTAGCCAGTTCTAGATGCCCACTCGCCGTCTATATCTTGAAGCCCAGACTCCGCATGCACGCTAAATGTCCTTGCACGAGCGATTTGCACTTCTCGTCAGCCTCAGATCCATCAAACTTGAGGAAGCAGTCGTCCCGCGCAGATTTTGTCTCGGGACAAGCACAACAGCTGGGATTGGGGGACAACCATTTCTCGTGAGATCGAGCACGAGGAAGACGTGGCCCATGAGATGACTTACGGCTTCAAGCCTTGGGGATTGAGAGGATTCTGCTTGGGGTCAGTTGGGTCATATGGTACCTTTGCAGGTTGCGGGGTTGGTGTTGGCGACCAGAGGGCAGTGACCTAGAGAAAAAGGGTGACAGCGTTTGTGAGGGACTCACTGGAATAGACACACTGGACTAACTAACTTTCTCGAACATAATGAATCACGGTCGAGGTCAGTCGCCGGGATGGACGTGGTGAAGTGAGAGTCAACTTGTCTCGGCTTTATCCGCTCCAATCATCACTCGGAGACGGAACACGCTTGATGCTCTGCCAACTCAATATTCCCTCAAAGTTCAATCGTCGAAGCGCCCTGAATTAGTTATGGTTTCACTCCACAGTCTCCACCCACAGAGGCGTCGGGCTGATGACGTGGTTGTGACAAAAGTCCCAGCGCAATCCCCGCAGCCCCACCTACCACCCATCGTGCATCATCCGCAGGTAATCTCCTCTTCCTGACTCTCAAGTGGACTCCACCCCTAGTGAAAGCGGGTAAAGCGGGTCTAGAGACTGAGCATGATCGGTGGACACGCTAGCAACGTCCAGGAGGACTTGGACGTGGAGATACTATTACGGTATTGTTGGCGACCACGCTGTACTGGCCGTGCTTTACTACATTAAATGTATCTTTGTGTATGCTTTCGTTGAACTCGGCGAGACCGCGGAGAGATCGGTGTTGTATCGGACGTTCGATACGAATGTCTCTCGTGCTTCCGGCTTGACTTTTTGGACTATCATCACGATATTCGCGCAATGAGCGATTCTTCTCGAGTATACACAGGAAATAACGTTCTGCTCCCCGGATCGCAGGTACCACAACCAGCAACGGTCCTAGTCTCCACCAAGACAGGAAAAATCCTCGATGTCCGGGAGGGACGACACGTCGGACGACGGTCGCTGGATAGACGTCGGCGACAAATATCTACTTCCAGGACTCGTCGAGTACGTGTGGCCCTTATTGCACCCCACGTGCCGTAGTTTAGCAGGTCAACGCTGTCCTCGTGTGTCTCCAGTGCGCATGTGCACCTCAACGAACCTGGGCGGACGGAGTGGGAGGGCTTCTGGACCGGCACTCGTGCGGCTGCGTCCGGAGGCATCACCACCGTCGTGGACATGCCGCTCAACTCTATCCCGCCGACGACCACGGTGGAGAACCTTGCCGCCAAACGTAGTGCGGCACACGAGCAGTGCTGGACAGACGTTGCATTCTGGGGCGGCGTTATCCCAGGCAACCAAGTGCGCATTTTCATTCATTTCCATACTAGTTTATTTGGCTGAGGTCGACTGACTATGTCTGCTCTAGGGTCAATTAGGTCCTTTGGTCGATGCTGGTGTCAAGGGATTCAAATGTTTCATGATCGAAAGTGGTGTCGAGGTTGGAATCGCTCTATCTTCACTCACGGTCTCTAGTGATGATCCATGTAGGAATTTCCATGTGTTTCCGAAAGCGATCTGCGACCGGCCATGTCTGCGCTCAAGGTATAAGATGTCTGCCCGTTGCTCGCTCACGCCCAGTACACTGACAAGGCCCAGGACAAGGAATTCACTCTCTTGTTCCACGCAGAGGTGGATGACCGTGACGACTATCCGACGCCGACTGTCAAGTCAGAGGATCCCACGGTCTACAGCACTTTTCTGAACTCACGTCCAGAAAGGTTCGAGGTCGACGCCATCTCACGGATTATCAATCTGCAGAAGGACTTCCCCACCCTTCGCTGCCATATTGTACATCTCTCAGCCGCGCAGGCTCTTCCGATTATCCGCATCGCCAAAGCGGCCGGGCACAAACTCACAGTCGAAACATGCTTCCATTACCTTTGCCTAGCATCGGACTCGATCCCCGACGGACGTCCTGAATTCAAATGCTGCCCGCCGATCCGGGACACCGCGAATCGCGAGGCGTTGTGGGCGGCCTTGCTGGATAGCACGATCGACTGCGTCGTCTCAGATCATAGCCCTTGTGTTGCGGAGCTGAAAAGGCTTGACCAGGGTGATATCATGGGTGCTTGGGGTGGCATAAGCACTCTCGGGTTTGGGCTAAGTCTGTTATGGACCGAGGGACGGAAACGCAACGTGCCCATTGGGACGATCCTGCGATGGGCGAGCGAGAATACAGCGAGCCATGCTGGCCTTGGCGACAGGAAGGGCAAAATCGCAGTAGGGTACGACGCGGACTTGATCATTTGGGACCCAAACGCCCAATATACTGTGCGCGCCGTTTCCGCCATCTGATCTTTCAAAGACGGTTAACTAATTGTGGGACCAGATTACGAAGGAAATGGTTCAATTCAAGAACAAGGTCACTCCATACGAAGGCCTGGTGCTCTCTGGATGGGTGGAGCAGACGATACTTCGCGGTCGTCCGATCTACGACGGGATTTCGAATACGTTCTTGGACCGGATGCCATCCGGAGTACTTCTATGAAGGCTTTCACAACTGATTAAACGATGGCTTCCGTTCTCAGTTGCCGACAAATAGTCGTTATTGTGTACTGAGCGACCTGTAATCAAAAGTCCCGGAAGTGGTATGCGACAGGTTTGAGAGGAATAGATGTTTGAGTCGGGCACATACACTTTGATAGACGTACAACAAATGACCCGCTATCCTGCACGTCATCCGTCCGGCCCACCAGATTATAAACACCCACACTGTCACTTCTTCTTGCCCTTCTTCTTTTTCGTCCCTCCTCCTGTCGAAGCAGCGGGTATACTAGACAGTTTAGAACCGGTCGCAGCTTGCGGCTGAGAAGTTGAAACGGCCGGCGGAGCTGCTTGCAAAGCAGCGGTCGGCGGAGGACGGACGTTCATCATCTTTTGAATCAGAGAGCGATTGAGTGCTTCAAATCGGCCGAGGAAGATGGACGAATGAGTTTTGAATTTCAGACACTGCATCATATTCCGGTGTCGGTCAACACTACGGTTCTTAAAGGTAGGGTACGCACCGTCACGTCGTCGGTGATCTTGAGGACGAGTTTCCCCTCCGAAGATCTCCACTTGACGCTGTACCGAGTCTTTCGCAATCCGTCAGTTCAGAGATCCATTTTCATTCGTTTGCGCGCGTGCGCGTCTAACCGTGATGGGGCTAGAATAGGCTAGGCGGCACGGCACACTGGTGGGGGAAGGAATGGAGAGGGTACTATACCTTTGTGGGTGAGTTGGCGTACAGGTTTTCGGCGGCTTCTTGATACTGTTGCCACGAGTTGATGTACACCATGGTTTGTACGTGAACTTCAGAGGGGGCGATGGGGCATCAACGCGAGCTCTGGGAGTATATCGTGGATCTTGTTAGAGCCTCGTGTGACACATGAAGCAGCGCGCCTGCCCTCATCGTAATTGTTCGGTTGCCTGGCGAGAACTATGATAGCTCTCATACAGTACACTCGCATTGCACACCCATACCGTGACATGCCAGTGTATATTACCGTCGCTGTATTTGCCTTGAGTCGGCCCCTACGATAAATATTTTACTTTTTATAGGATCATACTCGAAGGGCACACTTGCACAAAATTTCGAGTCGGCCATACACTAGACATATAAAAATTTTATGGCGGGCATGGAAGCAAAGGATCGTAGGTAAAATTAAACATGGGGCAGTATACTACCGATTTTCTGGTCATTCAACGGGGTAAGGGCGATTGGAGAAAAGTCAAACATGCACAAACATGCACGAACGGGAAAAGGAAATGATATACCCTATACTGTATCTTTGAACAGTCATTCTCCGCTGTCTGTGTTGTGCTAACTTTAAAGTTAGTAAGAGATGGTCAGCGTACCACAGGAAGTGGGGCACCGACAATCAAGGAAGAAGCGGGGAAGCCTTCGGGAAGCGGCCTTCGAAAGGAAGGGTGGGAATGAGAGGAGCAGAGTAGAATCCCGGCTATCGCACCACTAATAGCCCCGAATAGAAAAAAGTTCAAAACGATAAAGATTCCCCCGCCTTTTTAGCGTTGCTACTTTTAGATTTCCTCGGGGAGACGGAAAATATACGATGATCCGGGTCCCGACGCGGATGAGTGGTAAGTTCAAGTTCAGAAGCAATTATTGCTCACACGACACAATACAGTATTCCATGTGATTTGACTCCACGCCTCGGAGAAAAGGATCCTTGCCAGTGATCTATGGATACTCGGTGGCCGGCAGAGAAATTATTTTGGATTACAGTGAGAGCAGATGGACATGACTTGGTCTTGGTGAAGAAGGGATTGAATATTCTTCAACCAAGGCCTGAAGTGAACATCCGTGCAGCATACATGAGAACGTGACGGCAACCCAGACTACTGGGGCTAAGTGCGCAACACCGGAGTCGTATGGCAGGCTGAGGTGCCCATGCAATTGTTATGTCGGCACCGCGGCTTGACGCCGTCGTGCAGATTGGGAATTTGAAAAAGAGCAACTTTCTAGCAGAGAACCAGAGAACCACACATGAGATATTCCGCTCGCACCCTCTCCGGGGTTAGCACGTCGGGCTCTCCCCGATCAAGCAATGTAGAGTATCCGGACTGGATCATGACATCTTCGAAGGGGGCAATGGCAGAGCCGTTGTTGCGGGCCAGGACACGAGCATGGGTGACATGGAAGATTGAGCTCTTGGGGTCCCAAAAAAAGGCCTTCCAAACCCTCCCACCCATTTCGGAAATCCGATCAAAATGGACTTACGTCCCCAGAACGACAACAACAGGAAATCACCATTGGAGCCCATTTATACCGATGACTTCATAGAATGCTAGCATTAGGGCCTGGAAAGTACCTGAACTCGCTTCAGTTAATAAGAAATGGACGCATTCAATGACTCTGCTTTCAAAAAAAACCTGCGCATGAAGTAAAGACTGCATTGACGAGGTAGAGTGTATTTGCACGCGAGAATTTGGCGGGAACTTCTTTGTTTCGTTCACGTGAGCGAAATTTTGCGTGGACGGTGAGCAAGGTATCTGGCAGTCATGCGGTGCGAAAATTCAAAGCACGGTGCGAATACACCCTATTGAGAGTGCTTGTGAACAGTCGCATGGCCGCCTGCGTCTATGCCCAGGCACTGCCCCGAGTGAGTACGGTCAGTGCGACTATCAGTACGTGGCTGACTTCGTATTGCACCCACAGACACTCAAAGGGCACTGGATCTGACAGGAGTAAGAGGGCATCTAACTGTGGTATTGCTAGGACGTAAGGTAAAGCGTTAAGTCTGCCAATTGAATATCAGAATTGCATCAAGATTGAGCGATGAACTTTGAAACGAACCGTTAGAATGTACACATATCGGGAACCTAGATACAAGACAAATACATGAACTTCGTCTTACACCTGTGATTCTGTATCGTTATCGTCTTCATTTACTCTAAGCACCTTCACCCATTCTCTATAGTTGAAATTTCCTTGACGGTCGGCAAACGAGCCTTTCAAAAACCTATCGATCTGCGTAAATTCAGTCAGGGTTCTAATCTCATCGCCCCTGACTATTCCAGAGTCGGACTCGTCAAAGGACGAGAATGCATCAAGCAGCTCCGCCTCTGCGTCAAACTCGAACAGATGCTCGCTCATCATGGTCAAGAACATGGCAAAGTTGATCCCGCGATCGCGCGGGTCTTCGTTAAGAGTCTGCTGCGAGCCACGTTCGCCCGGACGTGATGTGAGCAGCTCTTCCATCATCTCTGGGGACGGCACAATTCCTAAGTTGGGGTGGGAGAAGAGGGGTGAGTGCGATATGTTCTGAGGTGTCTGTAGTTTTTGTGCGTGCACCTAAGCTGGTAAACGTGTCATTTAGGTCCTGTTCTCCAACTAGACCGTCCCTGTCTTGGTCGATGAGGGAAAAGGCTTCCTTGAATTGTTGGATTTGCTGCGGCTGAAAGAGAGAGAAGACACCCGAGGGCTCACGGCGCGCCCGCGATTTCTGGGCCTTTCCAGGTTTTGTGGGGGTGACGTTTGGTGAGAGGTGAGTCGGGTAGTGCGACATTGCGAGTTAGTTGGTGCAAGGATACAGTACAACACCTGGCTAGGCCGGGAACACTTCCATATTTGGCAATCAGAGCTCACCCTCAACGCCGCAAATTTGTGTGGCGTTTGTGTTGCGTCGTTCAATTGTGGCTCGACAGCCGTTCCATTTCACACATGACAACATATACTCTGCTCTCTCTGAAAGCTACGACAAATAATGCTGTCTATACACCACCTGGGATGACTCGTATGTCGTCGACCTCATCAAGCCTAAGGATCAAGGATCATGAACGACCAATCAGATTGTAGCATGGAGCCGACTGAATTGGATTACATTGTAAAATGCCCACTGTGGATGAGACCATCCTCGCTGACATACTCTATTTTGCGCAGGGAACTAAATGACAACGTCACCCTAATCCTGAACAATGAGATTGGTTCTCGCGGTTTACGGCCTGGTGCTTACCGACCTCCTAACGTGGCCGGCCTTCCCGTCCTTGTCCATGTTCCATTTACGTGAATTCAGTGAGGTTCTGGACCACCAACGTATAAAGATGTGCTTTTTCCACATAGTGGCGCCTATCTCCGACCCATCGTCCAATTCAACATAAGGGCTGCTTATCTGGGTTTTCCCTCACCAGCCCCGCACTTCGTGCATCCGCCCGTCCAAACTCCTTTCTGAGGATCTCCTGACATTAGCTGAACTTCTGAAGAGGGCGTGGTTGTGAAAATTTCAACCCTTATAGTCGATCGCAAAATGTCCGGACAGCACCGCGGGGTGAGGTTCGATTGACTAGGAGTCTCGACGGTCTAGGGAAGTTCCACCCTTAGTGCCGTTTCCTCGTGTCGGATTCGAAATGTATCCAGATCGCCTTCCTGGAAATGACGAGTGCAGTATTCAGCAATCCTCCCGTTCTGCACTCCATTTCAGGCATCGAGGATGAATGTGTTCCTCAACAGGAAACCCAGGTAACGTAAAAGGGTTGCAGGTTTGTTCAGGGATACGTGACTGACCGGAGCACTTAGCGCGACCACCCCGACAAAAATCACGTAGTCCAGTGCGATTGTCGCACTGAGGCGGTTAATGTTATGAAATCTGCGCGTGTCTGACGACATGCCGAGGGTACCCATGGTGCTGAATACCATGATGACTGCGCGCAAAGTGGCGTGCTCCGCCAAATTGCTGGACTAGTTCGTCCAGGGTTGTCGTCTGACTGGATACACGAATGTGTCACCCGAATCCAGTCGCGTAAACAGCATCTTTTGTGAACGACCCTGGGTTATGACGTGGCTGCATGAGGCAGAATATGGCGCGGATCGCGGCCTGTGGATACAGAAAAACATTGCTCGCGGGTGCAGACTAAATTTGGCCTCCGCATCCCACTGGCCCAGACTTGGAGGCTTCAGCCGCAAACACGACTGAACTCTTCTCCTGGATGAGATAGCATACAATGATAGGCCGGCATCGTATGCTTTTTTTAATCGTTGCTGCTCACAAAGGTATGCAGCACGTATTGTCTCAGACACGAAAGGGCCCACGAACTTGCTGGATTCGATTTTCAAACCCTAAAACCCTGATACACGCGTGGTTGGCCAAACTTCATTGTCGGCTGACAGCATATGGTCACTGCCCTTGTGCTCGCAATTTCGTCCCACGTCATTCGAACTTCTAGCAAGCGGCCCCTGGTTGACCATATCGCCACTAGTATATGCTGTAAATAGAATTTTTGGCTCATTAACTACGACTGTACATTCAAATTCAACAAAGACTGAAAACTTGAAGCTTAATAGGACTAACCTAAGTACTTTTTAGGTAAATGTGAATGAAAAAGAACACGTAATTAATGCATAATTAATTGTCTGGGGTTCCCGAACGTTTTGCGGAACGTTTTGCGTCTCACTTCGCATCGAAATTCTGTGCACACTGCACAAGTATCGAATCCATCGGGGTCATCCGAAAGAACTGAAAATATCTCCTCGGGATAGCGACGAAGCGAAAACCAGTGCAAGAGAATATTCTATTTGTATACTGTCCAACAATGGTACTAGACCATTAGCTACACGGGCCATGGCTATCTATCGTCAATTGCAGCGTCTCTCATCGATAAAACATAAGAACAATTGGATCCCTTGTCTACGAAATATCACCAAAACGCTTCCATAAGAAGGACAAGAGCCAATGGCGGGGTAATAATGCAACAAGCCAGAAAAGTATCGCATTTTTACCTAGCGTCATGAAACTTGGTGGACTCGGTGCCAGAGCTTGTGTTACCACCCGCCTTGCAAAGACGTCAGTAGGCATTGGCGAGGACTGGCTTATATCCCGTCGGGACAGAATTCTTTCCATGTACTCCGCATAAAGGGTGTCCGGAGGCGGGTCGTAAGTCTGATTTGCAGCTATATTAGACTTGACACCACCAGGGGCGACGAGCAGGACTTTGATGTTGAAAGGCCGGCACTCCATCTCCAACGCATCGGTAATCGCGTGTACTGCTGACTTCGTAGCAGCGTATATACCACCCCACGGCAGCGGGCTACATAGCAGGCAGTTCAGTTTTCGGTTTTCGGTGGAATAACGAGACGTCGAGATGCACGTACCACTGCGCGACGACGGAGCCGATAGTGATGAACATTCCTTGCTTGCGAGCGGCCATGTGAGGGAGCACTGCACGATTTATGCGGAGAAGCGAAAAAACATTCGTGTCAAAGGCAGTCTGGACTTGTTCGAGGGGTAATTCCAGCGTCGGCCCTTGGGGATATTAGACGGATGAAAATGTGGAGAAGTTTTCCGAGGCATCACACACCATAGCAACCTATTCCGGCATTATTCACGACAATGTCTATCTTTCCTTCGTTTGCTATGATAACGTCGATGGCGAGTTTGACGGCGGAGTCATCTGTAACGTCAAGGGAGAGAAGTTCGATGCGTGGATGATGTAAAGCTTGCATCCGCTCTATGTTCCTGGCGGTTGCATAAACTTTGCAGGCACACGAAGCGAATTCTTTGGCCCTATCAAGAATTGATTATGCGGCTACGTTGCCCTCTCTTCTCTCAGAAGGGCTGACTTACAAATGAAATCCTATCCCTCCTTCGGAACAACCCGTCACCAAGACGACCTTTGGCGACATGTGCTCGCTTGGATGATTATTTGTTGATTACAGAGGCAACTGCGATCGAGTTCGAGTTCAAGTCTGTGATTTTGTACCGTTTTTCAATCGAACGGACGTATTTGTACCGCGGCGGCGGTGCCGGATCCGGTTCCTGCTTGTTAACCCGGTTAAGATAGTTCGCTCAACAACCACCGCGGGCTCCTGCAGAGCCTACTAGACAATTATACAGTGAAGTTGGTATTAAATTTGGAAGCTGTGCACAATTATCAGTTTTTGAAATTTGAGTGACCACCTGTCCTCTTTATCATACTTGCCATCTATCTGTACTCCCTCCCTTGCCGCTATACCGCCTCACTTCCTAGGGCTTTACACTTGAGCTGGGCCCCCACATTATAGTGCATAACTCTAGTGTAGCCCCATTTACATTTGGGCCACACTATACACAAGTTCTCTCCTCCGCCCCCACTTGAGGGAAACCATAGATCGATTGAGATTAGATAGTTTAAAATATATATATAATCTATTTTATTTTGTATTTGTATTTATTATAAGAGCAAAAAGAAAAGAATAAAAAAAAAGAATGTTTGAAAGTCTGGCCAAATCCCCTAAATTCAGTCATGTCCCACAGTCTTAATTGGGTTGTAATTGCAGGCTTTTTCTGTTTCTCGTAAAGCGAGCTGATTATATTAATGTAACTTACTGCCGTTCTTTTTATGTGAGCGCTAATGTTAGCAGGCTCAAGCGCTCAAGTGACACAACTGCCCGCGTTCATGATCGGGCAACTCACGCGCGCAAGAACGGTGTATCCCTCGGTGTATCCTGGTAAGGTTTCCAATGCGACGTTTATTGAAAATATTCATTTCATTTCCCTCAACGCACTACGGGTCGATATAGGTGTCCATAGCAAGCCAGATCCTAGGGTCTGAGGGTCTGCGTCATTGTTCGTATATGGCACTGGTGATTGTAAACACCCTTACTATTCTCACTTCCCTCCAACCAATGGCGGCCAGTGGCACGTAGCCAAGTTTTCTCCCGGGATTACTGCGACTCCGGGTCAGAACTGGCGGGAATGTCCTCTCTGGACCCTCATCGCTTCTGCCATGGGGTAACCGTGGTTGGCTGCTTCTCGGGGTCGTGTAAATGGGGGTACAGTTACGGAGTTGCCCCCCTTCTCGACATCACGAGATCTCTGGCAACCGAGATTGCTAGATCTGCCAGCAGGGGATCTCGTTAAACTCGCACCACTTTGGTTTCTACAGGACCGCTGCATGCAAAGTGACGTGGTGCCATAAGCGGGGAGGCCTCCTTTCAACCGGGGCTGATCCGCCAGGACTTGGGTGCGTTGCGGTAGGTTCCAGGTCATCTGAAAATCGAATCGCTCGCGATATAAAGGACTGAAAGACTTGCACATGGCCAATTCACCTTCGCCTCGCACCGATCCCGTTTCTACAGCGCACCCGGAGGGCTTAGGCCTTGTCTTTTCCCCTAGAAGGCACGAGACTGAAGGGATTTATATTCGATTCATTCCCTTCGGCATTTAATCAAGTCCCTGCTCACGCCAGACGCGAGCACCGTTTCACCTTCTGCTATCGTTCTCCATGATGGACTCGAAATCTGAAGAAGGGGATTACAAGCGATATGCGATTACTCTGGTACCTACACCACTACGCTATGACTGGTACACCAAAGAGCGCGCCTCAATAGATACTGAAAGCTTGTCGGAAGAAAGTTTGTCGGAGACAGAGTACCCACGACCATCGCGCTTGTTTCAATGCGCGTTGGTTTTTGCTGGGTTCTTCGCGACCTTTCAGACGATTGGTCTGAACCAAACCTATGGAATCTTTCAGGCAAGTCTCCTAGCCATGTCGCTGCCACGAATATCTCCAGAGTCTTATATGCGAATGGTTTTTCGAACAGGATTTCTACACATCATCAGAGAGCAACATCCTTGATGGTCCTGGTCGATATGCCATGACGTCCCTCATCGGCACGATAGGAGGTGGTCTTACATGGAGCGGGAGCGTTTTTGTTGGCATTCTCATCTCAAGAGGATGCGATATGTCCCTAATGTGCCTCTCCGGATCAGCTATCATGAGCTTAGGGTTCATCCTCGCGAGCCTCTCCACGAAGGTATTTACAAGCATCACCGTAGTTCCTGCCCACGGCTGATATTTTTATTACTATCAGCTGTGGCATCTCTTCCTCACTCAAGCTGTTCTCGTCGGCATCGGCTCATCAATGCTGTATTACCCCGTCATATCACTGACTCCTGTGTTTTTCGACCGACACCGGGGGTTTGCGATGGGCATCGTTATGTCCGGGTCTGGCGCAGGTGGACTGGTTTTCGCTCCTGTCACCCAGTCATTGCTCGACCGTTATGGTGCACCTGTGACACTACGTATTCTTGGGGTGTGGAACTTTGTGATCTGCGTCTCTCTCTCTTTCGTTATTCGGCCCCATCCGGCGTATAAACCGATAAAGCCCTCTCTTGCACTCGCCAAAAAAGGAACATTCATTTTGCAGGTATGTACATTCTGCGCGTATATCCTCAACCCCCGCCCGATCACTCAAGATCTCTCCAGTTATTGGCGTCGTTCTTTCAGGCCGCTGGAAACATTATACCTTTATATTATCTGACCACATACTCGGTTTATGTGCTCGGCTTCTCACCTACCATGGCCAGCATGCTCTTGGCCGTGAACAATGGTGTCAACAGCGTATCACGTGTCACTATGGGTTTAATAGCTGACTATGCCGGACGGCAGAACACCCTGGTGGGCTGTGTACGTTCGGATATTCCTTCTTCCTATAATTAAATAACTTTTCTAACGCTTAATCGCCTACTACGTATAGGTCGTCTTCTCTGCTGTCTCGGCAATCACACTCTGGATTCATGCGTCACGACCGCGATTCCTCGCCTTCATCGTCCTCTATGGTATGGCCTCCGGAGGCTACAGCGCACTTTTGCCTACCACTATTGCGGAACTTTATGGGAAAGAACATTACTCCTCTGCGAACGCCGCCATCTACTTCGTACGTGGCCTTGGTGCGGTAGTGGGGGCGCCTATCGCAGGCGCCCTGTTGGGTGCCCACCCGGGACAAGGCCAGCTCCTGGAACCGCCAGCACAGCTGATGAAGAGCTTCGATAAAGTAGCTGGATATGATGCGGCGCTGCTGATGGCAGCGGGGGTATGCGTCGTGCTCGTGAGGTGGTTCGATGCAAGAGCCAAGGGTAAATGGAATTGGATAGCCTAGACTTCTATAGTGAAATGGCCCAGGTCGCCTTAATCCAACTATCACACATACACAACCTAGCAGGAACAGAGCCGGTAGTCCAGTTCTAAGGCAATGCCAACAACAAAGTAAAATAACGGACGCAAGTAGACTTTGGACTGGAACCATACACAGGGATTACTTTACTGGGCGCCAGACTAGACCTTAACTTATTTCCTCCTGTTGTTTTGCATAGTGAGAATCTGGACAATACGAACACTAAATAGATGCGGTGCAGTTAGTTCAGCCGGAAGTCGAAGAGTGGGATACGACATACAAGATGTTGATCATATCAAGCTCAAGTCCGATCGCCTCCTTCATGGGATCACGCGCGATGACACCGCGCTCGGCCAGACGAGCATGATTGAGAATTTTTTGCGTACTGCAAACGTGGGACAGGTCAAGTGTATCGACAATCAGAATCAAATGAAGCTAATCACATACTCGTAGAGCACAAAACCACCGAACACAGCAAGGCCACCGTATAGGGAGATAGATTCGGTGATAGCCAAGGCACGTGTACCGAGAGGAAGAGCCATGGGTGCTAGCGAGGTCAGTGCGACGACAGTGACGCCAGCAAGCAGGGGGCCGCCCATATACAAATACTTGTCATTTCTGTTGCAATATGATTCAGAGGAATATTATACGAAAAAAAATCAGAAAGGGCCCACGTCGCGGTAGCTCCAATGTAGGAAAGCGAGCCTACAACACCACACGTATACAATGCCGCTCGCGATAGTATGGCCGGGCTGATGAAGAAGAGTGGACTAAGTGTTGCGGCTTGGCAAGCGTTGAAGGCCTATGGCGGGACATGTTTGAAGCATGTTCTGCAGATGGGAAAGAGGGATACCGACCAGCCAAAACAAATGTTTTTGGGCCGAGTTCTCCGGAGACGTGTAGAACACTCCCATCATACTGCCAATACTGCCGGCAAGGCTGACACCAAGCACGAGCCCTGCGATGTGTTAAGAGCATCTCACAAGCCCTATGCTGAACGTGCTCACAAGGATTTGCGGACATGATGCGGAATGGTAGCCCAGCCCTGAACATGCTGCGAGCCGCCAAAGCCGTCAGGACGAGCCCACCACCTGTGTACTTGAACGAATCATGCAGGTATGTTCGCTCGGCTGTAGTAAGACTATCCCGCGTGTCCCTGTTCAAAAACACCTCTACACCAACGATGGTACCGGCGACGGTAGCCTGCAAATGCGTTTAGTATGCATTCCAGCACGTGCGGCGATATAACATACAGCCGTCACTGCATATCGTCGCCAAGACTCCGTCTGTGATGGACGAGATATGACCGCAGAATCGACGATTCCTCGTGAATGCTGTTGGAAAGGCTTGGTAACGACGTTGGGACGGCGGTTTCGAAGTACTTCTAGAATCCGCGGTCGTGTGACTGCCCCGACGCTGCCAAAGGAACGTAGAGGGAGAACCCTTAGCCCCGACCGAGGAGCGACAGGTCCGAACAACGGCGCTGTGTATGTAAAGAGGCTGAGACGGAGCATGAGGGATGAATGGTGGTGGTCGAGGCTTGAGAGTGAGCGGAACGAAATGTGCCGATGACGCAGATGGACCGGCATAGGCTTTTCAGTATGATATTGATAAGATAAGATGTAGATGTGGCGGCACGGCAAACCGGCGAAACGCTTGACTCTATACCGTGACCATCCAACCTCGATGTCCCAAGCAATAGGCAACGTATGTCTCCCCTCATACTCATATTAAATCGGCTCAGATAACCTTATTAGACTGCCCTCGCCTATGCACGCGTATGGCATCATGCCGACGCGAAAGACCGTGTCCTCGGAAAGTTGGCGGAGAGAATAGCGATCGTGCTTATGGGAAAGCACAAGCCAATTTACGACCCTAGTGGTATGTTTCTCTTTTTTTTTTGCTTGAGAGTCTGGAAACGTGACTGTAGGATAGTGGACTGCGGGGACTATGTGGTCGTGACGAATGCCAGTCAAGTCAAAGTCACGGGGAGGAAAGCGGAACAAATTCTGTACCGGAAGCACACGCTTTACCCTGGGGGCTTGAAGGAGATTAAATATAGGGACATGATGAGCAAAAAGCCTGATGAAGTGCGTCGCTCTTTTGTATGCTTAAATGCCATATCTTGACAGGAAGGCACCCAGATTATCCGAAAAGCGGTCTCGGGTATGTTGCCAAAGAATAAGCTTCGTGATCGACGGTTGGAGAGGCTACGGATATTTGAGGGCCCAGACATGGGCGTTTTTCAGAAAAATATTCTCAAGCGATGGGATGGGACTCTCAACGGTTCGCAATCTTCATGAGACTTCACTTCGTTGTCGCAAAAGTGTTGTTGACCATTTCACCGATCTGCTGATCAGTGCACTAGACTATCTACGTATATCGTATGGGAATCGAGCTCTGCGACAGTACTCCCACTTTCTCACTCCGTTGTGCTGATTTGAGATATCTACCGTACCTTCGGAACGAAAGGGGAATCTTGGTATTTATCGTCAATTCACCACTAACAGGCCTAATCTTGGGTGTGGGCAACGACTCCCGCCAGACCCGCTGTTCCATACAAGGCGATCCAGACCTCAACTATAAACCAAGAGCACGTTATAAGCGGTGAACAGAAAGATACATGTCTTGAGTAATGGAGCATTGGACCGTGGCCCGGGGTACGACACTGAGCGCTAGTTCCCAGCTTAGCCAGCGCGAAAAGGGCAGTGCGGCAAGTGCAAGATGCTACTAGTATTCAAAGTATTGTAGAAAAGAGGAGAACACGTCGTAATATTGCAGTAAGTAATCGCATTCTATTGCGTGGTATCAGGCGATTCCAGTCGCGTCACATTGACCAGAATGCCACCTGCCATAATCTATAGTCGGGAATTTCTGCCTGCGCCATGCTGTTCGTCCGACTTATACAATGACAAGCTTTAAGAGCGAAGAGGAGCAGCGCCATAAATGCGAAAGGCTATTAGGAGTAAAAAGAAAGCACGTTGTAATATTGGTGGTCGCGTTCAATTGTAACACTGTACCGGACGAGGCATTCACTCTATCTTGGAGGTTTGGAGAAGGCTAAATATAGAAACTCGGGCATGGTGAGCAAGAAACCCGATAAACATGGTTTCTTGACAGAGAAGGCGACGGATATTGAGGGGCATGTTCTATCTCGTACGGAAATCAAGCGTCTAGGGACAGTGTTTCCCACTTCTCATTCCATCGATGTGCTGACTACATTGGCACAAAATGGGTCAGCTCTCCAAAAAAAAAAAGCTAGGCTAAACGTAGGACAAGCGAAAGCACAAAAGGAGTTAGGAGAGGTAGAGAGCGAGCGACGTGGTCCAATAACAGAAGAGAGAGGAATTAAGCTATGACCCACTGTAATGTAACGTAAAGCGGTTCGGACTTTTCGGAATAAAGAAATACATAACTGCTCGGCCGACTATGCTTTTGAGTGCTTCCGGGTGGTGGATCGGCAAACGAGAAGTCGAGATTGCTCCGAAATAGGCTATCCGAGCGCAGCCACGCTTCTCGCCTTACACTTGGGACGAATAAAAATACATATATTAGAACCTTTTCTGCATGGTTGTCTGTTACGACGGGGTCAGTTGTAATACTTATACAGAGCAATAGATGGAGATCGTGCCTGATGGCAACGGTCGGCTCCGTAATTCATGCGGAAGCGGCACCCTCGTATTCATGGAGTTCCGATAATACTGTACATATCCGAGTCTTCGAAAGACATTGGTAGCCGAGATCTACCTCTATGGTTGAACCTTGCGTTCGCTTCGCACGCAATCCTACGAAAAGATTCCGTTGTCAATCCTTATCGCCAGAAACAGATTCAGCTGAGATATCTTCGTCGTCTAACACGTCATCTTCTATCCTTTCGCCGTCTAGTACGATGCCTTCGTCCTCCAGAACGGCGCTTTCATCCTCCGGGACGAGGCCAGCGGCCTCCATTTCTTCTTCCCATCCCACGGGGATGTTGGGCCTTAGAAGCATCGATAAATGCTCTTGGAGCAACATACCTGCGTGACCTCAATCAGCTTCGTGTGTAGAATCTTAAGGAGAGGACGGACCAATGGCCATGAGTGCTGATCCGTCAAATGCTTTGTACATGTCTGGAACGCTCTTCGCGGGTGAGCCTCCACCCTTGCCCCTCTCTTGGCCCTTGACAATACTCTCTTCGCAGCGGTCCTCTTTCTCAGAGGTATTTTCACCTTCTTCTTCATCTTCGGCGATGAGGTCGTCCGCCTCTGCCTCCGCACCTGAGTCGATTGCCTGTACAGCTCCGACTGCCACTTTACGTTGCCTTAGCTCACGTCTGTACAAGCGCGAGCGATCGGACAGCAGGCCGCGCTTGACATAATACTGACTCGTAAAGTAATGAACGCATTTCAGCAAGTCCTGTATACGAACAGTAAGGTGAGACGCATATAGAAGAATGATCAACTGGATGTCGTACCGAGGAGGGAACAGGCCAGTTCATCGCCACTCCATTTTTCGCAATGGCCGTGTCGCCAGTACGAGGAACAGCGCTTCGAGAATCCCCCAAAAAGTCAACATTGCCATCTATGCGGCGTCTCTTCCTGCGTAGCTGCATACGAGGCTTAGTTTTCCGTACCTCAACGTCTTCATTGTCATTATCATTTTCGTCCTCGCGTATCACCGTGCGCTTTGGGACCGCGCCGAGGCCGGCTGCATCTCGAGCAACACGATTGCCCCGCGTGTCGCGTCCGGTATTGCGCGTTTGAGAGTCACGAAGATCAGTCCGTGTAGGAGAGTGAATCGCGACACGGGATCCATCTGGGTGTAAGCGGAGCGTGGAGAAATCGTGTACCGTGCTGCGACGTCTGGCTGTGGACATCACTGCATCCGAAGCGGAGTTTTCTACGAGTTTTTGTGTTTCACAATTATTTTAGAGTTTTATGTCCAAAAAACTTTGAGTATTCCAGACCAACATTGCCAGTTGCGTAATGCATTGATGGGAAATTCAAGTTGGGAGTTGTATCTGTGGGTAGGTTACAGGCTCATGTCCCGATGTAGCACTTGGCAATGTTGGCATTGCACAGATGCAGAACAAAGGAAAGACGGTGGCTTCTGGAAACTCAACGTTTTTCTGACATAAAAACTCTAAAATAATTATTAAACACATCTTAGAGTTTGCTACAAGTTTTTTTTTGCTACAAGTCTAACAACTCTGTTTTGCATGCAGTGTTAAATGTGAGCCACCTTAGACCGTGGCTCACATTTAACACTCCAGTTGCATGACAGTCAGAATAGCATTAAATAAAAAGTAAACACCGAGCCCAGAAAGATAGTAAACGAAAAATACACGAGCAATGGTATGTCTCAAGTACGTAACTTCTGCAGTGCAGGTATTCGCGTCAGATCAATTAAACCGACCTTGTGCGACTGCAGGGAAAGAGCAACACGGTCAACACCATCTTCGTGCCGCTGTTGCCAGGACATTTCAAATATCGCACGCTTTTGGTGTTCCGAAGACCAGGACCAAACTTTCTCCTTCTCCTAATACGTCTCGATGAGATGAAATGAACGACAAACGGGGTGCGAAAGTAGAACGTACCGCTGCGTCATAAAGGTGGAACCAACCGTCACCACCACCTGTTGCGAGCCATCTTCCGTCAGGACTGAACGAGATTGCGTATATCGGCTTCTTATGGTGAGTAAATACTTGCAAGCATGCGCCCGTGTCAGCATCCCAGAGACGCGCCGTGGCGTCGAATGATGCTCTGCATATATTCAGCGTTGAGAAGAGCAATTTGAAGAAATACGCACGTAGCGACGAGCTCATGGCCGCTAGCCAGCTTTACAGGGCTCCAACTTACTCCTGTGACCCAGTTGCGATGACCCTCGAGCACTGTCATCTCGCCGCTAATGGCCACCTGATCGGAGTCGGATGATTGCCCCACTCTCGTCATCCCCCATATGCGCACAGTCATGTCATCCGAACATGACATGAGGCGTGTTCCCAATGGATTTGCTTTGATCTGATTCACCTCTCCGTCGTGTCCTCTTTAGAACTGTTAGCGTCAGTATGGCATAATTCTTGAAATAAATACCTACGTGAGGATAGCAACAGGCTCGGCGCGGTTGACGCTTAGCACATGGATCACTTTATCGGCACTACAGCTTGCGAACAGCTCTTCATCTAACCAGTCCAAATCCAGGCAGATTCCTGGCAAAATAATCCATTAGACATTCTCAAGAAACAGAGGGCAGCATTTACCTCGATGTTTGTACTGCATACGTCTCTGTTTCTTCTCAACGTCCCAGAGACATACCGTATTATCCAAACTAGCAGTAGCAAGCCATTTCCCGTCCCTAGAAAAGCGCGTCGCGAATATAGGGCCCTGATAAGGATCGACAATTCTTAGTGCCGGTCATTCGCCAACGGACTGTACTTACTTTATGCAAGCGACTTTCGAAGTACAGCTCGGCAGAAGCCGTGTAGATACGCAAAGTCGCGTCATAAGATCCCACTGACAAAAGTGTCCCGTGGCAATTCCAGTCCAAGGATGTGAGATCCGCATCGGCTTTCGCGGATGAGCAATCTATTGCTTGATAGGGCTTGATGTTTTTGGTTTTGACGTTGGAGACTTTCGGTAGGTTCCATAAATGGATGACAGCATCCTTTGACCTGTATACGAGAAAGGTTGAAGACGTTTGGTCCCCGTATCCGTGAAAACTCACCCAGAACTCAGTATATTGTGTTGAGTAGGGTTCCAAGCACAAACGAAGACCTAATCAATTCGTAATTAGCGGCCGGATTTAGCGCTTATGTTCACACACCTCTGTCTCATGTCCCTTTAGCTGTAGAACGGCGTCACGGGTGTCGTCATTCTCAAGTGTTGATAATGATGCTGACGCGGGTATTGGAGGTGCGGGTGATTTGGACTTAGGTGACTTCACGCGCCTTGACCCTCTCTTGCTTGGCTCGACAATCTCGCTGTTCGCTCCCCGCACACTGGCTCTCCGTGTAGTGGACACTGAGAAGCGCCGTATAAGGGAAAGCATCGCGCGTAAGAACCAACACGTGTTCACTGAAGAACGGACGTACCATCAATGCTCTTCTCCCCGACCCCCACATTATTGGTCTCGTCCGTCCGTTGTCGCTTGTCCGAGTGACCCTCTTCTACAGGTGTGCTCGCCTTGCGCTTCTGCGTTGAGTCAGAGGGCTCGCACTCTGACGCCGACTGGAGCTCTGTAATAACGGGCACGGATGCAGGTTTGCCAGACAATTTGACAGTCGGTTTGATACTTGGGTTCAAGGAGCAGATATGTGTCTCCAACAACGAGAACCCGGTGGTGCAGTTGCCAGTCATGTCATTGTTTCCTCTCCAATGCGCTTCTACTTCAGTGTAAAGTAGCGCCTTGATCAAAAGTTCTACGAGTTCTCCCCGAGGAATCTGTTTTTCTAGGTGAACAGAGTGGTGGAGATGTCCTTCATTGAGAAGACTGAAGGCGGTGTGCTGGAAGCCTGGAGATAGGTGTCAATAGCATATAAAGCAACAAACGAAGAATAATCACCCGAGTCTTTAAGGTACGCGTAGATGAGGCAGTTCACTTCATCCGCGTTGATGGTTATTGGAGGTGCAGCCATGATTGGCTATTTCTTTCAAGCTTGCACTGGACAAGTTTATACCACAGGACCCCGGATACTCATTGGACAGGCCCCGGATGGCTACTCCGGTCCGGTCCCCCAGACCCCACTTCTCGGTGCATCACAACTCAATTTGCAGAGCTGATGTTGACTCAGACTAGTTCTGCACATACACCACGATGTTGCATAACGACGATTCTTCAACAGAGCACGAGAGGATTGAAGATGAGCGTCCTGAGACTGTGAGCATTGGGGAGCTCCTTCGCAGTGCGCACTCAGTATCTCATCGATTGATGCGCCACGTACTGATCTCAAATAGCAATAGTGCAAATCCGTGCCAGGGGAACAACCCATGTTGGAGAGGACAACGCGTCAAGTCAGGGGCTGTTGCAACGCCTGCTATCACCGGGGTCATTTCGCCTGGCGCGCATGCAAGGAGATGACTCCACATCTTCCCTTCGTGCCAGCAGAGACGACAACGATTCGATCGTCGAGGATAGTGGGCCGGGAATCCAGGACAATGACGACGATGACGATGACGACGACGATTATGAGATGGAATACAGCTACTGGGGTCGGCCATTCGCTAAGACTCCTAAATGGTTCACACCCATGACTGCGCCTCAAGAACCAGGGGTTAAACTCCTCATGAGTGGGGAGTTTGGCAGAGTTGGTGCCCAAACTGGGGCTCGCAAAGGTAGTGCCAACTTTTCCAAAGCCATTCTATCAGGTCGGAGTAAGCTCCGACAAACACCCAAACAGGACATTACCAATGTGCGTGTTTTATATGCGCTTTGAGATTCTCTCTCAGGACCGCAGGACATCATCCCCAACACCTCCGGTACGGCTGTTGCGTCACTGACAGAAAACATATACTGTGGCCAATACTCTGCCGGTTCGTATGCGGCTTCAGCTTGACATACCAAGTGCCTCACCCGCGTTGTTTAGACTCTTCCTTTTATTACACATGTTGCAGAGGTAGTATTCGTTCCTCTCTCCCGATTAACGTCCTACAAACTCTACAAATCTACTAGATTTTCGCTTGCATGTATATGACATGACCGCGCCCCCCTCAAAGCCAACGCGGGCCGTACAACCAAACGACCGGTTGTCTCGACGATCAGTGTATGATGAACCGACGACCTTGAATATTATCAAGGTCATCCAGGGCGTTTCGGGTGGGTGGACAATAACCGACGCTCACTTGAGCCCAGACAATGAACGGTTTGTTAATCATCTATTCTGAATATTTGGTTGCTAATGTACGACCAGGATCATTTACTCCACGATCGTGAGCCATTGACACCGCTGAGATATGGACCTAACCTGGGTCAT